>Ga0302117_10000395_pt1 | contig 18514 bp, 14 predicted proteins | sample AG5_322_MG_FD_203112 | JGI IMG/M metagenome (GOLD analysis project Ga0302117, IMG submission 203112) | Marine microbial communities from Western Arctic Ocean, Canada - AG5_32.2 | ecosystem: Environmental > Aquatic > Marine > Oceanic | place: Canada: Western Arctic Ocean | collected 2017-10-01 | reverse complement strand
GAAACCCTCCCCCAATGAATCCACCACACCAGTACTAAGTGCCCGAAGTGCGAGGCGCGCGGCACTTGGTTCGGGGCTCCGGGGGTCAGCTGTGCGCGTTTCAACGGTCTGGATTGAGCAAAGTAACCCACAAATACGGTAGCGACGCGCAAGCGCGTGCGCGCGTAACAGATTTATTACACCATTAAAATAAAAGGGTGGATACAAATACACCACAATGACGCAAGTTATTGATATGTAATATCTATTTCTTGAAAAGTGGTGCCCCCACACAGTATCGCACTTACAATTAAATGTAGCAAATATAGATACTTACAGCCTCGCCCGTGAAACTTTGTGTTCCCTTTTGGAAGAAATTGTGTTCCTATTACTAGATAATACTAGGAGTCCCAAATACTAAAGTGGGCTGGGAATAGTAAACTCGAACAAAACTCCCCCCAAATGAATCTACCGAACCAACCCTCAAGGTCCAAGGTCCAAGACCCGCCTCCGTGATCAAGGGGGTGCCCCTTTACAATGAAACGCGTCATCCATTCTCATCTGGCTCAGTAACCCCCGCTCTTGGACAACCACAGATCTACACAACAAGTGCTACTCCGTTGGTATGGAACGAAACACGGTTACAAGTTGAAATTAGTTATGAGTTCCAAGGCTTATATGAGCACGAAATAAGGGTTGATTCAGGTTAACGGTGAAACCTAAGTGAAACCTTTTACACGAAAAACTGTCAAGTATTAAGGCAATACGTTAACTAAGTCATTGATTTTAATGGTGCCCTCACACTGTCTTAGTGCCTTACAGATGCACCACTTACCAACTCTACATAAGCAATAACAACAGGTTAGGTATTACAGAGTCTGTGTCAACAGGCACAATATCTTTCACAGTTTCTTTCACAGTGAATAACTGTTACTAGTATAGGGTACGTGACCTCATGTAAGTGTTAACTCTACCCATGGCAGGACCACCCACCGTGCTACCCATAGATATTATCAATAGCTTACACAGATTAGGTGTCACAGATTGGTAACCACTATACGTATACAGTTAAGTGATATCTTAGGTTGGGTAGGCAAAGACCGGTCAATTCAGTTTATTATCAATAAAACAAGGTGAGAAATGCAAATTCAGGGCCGGAGAAACCCGATAATGATGTCGCAAGCATGCTTTCTTCGGGTGCGAAGCCATTTGGTATCCTCGAGGTCCTGTTGGAAGACAATTGATAGGGTATGACGATTTGAAATATGCACATAGCTCAGGGACAGAATCGATACATATAACTGAACGGGATCGACACCACGTCTGAACACCTTGGCTTTCTGCCCACGCTTGAGAAGGTCGCGGATTTCCTGAACCAGTGGGGTCGTTGTCTTTGGCACGTTCTTTGATTGATGCAGAAATTTCCCTTTCATCATATTCTCGTTACTGATCAGACTCACGAATTCTGGATGATTCGCCATGTGATCGAACGTGAACTCGACTAGAGCCTTAATGCCATCTTCGGGAGCCATATGCTTTAAGTCGAGCTTGCGTTCTCGGCTACGCAACTGATTGTAAACGTCCTCAAGAACGGTAAGATAAAGACCTTCCTTGTCACCAAAATAATGGTACGCCATACGAATGTTACAGCCCGCATACTCGACAATCCTGTCCATTCGCGCGCCATCGAATCCCTTGGCGCAAAACTCTTCCATTGCCGCCTTCAAGATACGCTCACGGGTTTTAGCAGCGTTTCGTCTGCGCGGAGCGAGAGAGCCATAACGCTTCTGTTCAGACTGTGATTTTAGTTTTTTACTTAGGGCCATCTATATTGTCTCGTGTTAGAGGTTTCTTCGCCGAATTTGATAACTTGCCTAGATTTAGGATCAGCCTCTCTCTCGACGATACGTCAAAATCAGCTATTACTAAGTAATATAATACTTATTTAATTCGCTTGCGATAGCAATGAACAATTGTTGTTTTTTTATAATTAATTGAGATAAACGATTGTTTTAATTAACAGACTGTTAGATTTCCAGCTGACGAAAATGACTATATCTCAACATAATGCAAGACCTCAAATCGTCCATATATAAAATATGTTGACATCAAATTTATTAAGAAATATGTTGATATCTAATTAAGTAAGAAGTTACTTACTTACATAAATCTGTAAACGTGGAAATGCGTTAAATCACATATATGTAAATTAGGGAAGGTAATTATAAAAAAAACACTGATGTGTATCGTTGGGCTCACGGGAAATTCGTCCTTGTATTTACTGTGTTAGTGCAGCAAGAAAATGGAGGATACAAATGAAAAATACTTTTAAACGTTTGTTCGGTTTGACCGCAGTGGCATTAGGTCTGGCTGGATTTGTAGCGACGCCTGCAATGGCGGGTGTGATGAAATTTCATCATGATTTGCCGGAAGACAGTGCTCAGCATGCGGCAGCAGTAAAATTCAAGGAAGCGGTTGAATCACGGACTAACGGTGAAATCGTAGTTAAGTTGTTCCCAAGCAATGCTCTGGGTAATGATGTGGAAGCCACGCAGCAAATGCAATTGGGGGCGATTCAGGGCGGTATCATTCCTACGGCGAAGTTGAGCAATTTCGTCACGGCCATGCAGTTAATCGATCTGCCGTTTATGTTCCCCTCGCCGAAGGTGGTCCATCAGGTTCTTGATGGAGCAGCAGGCAAAAAATTGCTCGGTACTCTCGACAAGGTAGGCCTTAAAGGTCTGACGTTCTGGGAAAGTGGATTTAAACAGTTTACGTGCGACCATCCGGTAAAATCACCGGCTGATTTCGTGGGCCATAAAGTCCGGGTGATGCAGAGTCCAATCATCATGGAACAGTTCAAGGCTCTTGGGGCTAACCCGGTTCCTATCGCATTCACGGAAACTTACAGTGCGCTGCAACAGAAGGTTGTCGAATGCCAGGAAAATCCGTTGGTGTCGATTACCAAGATGAAATTCTATGAAGTGCAGTCAGATGTCATAATCAGTAACCATGCGTATCTGGGTTATGCCTTTGTGGTAAGCAAGCGTTGGTTCGATGACCTGAGCGATGCGAACAAGAAGATTGTGAGCGATGCCGCTATTGAATTTACCGCCTTCGAGCGAGAAGACACCGCGCGTCGAGAAGCCGGTTACCTGGAAACGATTAAAGCCAGTGGCACAAATATCAGCCATCTGACACCTGAAGAACTGACTAAATTCCAGGATGCTACTCGTTCTGTTCACGAGAAATTCGCGGACGATATCGGCCGTGATTTATTGACCGCGTTCTATGAAGAAATTAAGAAAGCAAGTCAGTAATTGTTTGGTGGGTTGTTAAAGGCTGTTAGCGGCATAATCCGCTAACAGCCTCCCATTTTATCTCTAAATTTAAACCTACTAAAGTTGCCCACATAAATCGGAGTAGCATATGCCTATCCTTCGACGACTTAATGAATACTCCCATTCGCTTGAAGAGCTACTGATCGGCGGTTTGTTAGCGACAGCATCTGTGATCCTGTTCGCCAATGTCGTAGCGCGATACATCTTTAACTGGGGGGTTCCCTGGGCAGAAGAACTCGTTCGTTATGAGATTGTCTGGATGGTGTTTATTGGCGGCAGCGTAGCAGCCCGGACGGGTATTCATATCGGTATTGATATTCTGGCGACCTTTTCACCTAAGCAGATACGACCGGTAATTCTTTTGGTGATCAACGCGATTTCACTGACCTTTTGCCTATTCCTGGTAATTATGGGGAGTGATCTGGTCGCACAGACGAAGATGTTCGGGCAGGTAACGCCCGCCCTACAGATTCCCATGTGGGTCGTACAAATGGCTATTCCCGTTGGTGGTGCCCTCATGGCCTTGCGCTTCTTCCAGCGTTTAATTGTTACATTGCGGAATGACAGCGGTGAAGCAACTGTCGAAAATATAGGATAATCAGGTGGTAATTGGTTTTTTCATAATTCTTGCGATACTTCTGGTCATCGGTACGCCCATATTTATTGCTCTCTCCGGCGCGGTCGTTACGTATATGTTGTGGGAGGGTGGTACGCCGCTTACTATTGTAATCGAGCGTTTGTTCGCTGGTCTCGACAAATTCTCACTGATGTCGATACCATTCTTTATCCTGACAGGAAGCCTGATGAGTTTCGGCGGACTGTCGCAACGCATTGTCAACCTCGCCAATCTTCTGGTCGGGCGGTTTACTGGCGGCATGGGTATGACGGCTGTTTCATCCAGTATGTTCTTCTCCGCCATCTCTGGGTCTAGTCCCGCTACCGTGGTAGCTGTTGGTTCCTTGCTGTATCCGGCAATGAAAGAACAGGGGTATAAACGGTCGTTCTCAATCGGTGTGATTATCGCATCGGGTTCAATCGGAATCATTATACCGCCCAGCATTGTGATGATCGTTTATGCCGCCGTTACCGGTGTATCCGTTGGAGCCTTGTTCATGGCCGGTCTTGGTGCTGGGTTGCTGTATGGTGCGTGTTTCTTTCCATACTGTTACTATCAGGCACGAAAAGACGGCGTTAAGCGTTCCCCAGCACCTACCGCCCAGCAATTATGGCAAGCATTGAAGGATGCCGCCTGGGGTTTGGGTGTCCCGGTCGTGGTGCTCGGTGGTATTTACGGAGGAATCTTTACGCCGACTGAAGCGGCTGCCGTCGCTGTCGTCTATGCATTTTGCGTTTCGGCATTTATCTATCGTGAAAAGACAATTTCTGAGCTGTTCGGTGTGATTTCCGGATCCGCGACGACCACGGCACAGGTGATGATCATCCTTGCTGCGGCCTCGGTGCTGTCATGGTATCTCACGTCGAACGGCATTGCCGTGATGATTGCCGAGCAGGTTCTGTCCATCAGCAACAACCCTTATCACATTCTTTTCCTCATCAATGTCACCGTGCTGATTGTTGGAATGTTCCTGGACGCTGCCTCAATCATGGTGATCCTGGGACCGCTGTTTTATGTGGTTGGTATCAAGGTGGGGATTAATCCCATTCATCTTGGCGTGGTGCTGACGGTCAATGGAGCCATCGGCATGTTTACACCGCCATTCGGGTTGAATCTATTTGTCGCCAGTTCGGTCGGTGATGTCACTTATTTGCAGGCGGTGCGCGGGGCTCTGCCGTTCATCTGGCTGGCTCTCTTCGCCCTGGCCCTTCTGACCTATATACCGGACATCAGCATGTTTTTGCCTCGGTTGGTTTATTCGGGAATATAATTTCTCACTGGGGCCAGATATGCGTTTAGGGCCAAATACTTAAATCATCTGACGTCTTTTTTTTTAAAGTAATGGGAACTTAATAAATGAGTAATTCAAATATCAGCAAGCTTCTCTGTGAGCCTGTGAAGGTAGTTAATATTGGCCTCGAAAGTTTTGCGGACGAGTTGAAGCAACAGAATGTTGACGTGGTGCAGGTAAATTGGGTGCCTCCGGCGGGTGGCGATGTGACACTGGCAAACCTGCTATCGAAATTAGGAAGTTATAAAAAAATGAAACAAATCGAAGAAGCGAATCAGGAAGCCATCAAGAGAATGCTGGCGGGCGACCTCGTTTTGGTTGATGTGATTCCGGCATTAGAAGCCATACCCCAATTAAAGGAACGTATGATTCTGCATGCAGGTCCACCGATAGATTGGGATCAGATGTGCGGCCCCATGCGCGGCGCGGTGACTGGCATCGCTGTTTTTGAAGGTTGGGCTGCGGATCTGGACGAGGCCGAAAACATGGCGTCTGAAGGGGCGTTTGAGTTTCACCCTAACCACCATTTTGACTCGGTTGGACCCATGACCGGGATGACAACCATCAACCAGCCGATGCTGGTTGTTGAAAACCGGACTTTCGGAAATCGCGCCTATTGTGCGATCAATGAAGGTCTTGGCAAGGTGATGCGATTTGGCGGAAACGACGATGAGGTGCTAGATCGTCTACGCTGGTTAAGGAATGATTTTGGTCCTGCTCTGGGCAAAGCGCTTCGCAGTACGGAAGGTTTGGAACTGAAAAATCTTGTAGCACGCGGCTTGGGCATGGGTGATGAAATGCACCAGCGAAACGTTGCCTGTTCCGGATTGACTATGCGCGCTCTGGCCCCGGCACTTGCGTCAACCACTGAGGATACGGCAGCCTTGACGAAAGCACTTGCCTTCATCGGGGGTAATGACCAATTTTTTCTGAACATCGCCATGGCGATGGGAAAGGCGATGATGGATCCGGTTCGTGACATCGATGGATCAAGCATTGTTACTGCCATGTGCCGAAATGGAACCGAATTCGGTATCCGGGTCAGTGGCACAGGAGATACCTGGTTTACAGCACCGGTTGAAATGCCTGAAGGGCTTTATTTTCCTGGTTTTACTGAAGATGATGCCAACCCGGATATGGGTGATTCAACGATTGTTGAAACCATTGGCCTCGGTGGATTTGCCATGGGTGCCTCTCCTGCTGTTGCCGGTTTTGTCGGTGCGGGGGCCGCATCTGAAGCCGGTAATTTCACCAGGACCATGTCAGAGATCACGTTTGGTGAGAACCCGGAATGGACTATCCCGGCAATGGATTATATGGGCGTCCCAACCGGCATCGATATTCGGCTGGTCGTTGAGACGGGTATTGCCCCGACCATTAATACCGGTATTGCCCATAAGGAGCCGGGCATCGGCCAGGTTGGCGCGGGCGTGGTTCGTGCCCCGATGAAATGTTTTGAAAAAGCCCTTGTGGCCTTTGCAGAAAGCGTAGGTGTTTCGTGAGTGCAACAATTTTGAATGAAATCCGCAAAGGGTATTACCTTGATTCCGTCGCCTTGATGCGAATGTCGAAATCAATCGTGTCAATGGATGGTGTCGAAGAAGCTGCAATGATGATGGGGTCTCCCTCGAACCGGCAAATCATGACAGATGCTGGCTTGTTAACCGATGAGGGGAAAGCAGCCGAGGGCGGCGACCTGATTATTGGTATTCGTGCGAATACAGCAGAGGCGGCAAAAACGGCTCTGACAGAAGCAAATTTCTTGCTTGATCAACCTACGGCTAGTGGTGGCGAGGGATCTGAATGGCACCCGAAGACCTTGCGCGCGGCACTCAAGTCCTTGCCTGAGGCCAATCTCGCATTGATTTCTGTGCCGGGAGATCTCGCTGTTGCCGAAGCCCGTAAAGCCATTCGCCGGGGCCTGCATGCGATGATCTTCAGTGATAACGTCAGCCTGGATGAAGAAGCGTCGCTCAAGCAGGAAGCCCGGGAGTTGGGACAACTTGTGATGGGTCCGGATTGCGGCACGGCGATCATCAACGGAACACCTTTGGCCTTTGCCAATGCGGTGACACGGGGTGATATCGGTGTGATTGGGGCGTCTGGTACAGGGACACAGGAAGTAACCTGTCTGATTGCCCAGTACGGTGGTGGCATTTCTCATGCCATCGGTGTTGGTGGTCGCGATCTGAAAACTGAAATAGGTGGCATCTCATCCCTGATGGCTCTTGATGCGCTGGATGAGGATCCGGAGACCAAGCAAATTGTCTTTATCTCCAAGCCGCCCCCTGCTGATGTTGCTACTAAAATTCTGGAGCGCATTGGTGCTAGCAACAAACCGGCAACCGTTTGCTTTATCGGCGCTGATGAATTGCCGATGCCTGCTAATGCAGTGCAGGTGTTTACGCTCCGCGATGCGGCAAAGGCCCCGATGGGTTTGCTGGATCAGTCTTCAATTAGCGTTTCTGAACAACCGATTACAGTTCCTAGCGGCCGGTCACAATTACAAGGTCTGTTTACCGGTGGAACACTTTGTGCCGAAGCGCAAAATATCTTCCGGAGTGCCGGGGTTGCTATTAAATCAAATGCTCCGATACCCGGTGTACCATCTCTCACAGACGTGAGTGATGGCTATCCGATGCTTGATCTGGGAGCTGATGAATACACACAAGGAAAGCCTCACCCCATGATCGACCCAACTGTTCGGGACGATGCGATTATTGCGGCACTTGGGAACGATAAAGTTGCCATTATCCTTGTTGATGTGGTCATAGGTTATGGCTCTCATCAAGACCCAGCCGGGCACCTGGCTGACCTGTTGAACGAACACGGCACGAAGGATAGTCCCGCTATTATTGCCTCAGTGACTGGCACGAAGGAGGATCCGCAAGTCCGTTCCATTCAAATGTCAAAATTGACCGCCGCAGGTATCGTTGTCGCACCGACCAATGCGGATGCTTCAGAGTGGGCCCTTGCTGCAATTCGTTCAGGGTCGGGTGGATAAGCAATGATAAAACCGTTCGATATTCCAAACCAAATTGTTGTCGCCATTGGGGGGAACGCTATACACCCTGAAGACATTAAGGGTACATCACAGGAGCAAAAGGCGCTTGCCTGCATGACAGCCCGGGCTCTACTGCCATTGGCGATGCTCGATAATGAACTGGTGATCACCCATGGGAACGGTCCCGTGGTGGGTAAAATCCTCATGCGGCAAACCCTCACCCGTGACACAATTGCGCCGATGTCTCTGGACATTTGTGTTGCCCATTCGCAGGGGGGTATCGCTTATCTATTGGTACAGGCCATGGAAAATGCCTTGAGAGAAGCGGGCAATTCCCGTCACGTCGCATGTTTGTTGACGCAGGTTGAAGTCGATGCTGATGATCCAGCATTCGAGGATCCAAGCAAGCCAATTGGCACATTCTACGATGCCGAGGAAGCCGCGAAGATCAGCGAACAACTTGGCTGGTTGATGAAAGAGGATTCTGGTCGTGGTTGGCGTCATGTCGTCCCGTCTCCAAAGCCAAAACACATATGTGATATCTCTCTGGTTCAGATCCTGGCCCGGCGTGGTACGGTTGTAATTGCCGGGGGCGGTGGAGGCATACCCGTTGTCCGGGAGGCAAAGGGTGTGCGTACGGGGGTTGAAGCCGTCATAGATAAAGACCTGACTTCGGCACATATGGGTAATGTTCTCGGCTTCAGGTTGCTGATGATCCTGACAGCTGTTCCCAAGGTCTCGATTAATTTCGGAACCCCGGAACAGAAGGAGCTGGATTATGCCACGATGAAGGAAATGCGTCAGTATAAAGCCGAGGGTCATTTCCCACCTGGCAGCATGGGCCCCAAGGTCGATGCTGCATTGCGCTTCCTTGAAGGCGGTGGGCAGCGTGTCATTATTGCCAGTTTGGAAGAGGCAATGCCTGCTTTACGTGGTGAATCCGGCACCCACATCGTGGCACTTGATGATTAGTAATCCTGACCAGTACAGGTTCCTGGTTCACCAGTATGGGGGGATCGCTTCTAAACTCTTTGATGAAGGTGCGGAGGGACAGGTTGCTGCTGTTTTTAATTCAAGCTTCTATGTTGAAACCGTATCGGGATTTGCCTGTATCGGAAATGAGGATCTCTATGCTTCACCTTTGAATGTCGTGACCGCAGCACCAAGCGCCATGAATTGGTCCGCCAGCGGCCTTAAACGGGATGATACAGTCAAGGTCTCACTAGGTGTGATCCGGATTGGAAATCGTTTCACCTTTCCGATCAACGATACTGAAGTCTGGCACCCTGACCCGGTATTACTTGACTGGAATATTGCTGATTTAGAACGGGGGCTCAGTTCATTCCGTCTGGCGGCTCAGGGTTGCCTTCCTGCAGAAGGGTTAGGGCCGTTTATCCAGCACGATTATGACACTATGGATATTGGCGCTTTATTAGATCATCCCATTTGCCGTGCTGCCAAAGAACCCATCTCTAAACTACAATACTGGCTTATCAGCGTCCTAAGAAATCCTCAATCTTCTTTGGTTCTGGAGCTTAAAGACTTTAAGCGGTTGATTGGCCTGGGGCCGGGGTTGTCACCTTCGGGGGATGATTTCATTGGCGGCATGATGGTTGCCCTCAATGACGTGGGCGAAGTTGAAACGGCTGAGCTGTTATGGAAAACTCTCGGGCAGTATGCCGCGGAGACGGGTAACCCGATATCATATGCCCACCTCAAGGCGGCAGCGATGGGAGGAAGAAGCGACGGCATTCATCAGGTTTTGACAGCGATCTTCAAAGGGTGTCCAAATTCCATTCTAGAGAACCTGCCAAACATAGATAATATTGGTCATACTTCAGGTTGGGACTGCATGGCCGGCATCGTTTTTGCGCTTGATTGCTGGCTCACGGTACAAACCCATAAAATGAATAACTAACGAGTATAAGGAAGAAAATTATGCTTCAGACGACACGTTCCTATCGCGGCATGGTCACAGCCCCCCATAACCTTGCCGCCCGTGCGGGCTTGAGGGTTCTTGAAGATGGCGGCAATGCCATTGAAGCGATGGTCGCCGCAGCGGCAACCATTATCGTGGTCTATCCGCACATGAACGGTTTGGGCGGAGATAATTTCTGGTTGATCCATACACCGGGGAAAGAGGTTGTTGGTATCGATGCCTGCGGGGCAGCGGCGGGGCTAGCGGATGTTGATTACTACCGCAATCAGGGTTTTCAGGCGATCCCGTCACGCGGAAATCATGCGGCCCTGACCGTGGCGGGTGCCGTATCGGGTTGGCAGGAAGCGCTGCGAGTCAGTGGTGAGAAGTGGGGCGGAACGATGTCGTTGGAACGCATTCTCGAGGATGCGATCCATTATGCCAATGAAGGGGTTGCGATAACCAATACGCTGGCTGATAACATGCGGTTGAAACTGGATGAGTTGGCAGAAGCCCCTGGTTTTAAACAGAACTATCTGTTTAATGGTCAGCTGCCCAATACCGGAATGCGCCACCGCCAGCCGCGGATTGCCGAAACCCTGAAACGTTTGGCTCGTGCCGGTCTTGATGATTTTTATCGGGGGGATCTAGCTAAAGCCATGGCTGCCGATTTGGAAAGGGCCGGAACCCCCCTCAGGCTTGAAGATCTCGAAAGACATCAGGCCCTGAATGTCACACCGCTCTCTGTCGATGTGGCAGGACATAAAGTCTACAATATGCCGCCACCGACCCAGGGTTTGGCTTCATTAATATTGTTAGGGGTTTATGATCGTCTGGGAATCAAGCAGGCAGAGACGTTTGATTTTGTGCATGGGCTGGTTGAAGCAACGAAGCAGGCTTTCCGGGTGCGTGATCAACATGTGACAGACCCTGAGTACATGGCAACACCTGCGCATGAGTTCCTGAGTGCAAACGGCTTGGATAAAATGGCTGTTAATGTCGATTGTGCAAAAGCATTGCCGTGGCCGGAAGCTTCCTCGAAAGGGGATACCGTATGGTTGGGTGCCGTCGATGGCGAAGGTCGGGCCGTTAGTTTCATTCAGAGTGTCTACTGGGAATTCGGCTCTGGTACGGTGCTTGATGAAACAGGTGTCACTTGGCAAAACCGAGGGACCAGTTTCTCGCTTGACCCTGCCCATCACAATGCATTGAAACCACACCGCCGCCCGTTCCACACCATTCAGCCCGCTCTCGCGCAATTGTCGGATGGACGAGTGATGCCGTACGGGACGATGGGTGGAGAGGGTCAGCCACAAACGCAGGCGATGCTATTCGCCCGCCATGTCTTGCATGGACAGGAATTACAGCAAGCCGTGACGGCACCGCGCTGGTTGCTGGGTCGGACATGGGGTGCTGATACAACGAGCCTGCGCATTGAGAACCGGTTCGATCCAGGTGTCATAGCCGCGCTCAATAATGCCGGGCATGATCTGGAACTTGTTGGTCCTTATGATGACGTAATGGGGCACGCAGGTGCTCTGGTTCACCATCCCGACGGCCTGATCGAAGGGGCTGCGGACCCGAGAGGAGATGGGCAAGCGGCAGGTTTCTGATCCTTAACATTTTTAACAATTAATTTTTCACTAATTTGAATGACAAGCCCTGTAGTGGTGGGAATTTTCCATTTTAATGATGGACACTTAGGCAATTTTTAAAATTCCAAATGACCCCACCCCAATGAATCCACCCCACCAGCACTAAACCCCCAAGGTGCGAGGCGCGCGGCACTTGGTTCGGGGTCCCTAGGGTCAGCTGTGCGCGTTTCAATGGTCTGGATTGAGCACAGTAACCCCCACAAAAAAAACAAACCGTATCAAAAGATAAGATTTTTTCCGTATAGCATTTATTTTCCCCAGTTAAGGACCAGTGGGTCCAATGGTGTAATCAGTTCAATTAACATTTCATGTATTGGTTGTGGTAAAGGTGGTATTGGATGTCGGCAGAAGGCTGATTTAATAACCCCTCCAGCAACCATTGCCACTTTGGCAGAACGCCAACCACATTGCCGGTTTTCATGATTTATTGCTGGTAATATTCTACTATAAGCAGAAAAAGCTCCTGCCCTGTCACCAGAATGGAACAAGTCAATCACCGGTTTAATTTGATCAGGGATCATTGCACTAGTCATTGCACCAGTTGCGCCAGCATCAAGGTCAGCTAAGAGTGTAATTGCTTCTTCACCATCAAATGGACCTTCAATTATATCACCACCAGCAGCAATCAAAGCTCGCAATTTATCAGCTGCACGAGGGCATTCAATCTTAAACAATTTCAACATCTCGATTTCATTGGCCATTTTAACTAACAACGGCACGGGTAGATCTACACCCGACAATGGCGCATCTTGAACCATAATTGGTATGCCAACTTTGCCCACAGCAGCAAACTGTTCATAAGTATCTTGTGCAGAGCCTTTAAGCAAAGCCCCATGATAGGGTGGCATCATCATTACAACGTCTGCACCTAAATCCTTTGCCATTTGGGCGCGCTCAACTGCAATTTGCGTAGCATAATGGCTAATTGTAACAATCACTTGCTTCCGTCCTGCTACATGCTCCAAACACAGCCGCATCAGCTTTTCACGTTCGTAATCCGAAATCAAGAATTGTTCTGAAAAGTTGGCTAAAATACAAATTCCATCAACACCACAATCAATTGTAAAATCTAAAACTCGCAGCATTCCTTCGTAATCTACTGATCCATCATTTAAAAATGGTGTAGGGACAACTGGCCAAATTCCTTTGTATTCTTTATTCATTTTTATTCCTTCTGCGCTGATACTTTGATAACTGCTTCCATACTCGATTGGTACTGGTTAAACATGACCATAAAAATCTCTATGAACAACAACTGAATATGCATAATCAAGTAGAGTACTCCAACTATATACTGGTAAATCTAATTCACGTTGAATGCTTTTTGCAAATGATTGGAACCCAGTACATTCAAGCATGATTGCTCCAATGTCAGGATGTTTTTTAACAAAATCTTTACAACTAATTAGAATTTCTTTTTCTGCGAGCTTGTAACTAGCTTCTGGAATATCTTTTCTATAATCTTCACGCCACAAAGCCATAAATTGAGAACAATCACTTTCATCAATAGCACCTTTAACATGAAAATTACTATTTAAATCAATACCTACATTCGTTAAATGTGCATCACTTAAACTACTTGCTTGACCACAAAATATACCAACAGCTTTTTTAGGCCCTATAACTTGTTGAATCATAGGAACTTGTAATAAACTGGACATGAAAACAGGTATATCTATCTCACCAGCAACCATTTGTTGGAAATATGAAAAATATCCACATTCTGCAACAATTGCTTTACATCCATACCATTCTAAACGTTTTGCAGCTTTCATGATAGAAGCTAATATAATTGCATCATCTTCATTATTCTTAGTAACAGCTATATTATTACAGTTTAAATCTTCCATTACTTCATATTGTATTGGAAATGGATACCCACTTGCATTTCTAACATCACCAGGGAAACCAGGATATACTTCATCCAAAATCATAATGCCTAATCCCATACCATAAACTCTTCTATTAGGACGTGCTTTAATTAAGTCGATCGATAAATCTCTTTGCATAATAATATTCCTTTCAATTGTTTATTCATTTTTATCACTTATGCGCTGCTACTTTGATAACGGCTTCCATACTCGATAGGTGTACATTGGTCACCTGTCGTCCATTTGAAGTTATTCTTTGCCCACGCTCCTTTGCAAACATTGCACCACCACACATTTCACCAAGTATTAAAATATCAGTTTGAGTTACTATCTCTGCGCGAAACGGTGTTTTTTGTAATAAGCAACCAAAGGACCGTGCGGGTCTTAACCCTAAATAAGTTTGTAAATGATGCCTCAAAAACATTAAGCCATCCTGACATTCTGGGCCACCAACTGCTCCAATTAGCCGCTTTAGTAAATGTCCATGAATACGCATATTTGACTCCTGTTGTTTGATTGTAGGCTTTTGGTTTCGTCGCAGCCGTTGCTTGGATTGTGACGTGAAATCCTTTCTTCACTTAGCCCTTCATAAGCCTCACGGTTCATTAAGCTGCCACAAGACATAAGCGGGCGGGCAACGGCGCTTCAGCATAAATCGACATATGTGTACATTAACTGGACACTTTTGTCTAGACAATCTCAAACTAATGGGGCACATAAGAATGTACGAACCAAATATTGAAGCGCGGTTTCTCCGCGAATGAGGTCTTTAGAATTATGACTGGAAGAGAAAAGATAATTCGGTTTGAACCACCTGAAGAACCCGTTAACGCCGGGAATACGAAAGTGACCCGTGAGGATTGGTTAAATGTTGCAATGGACGTGCTGGTCACAGATGGTGTTGAAAATGTAAAGGTTTTAGGTCTGAGTGAGCGGCTGGACGTATCGCGTTCCAGCTTTTACTGGTATTTCAAAAGCCGAAAGCATCTTCTGGATGTGCTGCTGGAACATTGGAATTCCACCAATACCCGAACATTTGTGGAAAAATGCGGCCTCCCCTCAGAAACTATTACTGGGGCGCTTTGCTATTTTTTCCACTGTTTCATGAATGGTACGATTTTCAACCTTCCGCTGGACATCGCCATTCGCGAATGGGCGCGGAACTCTGGTCACGTACGGCAATTGCTGGACCAGTCGGATACAATCCGACTGACAGCAATCGCTTCAATGTACGAACGCCATGGGTATTCAGAATCCGAAGCAATCACCCGCGCACGTATCCTTTACTATATGCAGATGGGGTATCATACTCTCGAAGTGTTTGATTCACTTGAAACCCGGTTGGCCGCGACCGAAGGTTACCTGTATGCCTTCACCGGGAAAACCCCCCATCAGGCCGAAATCGATGCTCTTGCAGCTTATGCAAGCGAGCACATCGATGACTGAACCCGCTGCATCCCGTCATATTTTCACTACACGCATGAACATAGGCAGCGAAACCGCCTAACCCAAGAGCCTCAGCAGGAGATTCACGACTATGAAGCAAGAATATGATGCAATCGTAATCGGTGGTGGAATCACCGGTGTTGCCATTCTCTATCACCTGGCCAAGCGAGGCATGACTAATGTCGCTCTGATTGAACGGCGTGAGTTGACCGCCGGATCAACCTGGCACGCGGCGGCGGGCAACAACCAGTTGCACGATGTCACCAACATCGCCGCGCTGCAGGCCTATACGATCGACTATTTCAAGAAGATCCAGGAAGAAACCGGACAGTCCTGCGGCATTCACGCCACCGGCGGCCTGTATATCGCACGCACCGATAATCGTGTGGATCAGTTCAATATCATGGCGGCCAAGGCTCAGTATCTGGGCTGTACCTTCAAGCAGATCACCCCCGATGAGGCGCTGGAACTGAACCCGCTTCTGCAGCTTGAAGATGCCAAGGCGATCTATTTCACACCGCATGAAAACTATGTCGATCCAAACGGCGCGACCCAAGCCTATGCCAAGGGGGCCAAATCCATGGGTGCCGAGGTAATCCGCTTCAATGCCGTGGTCGGCACCACTCTGCGCGAAGACGGCAGATGGGACGTGGAAACCGAACAGGGCAGCACGGTGGCCGGTCATGTGATCAATGCCGCCGGCCTTTGGGCGCGCGAAGTGGCCGCACTGGCCGGGATCAAGGTGCCGGTGATACCGATGGAGCACCAGTATCTGGTGACCGAAACCATCCCCGAGGTGAAGGCTCTGACCCGCGAAACCCCGACCCTGCACGACAACGATGCCGAATACTACATGCGTCAGGAACATGACGGGTTCCTGTTCGGCGCGTATGAACGCGGCGGTGTGCATTGGGCGGTGGACGGTACGCCACTCGATTTCGACACGGAATTGCTGCCCAACGATCTGGATCGGATTGCCAAGAACTATGAATTGGCCTGCGAGCGTGTGCCGGTTCTGGCCACGGCTGGCGTGAAAAGCGTGGTGAACGGGCCAATGGTTTGGTCGCCTGATGTTTCGCCCATTGTGGGCCCGGTGCCGGGGATCCCCACCTATTGGATGGCAGTAGGGATCATGGCAGGCTTTAGCCAATCAGCCGGGATCGGCAAGGTTCTGGCAGACTGGATCATCGATGGCCATCCCGAGGCCGATATGGGTTCGATCGATGTGGCACGGTTCGGCTCTTGGGCAGATGCCGATTATGTCTATCAACGCGGGGCGGAGAACTATTCGACTCGGTATCGGATTTATTTCCCGTACGAAGAACGCAAATCCGGCCGCAACAAACTGGTGCGCCCCGTTTATGATCGCCAGGCGGGACTGGGCGCGGTCTTTGGCGCAAGCGCAGGCTGGGAATACCCGAAATACTATGCCCGCAATGAGGCCGAGCAAACACCGAAATATTCGTTCCGGCGTGGCAACTGGTTCGATGTGGTGGGGGATGAATCGCGTGCGCTGCGTAAATCGGCGGGCCTGCTGGATGTGTCCAATTACGCCAAGTTCCGCATCACCGGTAGAGATGCCGAAGAATGGCTCGATACACTTTTGACCAACACGCTGCCGAAATCAGTCGGATCAGTGTCCTTGTCGCCGATGTGCGATACGCGCGGTCGCTTGCAAGGCGACTTCACCGTCGCCAAAATGGACGAGAACAACTATCTGATGATTGGTTCGGGCGCAGCTGAACAGCACTACCTGCGCCACATGGACCTGCATCGCAAGGATCTCGATGCCAGCGTTGAAAGCCTGTCGGCGGATTGGGTCGGCTTTAATATAGCAGGCCCCAATGCGCGCGACATTCTGGCGCGCCTTACCAATGTCGAAGTGTCAAACGATGCGCTGCCCTTTTTCAGCTCCGCCCACATCAGTGTCGCAGGGATCGATTGCTTTGTCATGCGGGTCTCTTATTCCGGTGAACTGGGATATGAAATCTACACCGAAGAGGGCAACCAAACCGCGCTTTGGGATGCCCTGATGGAAGCCGGGACAGAGTTAGGCATCCGCCCCGTTGGCGTTTTGGCGCTGCATGCGATGCGTATGGAAAAGGGCTATGGCGGTTGGGGGCTGGAACTGACCAGCGACTACACCCCATATGAGGCCGGTCTGGGCTTTCTCCTGAAGGACAAGACCGTCGACTATATCGGCAAATCTGCGTTGGCAGAGCTGAAAGGCAAGGCGACGCAGAAACTCTGCTTGTTTGAGATCGACAGCGAAGACGCGGATGCCTTCGGTGGTGAACCTGTGTTTTTCAACGGGGAAATCGTGGGTGAGGTCACATCGGGTAGCTATGGCCATTGCGTCGGTAAATCACTTGCGCTGGCCTATGTGCGCGGCGACGCCCGCACGGCCAAAGACGGATTTGAGATTTCCGTCGTGGGCGAGAAACACAATGCAAAGCGGTTGGCCAATCCACCTTATGACCCAACCGGCAACTTGCTGCGTAGCTGAGGAGCAAAATTGATGACACGCCAGGACTATGAAGCCAAGATTGACCCCAGCAAACGCACATCGACCGGATTGATCGGCAATGTAGCCCCCGAAGAGGATGGAAACCCTGCCCTTGCCGAATGGGATCAGGCCAGTCTTGCCCAGCCAGATATGAACGTCATGCGTTCTTATCGGCTGGAACGGGTACGAGCCGAATTGCGCAAGGGAGACTTCGCCGGCTGTATCCTGTTTGACCCGCTTAATATCCGCTATGCGACGGATGCGACCAACATGCAGGTCTGGTGTATGCATGACGCGGTACGCTACGCCTTTGTCGCGACCGAAGGCCCAGTGGTTCTTTTCGATTTCGCGCGTTGTGAACATCTGACCGACCACCTAGACCTCATCACCGAGCGACGCCCGGCTACCAGTTGGTTCTATTTTGAAAATGGTCCTCGGGTAGATGAACTTGTTCAAAAGTGGGCAGACGAATTAGCCGACCTGATCAAGTCCTGTTCCGGTGGGAATAACCGTATCGCGGTTGATAAGTGCGAGATGCCTGGCATCATGGCTCTGGCGGAACGCGGCGTAACAGCAATTCCCGGCACCGGCTTTATTGAACATGCGCGCTACATCAAGCATACAGAAGAAATTAAGGCTATGCGACGTTCGGTTAACACAACCGAAGTGGCCATGGCTGAGATGTGGCGTCAGTTGAAGCTCGGGATTACGGAAAATCAGCTTTGGTCGATCCTGCATCAGGTCAATATTGCCCGTGGCGGCGAGTGGATTGAAACACGGCTTCTGTCTTCCGGCCCGCGGACCAATCCCTGGATGGCGGAATGTTCAGATCGGATCATACAAGCTGGTGATATCGTATCGTTCGACACCGACCTGATCGGGCCCTA
>Ga0302117_10000394_pt1 | contig 18647 bp, 16 predicted proteins | sample AG5_322_MG_FD_203112 | JGI IMG/M metagenome (GOLD analysis project Ga0302117, IMG submission 203112) | Marine microbial communities from Western Arctic Ocean, Canada - AG5_32.2 | ecosystem: Environmental > Aquatic > Marine > Oceanic | place: Canada: Western Arctic Ocean | collected 2017-10-01 | reverse complement strand
GTTCCCTGAGCAAGTAGTCCAGCTGTTAAGCCAATAGTAACTCTCGTAGTGTCACCATCTTTATGGCTCTGCATTCCGGCAGTGAATGTGTTAAGGGCTGTGAAGTTATTTGCGCCAGATGTGTATACGTTTCCGCCACCCGGTGCGCCGTCGATACCGTCAGTACCGTCAGTACCGTCTTCTCCTGCAGGTCCAGTAGGACCCGGTACGACACTGTCAGCTCCATCAGCTCCATTGTCGCCAGTAATACCTTGGATACCCTGTATGCCTTGTTCTCCATCAATGCCCTGAATACCCTGAGGTCCAGCAACAATGCTGTCTGCGCCAGTGTCTCCAGTGATACCTTGATCACCCTGTGGACCAGTGTCTCCAATGACACCCTGTATACCTTGGTCTCCCTGTGGGCCAGCAACAACGCTGTCTGCGCCAGTGTCTCCAGTGATACCTTGATCACCCTGTGGACCAGTAGGGCCGGGAACTACACTATCAGCTCCTGTATCTCCAATGACACCTTGGATACCTTGGATACCTTGGATACCTTGATCACCAGCAGGACCGGGAACTACACTATCAGCTCCTGTATCTCCAGTGTCGCCTTGGATACCTTGATCACCTTGTGGACCAGTAGGACCGGGAACTACACTATCAGCTCCTGTATCTCCAGTGATACCCTGTATACCCTGAGGTCCAGCGTCTCCAATGGGACCTACCACTGTACTATCAGCTCCTGTATCTCCAGTGACACCTTGGATACCTTGTTCACCCTGTGAACCAGTAGGACCGGGAACTATGCTATCAGCTCCGTCCTCTCCTTGGATTCCCTGTACGCCCTGCGAATAGGGTAGGACTAGCCAAGCGTCAACACCGTTACCCAACTTCCAACCGTCAACTGTGAGGTCAACTCCCATCTCGCCCTGTGCTAGTACGGGATTTGCTGCCTCCCATGCTACTGTTGTATCTCTTCTTTGTTGTATTACGGTAGCCATTACGCTCCACCTCCTATGATTATTTGATCAGCCGTGAACACATCATCTGCCCGGCCCCCATCTATACTTGAGCTTGCTTCTCCTGCCTCTCCTTGGATTCCCTGAGGACCCTCTGGCCCTATTGGTCCCGGAACTGTACTATCAGCTCCGTCACTTCCGTCAGTACCATCACTGCCGTTAGATCCGGGTAGGCCGGGGAGTCCTATAAAACCTTGAGGACCTGTCTCGCCTATGGGTCCTTCGGGTCCCGGCACTATGCTATCTGCGCCGTCAGTACCATCAGTACCGTCAGTCCCATCGCTACCCGGTAGTCCGGGTAAACCTATGAAGCCCTGCTGTCCCGGTGGACCTAGAGGACCTACTGGCCCTATGTCACCTGTGTCGCCTTTGGTTCCCTCGGGACCCTCTTGTCCCTCCGGTCCCTCTGGTCCTGTATCGCCAGTCTCACCTTGTGGTCCTTCTGGCCCGACTGGTCCTGCTCCGCCACCACCACCGCCACCACCACCCGAGTGTACAAGGTTTACGTAGTCTACTGTAGCGGCGGAGCTTCCTCCACCAACCTGTATGTTATCTATAACTGTGCCGTTCATGTTCAGGCCGTTAGTTATATTAGCGTGGCCGTCTACAGTGAACTCACTAGTGATAGTGGTGTCGGCTGTATTGATCACCACAGTGTCAGGTACATCCACGGAGAAGTTGTTAGGACCGACAATGTTAATGTCGCCCGACTCTCGTAGTGCCAAGAACTGTGTAAGATCGCTGTTACGAAACTCAGCGTCTGTGGGGTTGTAGTCAGTTATCGCTCTGGGTATGGTATTCAAACCCACGATAGCGAACCCGTCCTTCTCTGAGAACCTTCTTTTCAACCAAGGTGCTGCGGCTCCTGCGTACTTGCCGCCTAAGTCTTCGTCGTTGAAGAGCCAGTGGTCGTAACCAAACTGGCTAAACATAATGACGCAGGTGTCTCCGGGTTTTATAGGCATAGTGATGGCATAACCGCCACCGCTAGCCGTGTGAACTGGCACGTCTAACAAATGTGCCCTCTCCGCTAATGCACCAAGCGCGGTGGCGCTATCGTACAAACGCTCCCCCGAGATCAGTATCGTTGCAGTCTGATTCAAGGGGAAGTATTCTACAATGCGTCCCGGCACTACTATATTAAACTCTTCGCCCATGATAGTTCCTTAACAATCTATTTTAGTTATGACAGTAGCTTGAGCTACTACCCCGTTTATTACTTGGTTGGTATCTGGTGCCGTTATAGCTTCACTCTGGTTAAAGACGCTTTCTATTATATTACCTACAGTAGGCAGACTCTCACCCGGCTGGTATGGGAATCTAGTCTCAGGGTTATTAGTAACTCCCCTGACTAAGCAACCCACTCCTGCGTGGATAAGTGTCTGACCGTACTCGTTGTCAGTCATCTCCATAGTGGAGTACAAAGCACCGTATAGCGACTTCTTTAGTTTACCCATCTCAGTGTTAAGTAGATCTTCAGCGGCTGTCTGTGCCACGTCTACTACCCCGTCTACTAGGCAATCCCCTACAGGGTTAAACCCCGATGTGATCTTACCTAAGAAGTCCTGAGTTTCACCTATAGCGTCTTGTGCTACCGCTACGCCAGATTGGTATAGCTCAGTTGCACTAGTGTGCATGTCGTACATCCAGCTACCTGTTACGGCATCCTGCCCTGTAGCTATCAAGGTGCTTGAGACAGGGTTACCCGCTGTGTCTAAGTCCTTGATGATGTAGTCTTGACCCATGTCCATAACACATTCGCTAAGACTTGCGTCTGAACAAACGTCTATTCCGGCTGCAACCATAGCTGCCACCCTGTTTTCTAACTTCGCACCAACCAAGGCCTTGAACGTCATAATCTTTGGAGCTGTTCCAGCTACCGTGGTAGAGATCTGAACCTCTTCCCCAACGATGGTAAACTCCATAGCATCCGTCATGCCTTGTACTTGCTTGGTACTAAACGATGTAAAGATTACCTTGTCGTAAGTACCAAGGTTGGTAGTCACGTTGCAGACTTCTCCTAGGTTAACGATAGACTCTAGTTCTGCGAATACAGTCTTAGAGTTATTGCTACCGTAGTTGTAATCGTTCTTAGCCCCCTCAAGGACTGTGTTGGTAATGATACCCTGTATAGTAACCTTGCGGTTCTGTCGGATAGTGTTGTTGCTGATAACGAAGCCAGTCTGTACAGGAAACTTAGTTACCTGCGAGGTGGCCCCGTGAGCTTCGGATATAACTGAGTGGAATCTTATCTCCCTAAGCTCTCCCCCGCCCTCGGGGGTGTACGATATATATGCTGGTGTTACTGTTGACATGTTACTCCCCCTGTCGTTTAAACCATGACTTGCCTACTGGTGAAGTGGCTCCTCGTTTAGGTGCTACACAGTCAGCCATAGTGTTCCATGTCCCCGTGTAGTTACTTCCTTTATGTGTTACTTCTATAACCTGAAACCTCTTGTACCCAGACACTGCGGTCTGTGCGAAGTTGTCAGCTATCTGTAGTGTTTCCGCAGGCGAACCTATCTCCGCCGTAAGCAGTTGAGTAATATCAACGACCGCAGTCGGGACGATGGAGCCGTCTAGGTTTGAGTTGATCTGCAACTGTGCGGGTGATAGCTTAGGGTTGGCTCTCATGTTGTTAGTGTCTAGGGTAATGAACTCCCTAGTTTCTAAGTCCGTAAGAGGTACTTGGTCTAGGTCTGGTAAATAGACTATCTGGATGTCTTCACCGATAGTCCAGAACTTAAAGTTATTCTCCCTACCTAGCAGCTCTAGTATCTCCAACATAGATCCATTCATTGATGATGCACCCCTTGGTGGTATGAACGTACCAAAGTCCTTTGGGAATGACTTTAGTATGAACTCTCCCGGGAACTTGGTTGCCGTCTTAATAGCCTTAAGCTGTGCGTCCAAGCTAGATGTCCTTGCTGTTGTTGCTACCTGCTGCTCTAGGTACTTTTTCTTTAGACCAGAGTACATGTACAACGTTGTTATAGTATCAGGTAGGACTTTGTGATCTATAGAGTTGCTGATATAGAAACCGTCGATGAGGACAAACTCATTGCCCCCATGCAGTCTCGTGGTTAGTGTAGCGTAGTGGTCTTGGTTACCACCGATTAGATTCCCTATGGTCTCTTCGTTAAGGTTATAGATAACTACAGAGGCTCGTGAGAACCCCTGTATCTGCTTAACGTCAAAGTCAATCCTCAGCCCAGCGGCATCCAGAATAGGAGTGCCGTCTGCGCTTTCGATTGTAAGGAATACCTCTTGGCCGAATCTTTTCATGTGACCTCCGAGGTCTACTTACTGAAGAAGTTTAGGAAGCTGGACTCTTCACCGTTGTCGTCTGTAATGACTTCGGTGCCGTCAGCGTTGTTGTTAACTGTAACGTTAACTTTGCTATTTAGCGTAGTCGCTTGTGAAGACTTGGTTGTGGGTATTCCACCTATGGCGGGATCGGGCAGGGGGTTTGTTCCCCATCCGGTACCTGCTTCAAACCTTTCTCCAATCCCGTCTGCAAGCCCACCTACGTAATTACTTACACCATCCACTGCAGCTGGTATTGCTGTAATTCCCTGAAACAAGGCCACAGGAGGTAGTGCGTTTATTATACCTCCCGTTATCTTATCCGGAATTGTAGGCTCAGGCTCTGGCCTAAACGCGGCCATAGCTGCATCAGACGTGGCAGTAGATACAGTCTCTTGGAAGTTTGTTCCAAGTGTGCTGTCAAAAGCTGTCGCAGCTACGTTAGCCGCTAGCTTTGCTATCTTGCCAAAAAAGCCATTTGGAGTTTTGTATCCTTCACTAATTTCATTCGCTGCAACCTTACCTCCCTGTGCATATGCAGCTTCTTCGTTATTCTTTACAGTATTAATAGCACCCTGTCTTTCTCTCAGATACATATCAACCTTACCTACGTTGGCAGCCATAATATTCTTCTCATCAAGCTCCCTAGTTGAAGTTAGGTTTTCCGGTCTGCTTTCTGTTGCTGTCGGGTCATAGGTTAATAAGCTATCCAAGCCTGCAGCTTCCATGAGTAACACCCTGTCTCGCGGATCAAGTCCGGAAGTTACCTCAACCATCTTCTCCGCAAGAACGTTAGCTGCAGGTTTAGTGGATAAGAATTCCATAGGCATTGCACTCATCAGGTGACTGTTCCCGGATTTTCCTAGCTTAGTTTCCATCCTAACAAGCATAGCCGCCTGAGCCGTAGGATCTTGTAGCTGGTTAGCCATAGCCCCAGCCTCCATGATGGAAGCGTTAGCCATTTTCTCGGACTGACCTCCCCTCATTAACTCTACCTGCATACCAAAGGTTTCTTCACCGGACAGACCAGCGTTCATGCCTAGCCTCTTCAGATCCATACCAGCTGATATACCTTTGCCTTCCAGCTTGATGAAGTCATCCATTGCATCAGAAAGTACGTTTAGCATCTTAGATGAACCGTCCAAGTTAGCCTTGAACTCCTCGAATGCACTAGCGCTGTCACGGACTGCAATAGTCCTAGCTCGCTCCTCTTGCAAGGCTTGCTTGTGCAGGGAGTCCATCTCCTTCTGAACAGACAGAGACTCCTTGTCTGCTGCGGCTTGTTGCTTATCGAACTCTGCGTTCATCCTGCCAGCCTGTTCTTCCTTAGCTACCATAGGTGCGTGGTGCTTCTTCAGATCTCTCTGACGTTGCTCCTCTATCGCTCCTGTGTGTGCTCGGTCAACTGACTTGACTTTGTCACTTGCGTTGGCCTTATCCCACAAAGCCTGCTGAGTAGCTGCTGTTGCTCTACCCAAGACAGTGTCATCCACGGGAGCAGCTTCGCCACCCTCGCTATCGAAAGCTACTACCGCTTCGTCTACTGCGTCTACGGGTTCTTCGTACCTAGCTTCCTCACCTGCCTTTCCTTTAGCCTCGACTGTCTCGGGGCTTCTCTTGCTTCCTGTTCCTGTGCTTATGAGTTTTCTCACAGTTTGTAACCCCGTTACGTCCTGTACTTCATTGGCTACACTCTGGGCAATCTCAGCCGCGTCCAGCAATCTCTGCTGGTGCTCTGGGTCTGCTTGTATAGTGTGCTGGAAGTACTCTCCGGTTTGTGTGTCTAATACAGCGAGAGTGTTATACTCCTCGCCCCCAACTAACATTTGCATTTGCATCTGGTCAGTGTAAGTCTTAACAGCTTTCTTGGCTCCCTTTGATCCTAGGAACTTGAATTCCACTAAGCCCATACTCTTACCGTCTGCATCGAATAGTCTGCCATCTGGTGAGGCTCCTATCCCGGGCATGTCATCTCGTGTTTCGAAGATGCCCTCTTCATACTGCATACCTTCAAAGCCTTCCTGCTGTTTCATGTAGGACATGAATGCAGCTTGGACCTTACGCTCACCATCAGTTCCCTGACGTGTGTAAGCATTACCTTTGAAGTCATTTTCTTTACTGTGGTAGCCTAGGGCACCAGTAGGATCTAACCTGTCCTCTGCCATGTACTGTCCCATGAGTGAGGGATTCTTCAGTAGGTTGGCTGCTCGGGATGCGGTTAGGTTACCCCTCCTTAGTGCGTGCCACTCGTCAGAGCGCTGCTCTGGAGCTGACAGGAGTTCCTGCTGGTATCTCTCGTGGTCGGATCTGTAAGGACCCATGTAGCCATTGGCTGCTACGTCCAGTGCAGGGTCTTTGTCCATGTCCAAGGACAGGCCAGTGGTGAAGCTACCAGCTATCTCTGCAGCTGTCTCCTCGTCCACGCCTTCCCCTACTAGCTTTACGAACTCGCTAGTCTCAGAAGACTCCCCCCTTTTGTCTCCGTACATACCACCAGCAGAAGTACCCTGCTGTCCTCGGTGTACTGTGTAACCTTCCTTCAGGTTGTATACCACCTTGTCACCGGACTTGGCAACGTCAAAGATATCATTAGATTCCTTCACTACGTTCCCGTCTGGATCTGTGTATACATCTGGGAACTTCATGTTGTTGGGACCATGCGCGTCAATGGTATCCCTGTTCAGTCCATAAACAAACGCTTGGTTCATTGCGTCCTGACCAGCTGTGGCTATAGTTGAACCACTGCCCCAGCGTGAGTCACCGTCACTCTCGTTAGACATGTGAGGGTGCATCTTGCGTAGGTACGTGGCTGCTTCCTTGGCCTCCAGTGTGTGGATGTCCATCTTGAATTGTCGATCTGCCTTAGCCCTATCCATTGCGGATTGGTCTGGGAAGTTCTCCTGCATCATCTTCTGCTCGTCTGTGGGATTGCGGTACTCCCCAGTCTTGCCGTCTATGTCCCTTGTGATAGGGAATAGTGTCTGTGCCCTGCTGGGCCTGTACTCCCACAGGGCATCGCCTGTGACGTTCTCTAAGTTGCCACCCGGCTGGATGGCTTGCTCGAACCCTACAGTGTCGTAGGCTGTGGTAGTACCACGCCAGTAACTGCTGGTGGGTATGAGGCCTGTGATAACATCCCCTCCCCGGTCGTCTGGATTGGGCAGTGTCAGTTCATTGGGTAGAGGTACTAGGCTCTTGGAGTCTACTCCACCCACGTTCATGTAGCGATGAGTCAAGGCTGCTACCACGGACTCATGACGAGCCTGCTGTACAGACGCTGTTCCGTTCTTGGTGTTCTCGGGTATATACATAGCAGCGTGCTTGTTTATGATGCCATATATACGTGCCTCTTCGTCTTGTTCTACAGCTGGGGCCAGTGTTCCGCCCACAACTCCCCTATCTTGATAAGCCTCCATCCCTGTCAACTGTCCCAGTGCCAAAGCTACTGTCTTACTGTCAGGTACATACGGGGAACTGTGCATCCCACCTGTATCTATCTGCTGTGTGTCCTTAGGGAGCAGCTGTGACTCTTTGCTGAAGTCACCAGTGTAGCTAGTGCTGCTTCCGTGGGCTGGCTCATACGAGCTTCTAGAGGCCTTGTCGAAGGTGATGACGTCCCCGGCTAATTGCTCAGGGCGTATATTACCACCCACTAGCTGTGCAGGATCTGATCCCAGTACGGAACCAGCTAACGCTACGGCTGCGTCAACGTCTACCTGATCCCTTCTGGATCGGCTGTTGTCTAGATCACCGGATACAGCTAAGCCTAGTGTGTGGCGTACCTGTGGACTCTGGTGACTGAACTGCTCAGTGTGTACAGATACCTTACTAGCCATGCCTGCATCCATGTTGGATAACATGTGGCTATTGTCGTTACCTACGTCACGCTTCTCTGCAGCCCGTACCTGAGACTTGAGCTTCTTAACTTCAGCTATGTTAGCTGCTAGCTGGGCTGGTGATCCGCCCCGCTTGGTCCGAGCTACGGCTCCCTCTAGCAATGCGCTAAGGGTCCCTAGTTCGTCGTCTACCATGTTACCAGACTTCTCGACTCCGGACTCGCCCTCGGCAGGCATCTGTCCGTACTCAGGTAGATCGCTATCAGAAGTGTCTAAGTCCTCCATAGACTTCAGGAACTGTGCAGCTGGATCGCTTACATCATCGTAGTTGAATGAGCCGTACTCGCCCATGCCTACGCCTTGTTGGGTAGTATCGTCATCCCCGTCAAAGGAGGAATCATCACTGCCATAGTCATCGTCATCGTAGTCCATAATTCCTCCTAGTTATTTATAAGGGTGAGCTTACAACTCTCCCGTGGTTTTGTATCTCTGCTATCTGGTGCATCATCTCTAAGTCTGCTAGAGTGTACGTACCGTCCTTCAGTTGGTGTAGCTGACACATCGGCGGGTTCATAAGCAAAGGCTTAATAAGATACCCGTTGAGTTCTGGATAGATCTCGTTGTAGTCTACGGGCATCAGTGTCTCTTCCCCATTGTTTATTTGCTGGGGGAGAGTTCCTTTGCTAAACCGGATGCGAAAAAATCAGCGTACTGTGCTGCAATTACATGTGTGAATATCTCTGCGACAGACTTGAGGTCATCCTCAAAGTACTCGTCGAGCTGTGCTGGGAGTAACTTGTCTCCACTAATACGCACCTGACAAACAAAATGCTTTATCAAAGAAGCCGCTTTTTGCGGTTCTTTAGTGTCCATCAATGCTACGATTACTGCAGTCGTGTTTATCTCCGACATTGCAATAACGTTATGTGTTCCTAGAATCTGTCCTGCCTTAGCCAAGTTCTCTAAAGCTACGTCAACAGGCCAGCTGGGGATATAGATCTCCCGCATGTCTTTAAGTGTGGCTGTGTAGGCCATAGGTCTTCTCCTTAATAAAACGAAAAAAGCCGCACCCTGTTACAGGTACGGCCATTTACATACCAGTTAAGCTTCTTCGCCCAACTGATCCAAGTCAGCGCCCGTGTTACGGTCGAAGACTACTTTCTCAAATGATACAACCCAAGTTACGATGTTCATGGTTTGTCCACGGCTCATAGCTGGCATAGCCAGTACAACTCCGTTAGTCATGTCACAAACGTCCTTGCCCATATTATCCACAAGCTTAGCTTGAATAGGAGTAATAAGTTTTCCGTCAGCGTCTGCTTGCTCTTGGAAATAGTTGGCAAAGTCTTGCATGTACTTGTTCTCAGGTGCGTTCATAAGCACGCTGAAAGTCATGTCACCAGCACGGATACGCTGCATGGAAACAACCATGTCGCCGTATGCGCCGAACTGTGTAGTGGCGATAGGTGCACGCCGAGCTATGTTGATGAGGTTCTCACCTGCAGCATAGCCAGTAACCTTAAACTCGTTACGGTTCTGGTTACCTTCGTAGGGCATCTTAATGATGAGGTCTACGTTAGCAAAGCTATATTGATACATAATGTATATCCTTATTAAGTGGCCCGTAGGCCACGTTGATTACTCAGAGAAAGATCCAGAAACTTGGACTTCGTGCAGTGCGCCAGCACCACTCATAACGAAGGACAGGCCTGCGTACAAACGGTTGCTAACATCACCAGCAGGAGTATCGCCAAGTGAAACTGAAGTTACCTTGTAACCCTTAGGAAGGAAAGTACCATCAGGCAAGAATCCTGGAGCAGCCAATCCGTTACGGACAGCAGCTTCTAAAGAACGCTCAAGAGTAGCGACACAAGTGTTTATGCCAGTCTGAGTGTAAGGGATCTTGGTGTTGGTTGTGTAGAGTAAGTTGAACATGTCAGCTTCACAACGAGCTTCAAGCCACATCAGACCATGAGTAGTGTCGAGCCAGCTACCAGAAGCCATACGGCTATCAGTGTAAGCGTTAGTGCTCTTGCCAATCAGGACTACTGCAGAAGCGTACTTAGAACGAAGAACAGCGAACTCATTAGGAGTAAGGTCTTCGGCTGAGACACCCGGCATTTGCTTGAGGTTCAAAGTGATAGTAGATCCAACAGCAGCAAAGTTTACTGACGCAGCACGGCCAAATACAGAAGCACTTGGGTACTGTGAAACATTCTTGCTGAAAGTTGTCAGGCTGAAACGCAGTGTAGCTGCTTTCAATACAGAAGCAACGTCGCCGTCGTTTACAGAGGACAAAGTAGAAAGATCGTTAGAAGTGTTCATGAAGATAACTTTAGCGGCTTCACACCACTGAGCTATCTCAAGTGTAGTGGCTCCGTCAGCTATGCCAACATTGTCACGGTAATCCTTGTGAGTAACCAGAGCAGTGAACTCAGCTCCAGAAGTCTGGACAGCAGCTAAGCCATCGACAGGAGTCTCAGCAGCGATGCCATTAGAAACTTTGGCTTGAAAGACTTCAAGTCCAAGTGCTTCAGCAGATACGCCAGTTGCAGCAGTGATTGTGCTGAGGGTACCAGTTGTACCAGACTGAACTACAAAGCCGTAGCCGTGAGATACAGTAGCGCCAGAAGCTCCGGCGGCAACAATCTCAGTCTCAAGTATAAGGGCAACGTCTTCCATGCTGGTTGCAGCTGACAGGTCGAGAAGGGTAACGTCAACGTCAGCTCCGTCTATCTTTAAGCTGAACGAGCCAGAAGTAATGAGCTGGAGCTGCTGTAAAGTATCAGTGCCGCCGCCAACTAGCGAAGCTTTCTGATCAGTGATGAAAGTCATCAGGACAACAAAGTCCTTAGGGGTAGGAGTCTGGCCGTAGAAAGCCATAGCTGCCTTGTAGACTTCAGAGCTAGCTGCCCAGTCGCCTGCAACAGATGCTAGGCTTGTATAAGAACGTGAACGCTCTGCAGCACTGACGGGTACGTTAGCTGAGTCGGTTTCATTGGTTAAGAAACCAAGAATACCAAAGTCACCAGCTGTTACGCCTACAGGAGATACAGAGATACTTACGTCAGCGAATTCAGTGATTTCAATCGCCATGTTAAATTTCCTTGTGATTAGATGTTAATGTTAAATTGAAGAAGATAAGAGTCTATTGTGGTTGTAACAAACTCACCTGTAATATCCAGTGAGTTAATGTTATTCACAGTCTCTTCAAAGTACCTTGTGGTATAGAGATCTACTGAGAAACCTTGGCGGTATTCCCATTCCTTCTCCAATTTTGCATCTTCATTCGAGAGAGGTGTACATCGGATGAAGCCGTAACCTGATGATAACATGATTGTCTTCATTGCTTCTGAAGTCCAACCGTGCATTATTCGAGTGGCGGCTGTGCCATCCGTATCAACTACTCCAATTCTGAAACGGAGCTTAGCTGGGCTAACAGTGAGGAACACTGTCTCCAGATCAGTCTGTGACTTTATTCTTTGGTTGGGTATGCCAACCTGATACTCTTCGATCAAACGGATGTGAGCGAACTCTTCCGTAGGTCTTGGAGCAAAGTTCTGTCTAGCTGGGTAGCTGAACTGAGGAGTACCAACCATAGTGTCAACCATAGTCTGAACTACTTGGACGTCTTGTCTCATGGTCCTGTCTCCTCGTCTGACTTCTCAAGAATGAATGACGAGAATCCGAAGATCTGTTCGTCTGATTCCTGCAGCACATTGTAGTAGGCACCCCGGAAAGTTATTTTGTTTCCAACGTCTACTTTATACCTGTCACTTACGTACAGGTTGCGATAATTACTATAGCGTGCTCCACCGTCCATTGAGTGCAAGGATATGCCCTCATCGAACTGTGAGAATTTGTTCCCGGCGACTATAACGCCGTGGATAGTAGTGGACTCTGCGCCCCCTTTGATAAAGTTATTGCTTGAATCGTAAGAGCCTTCAGCGATAACTGTTAGTGTCATTGGTGCCTGCATCCTGAAATTGAATGCACGCCTTAGATTCATGGTCATAAGAACTACCTCCCGTATACACCTGCGAAAACTATACGCTGGTAGGAGAAGTATCTTTTCCCGTATGAAGTACTGTGCAGGTCGGTGGCTGTGGGTGTTGTTCCATTTACAGCTTGCTCGACTACTACATCATCTACTTCCTGTTTCTTAACTGGTCCTAATACGTTGCCGTCCCCATTGGCCTGAAACTCACCTACATATAGAAGGTGTGCGGCGTGGTACTCATGTGCAACTGTGTAGTAACCCAACCACTTCTCTTCGGAGGTCATCAGTAGTGCAGCGTCATCTAAGAACATCTGTACTCGGGCGTCTGGCACACTTGCGAACTCAGGGAATCTGGTTCGGAACTCTAGTACAGTAGCCATAGCCACTCCTCATAAGTTGGTTGGAAGGATGCGGGGCCGTAGCCCCTGCATTTACTTTTTCTTCTTTGGTAATTTCGCAGAGAGGTCTACGCCCAGCTTCATTGCTAGGTCTTGGACCGCTGCTTTCTCTAAGGCTGAGTCAAGGGTAACGCCAGCTTGATCTTTGATCAAAGCTACCATGTCCTCAACAGAGACGGGAGAAACTGCGTGCTCAACCATCACTAGTGAACCGTTTGACAGCGAGGCTGCGATAGAAGGTGAGTTAGCAAAGCTGCTGTTCCACATACTATCTTCAAGCTCAAGTGTTGACCCGGCTGGGATGGTTAAATAATTCGGAGTGTTGCTCGGTGCGCTAGGCATTTTGTGGAAAGAACAATTCCGTTCTACAGTACTCTTAATCTTCATTACTAGATTCCTTATATAACTTCTGCATCTAGACGTTCTCGTCCGTGCGTATTCCATAGAGTCACCCCCATCTCAGGGGGCTTCTCTTAGACGGATTAACAGTTGATGAAGTGCTGAACAGCGTCAGGACGAATCAACTCAAGACCAGCAAAACGACCGTAGCAGTTTACTTCAAACTCAAGGCCTTTGTACTGGACGGGCAGGTGAACGTAAGGGAACGGCTCGCGTATACGCATGTTGTCAACAGACTCAGCAATTACAGAGAAGCCTTCTACTGAGGAACCAGTGGCGTCAAAAGATCCGCCAGTAGTTGCAGGGTAGATACCAGCAAGTTCGTTAATGTCCATGATCTGGTCCTTAGAAGTAATGAACATGTTGTTCATCAGGAACCAATCCAGAATTGAAACGTCACTGTGGATAGAACGAGGAGTGTTCATAAGGAACATCTTCTTTTCTACAGACATGATGATCTTAGAAGCTCGGAAGATCTTCTTAGTATCAACGTACATCTTAGCAACAGCAGCAGTCAGGTCAGCAATAACTTCATCAGGAGTCTTATCGACGCCCCAAACAGTTGAGCTAGAACCGCCAGCAGCAGGAGCTATGTCATTTACAGCGATAGTAGACCAAGGAGCGCCAACTGGCCCACCGAAAAGTCCACCAAGGTTAGATTGCTCATCACCAAACCATACCAACTGGTTTACTTTCTCTTCGTATGAACGACGAGTTGCGTCGACTTTACGCTGCTCTAAAGGCAGACCAGTCAAACGGCTAGCAGCCAGTTCCTGACGTGAGTAGCCATAGGCATTACCCAAAGTACGGACAGAGATGGTGTATTCTTTACCGTCGATGTCGCCACGTGGCAGGTCAGTTGCTTTACCAGCAATGACTGCAGTCTCGCCGCGCTTATCGTAAGAACGGTAAGTGATTGAGTTAATCCCTTCTCCGCCTTCGGTGTTCAAAGCAAATACTTCACGAGCCATAAGGTCCGGGTACAGTACGTCATAGCTTTGAGCTTGGATGTATTCGAGCTGACGTTGGAAGAAAATTCCAGCATCATCTCCGACGAGAACGCCCTGTGCTACAAGAGCTTCGACAGCGTCAGTCATGACAACTTCTTCAGTCTCGCCAGTAGGCATACGAGTAGCTTCGTCTAAGATTGCAATGTTTACAGTCTTCATTATTTAGATTCCTTGTGAGTGTTTGGCTTATGCAACGATGTCGATACGTGCGCGAACGATGTCGCCAGCAATACCAGTCTGCTCAGCAGTAACGTTAGATGTAGGAGTAGCTTCAGTGCCGCCGAAAGTTCCGGTAGCAGAAACAGCAAGCATAGCGCCAGCAGTTACAGCAGAAGCCAGCTCAACGTAGACGTAGCCCTGACGCAAGACAGAGACGCTTTCGCTCTTCTTGAATACAGTAGTGCCGTCTGAAGGCTTGTTCTTAGCTTCCAGAGCCAGCTCACGTCGGACGATTCCGAATACGTTAGCAGCTGCAGAAACAACGATGTCACGAGGCTCAGTACCGCGCTCGCAAGCAACACCGATAGCCAGAGTAGCATCTTCACAGATACCAGTTTGGCTGACGTTAGGTCCAGAATCTACGAGGTCGCCAGCGTATCCACGGGCGGTGTAGATGTTAAAGTCTTGAATAGGCATATTAAATGTCCTTGAGGTTAAATTATAAAGTGCTATTTACGAGCGATATGTCGCTCAGTCGCACGCGCTCGGGCGTCTGCTACTTTAGTTGAAGGCTGTGCTACTTTGTGTACGGCAACAGCATTATCTGAAAGTAAACGGCCCATTGGGGTCTCGCCTATCTCAGCATCCTCAGAAAGGATGTCGAAACGAGCGCATACATAAGCCTCACTTTTACCGTCAAGGGTAAGGTTTGGCATCAGTTTAGCTACTACTTCTAACTTGATTTCCTGAACACTCTTTGCAGAGAACTCGTTCATGTCGGTTAGGTCTTTAGCTATCAGGATAGTTTCGACTCTCTCGTTTATAGAGTTCTCCAACTGGTCCTGCAGTGCAGCTACTTTGGCGTTGGCTTCGGAAAGCTCATCAGTCAATGCAACCATAGAAGTCTTTACTGTCTCCAGCTCGTCTTCCAAATTTATCTCAGCGGCTACTTCGTCAGCTACTTCAACAGCAACTTCTTCAGCAACAACTTCTTTCACTTCTTCGTCTAGGAGAATAGGCTCCGCAACTTCGTCTTCAGTCTCAACAGCTGCACTTGCAACTTCAACTTCAACATCGGCCACCGCGTCTTCCACTGCAGCTTCAACTCCAGCTTCAGCAGAGACAGTCTCACTAACAACTGTGTCTTCAACAGCGACAACTTCGTTAGAAGCTTGGTCGTCTGAAAGGACAACCTCTTCTTCAGTTTTGATAACATCCATAGTATCCTCATCAGCAATACTGCACATAGCACCTGCTCTACCTCTTTCGACGATAGCAATGTGGTTTGCACGTATGTTGCGCTGGTATATGATTGGTTCCCCGTCAGCTCCGTCCATAACTTCTAAGTCACAGGTGTAGCCAGCAGAAAGTTCCTTGGTGCCATCTTCTATTAGGTCGATAGCGTCTTGTCGAGCAATCACCAATGTCCCGGTGAGGGTGTCTTCGTCCCGAACAGGCATACCTTCCAGTACTCCGACCTGCAGCTTAGCTGCGTTCTTGGCGGTTACTGCTTGGGGTAAGCCCTGCTCGGTCTTAGGGTGTCCTATAGTTACAGGGACAGACCGAAATGAAGACAGGGAAGCTGAATCAAAAACATCAGCCTCATCTCTCATGACGGTTACTACTTTATCAGAAGCGGTATCAGTCAGACCGAGTTGGCCTGCCGTATAGTTCTGAGCACCAGTCCGTGCGAATGCACATGGCACAATCATCTGACCGGAGTCAGTTAGGTGACGGGCCGAAGGTACTTGTATACGGTCAGTCAATGATACGCTAGCGAGTATAGCCATCACTTAGCTCCTGTTATTGTTGGTGCAGGGTTGGGGTCTTCACCTACGGTCGCGTCATCAGACACCATTCCGTGGAGTTTAGCCTCAGTAAGCGCCGACTCACGAGAAATTATCCCGGAGTCTGCGAATGTGGCTAGCCATCCTGCTTGTGTATTTAACCTGTCCTGCTTCTGTGAAGCCGACTCAGGGAATATGCAAGTCCACTCATACTCAAACGGAGCAATGCCAGCATCAGCTGCGAGCAGTGCGTCCACACGAACAAGGCGTGGGTCGAATATATCTTTCTGCAATCCCATCAACATCTCTACATAGTTAATCAAGTCTGATTCACCTGTAGCGTTCATGCCGTCCGGGGATGCGGATAGAAATCTTGTAGCGGGTATACCAACAGAGGCCGAAACCATCCGCAGGTATTCCCAAATCAGGTCCTTCACTCCGGACAGCTGTATGCTTTTACTTTCGTATTGCTCAGTGCTGTCTAGTATGGAGACTCCGAAGACTGACTTGATATCTTTCCATGAGCTAAAGCGGTCTAGCATTGCTGCTGTACCTTGGTCGCTCTGGAGGATCTGTGACAGACCTTCCACGGTAATGATGTCAGTGTTAGCTTCCTGTACCATCTGCGCGGCTGCGCTTGAGGTTGTGTGGAAGTTATCTATTTGGTTCATCAGTGGGATCAGGACAGAGTCCGAATACCAAAGGTTACGTTGTCGCTCGTACACGGGAAGCTCAGTTCCCTCGAACCGAACTATGCGGTCCTTGTGTATGCGTACAGGTGAGTTAACGAACTGGTAGTGAGTTGGCATACCGAACGTGGGAGACAAAGGCTCCTGATCAATAACACCAATAACTGTTACTCGTGTACGGTCTACTACGTTAAAAGAACGTATGCAGCCGGGCTTGAGCTTCTTCCAGTTGATAGGCTTGTCTACGTTGCGGCCATCTGCTATGTCCATTATGACAAAGCTGGTGCCGTACAGTCTAGCCCATTTGTATGCCTCACGGAATACTTGTGCCACGTTCCAATGCTTGTCGGCTTCTACAGCCTCAGGCGTTGAACAGTCGCGCCACTCTCTAGTCATATCCTGCGGTACTATCTTGCAGACCTTCTGACTTACCCAGTCCTCTCTGTATCGAGCTGACAGGTTGATGTGGTTTACGTTGCGGTTGCTGTGCAGCCACTCGTTAGACATGCCCTTATCTTTCTGCGTGCCAAGTCCAGTGGCTAAGTTGATTAGGCCATCTGAAACTGTAGCAGATTTTACGGTGGAGTCTGTAATGACTATACCACTTTGCTCATCAGCCATAAGGCCTCCTTAGTTTTTCTTTGAGGTCCATCCATTGGGCTTACTAATGTAAGACCCTTCTTCAGTGGTTATCTCAAGTGTTATTCCTGTGGTGTCCAGTAGCCTTACTTCTGCTACTGCGACGCCATTCTTATCCAATATCTTAAACGAAGCATTCTCTTCAGAGCGTCCGTCCAGACGGGTTTTGAGACCCATGATAGACTCCTTAGGACCAATCCGCATAAGACATGCGCTCATTGGCAAAGGCTACAGCAACTGCATCTGATACGTTATCAGCAAAGTCGTCGTGTCCTGTGTTGTTACCTAGGTCTGACTGACCCAGAAGCTCGCGTCTTAGATATTGGAATAGCTCATGTTGTTTAGGGAGAAGGATTCTGCCTTCCTTAAAGTATGGTATGGCGTTCATAAAACGACTAAACTTATCGTTGTTAGATGTACCATCTCGTGGGACTGGTCTTACCAATACAGTCCCGTCCTTGAGAAACTGTTGGTTAAGGAATAGCCCACTGGACTTGTCCTCAATATAAAACCCACGCGGCTTAAGCGTAGGATTGTGTATGTCGTATACGTTGTGCAGTCTCCAGAAAGCTCTCATGGCTTCTATCAACTCTGGCACCTCCCACTTATCAACTATCACATCGAGCACCAGTAGCTTGTTGTTTCTGGTTACTCCCCACAGAACCGCACAAGTCGGGTCTGAGTATGTCTGTGTTGTAGCGGCGGTGTCGGCTGTCATGAAGGTGTACGCTATGCTGTAGTCCTTACGGTCCACGTAGGAGCCTATGTCCTCGTCTGATAGCGCGGAGTTACCCTTGCCAATTGGCTCGCCCATGTACTGGGAGTAGAAAGTGTAGGGGTCTTTTTCCTTCAGGCCCTTAAGGGTCTTGACTGTCTTACGTACTGACCAGAACGACGAGTCTCCTTCTTCATCGTACTCTGAAGGGTCCCGGCCTAGGTCATATAGGATAGGCTTAACGTGCGTGTAGCCGTACCTATCTATTAGTTCTTTGTACCACTCAGCAGATCCGGTCTCCTTTCTTATGAGTCCCGGTATGTTGAGCCAGTCATACGTATCGCTGGAGCCACCTGTCATAAGGTAGCCGCATAGATCGTCTGAGTGTAGCCTCTGCATAATGATAGCCAGCGGCGTGGTCTCTGTAGCCAAGCGGCTTAAGAGTGTGTTACTGAAACGGTTGTTGATCTTGTTCCTCTCTGTGGGGGAACCAGCATCGTCCGGTTTGATTACATCATCAATGCACATCATACCAGCAAAGCCTTCCACCAGAGCGCCACATCCTTTACCAGTCATCTTACCTGAAGTAGGGATGGCGTGTATAACACCTGCGCTCATGGTGCCGAGTCGCTCGATAGACTTCTTGTTCATGTCAATTTCTACATCTGGGAAAACTCGGCGGAAGTCTGGATCGGACATGATGGT
>Ga0302117_10000393_pt1 | contig 18655 bp, 14 predicted proteins | sample AG5_322_MG_FD_203112 | JGI IMG/M metagenome (GOLD analysis project Ga0302117, IMG submission 203112) | Marine microbial communities from Western Arctic Ocean, Canada - AG5_32.2 | ecosystem: Environmental > Aquatic > Marine > Oceanic | place: Canada: Western Arctic Ocean | collected 2017-10-01 | reverse complement strand
CAGTATTAACCAGCCAGTTAATGGTTGAAATTGTTTCTCATCAACGATATTAGAAGTCGTGCTTGAGTGTGACATGGAAGTTACCTTTATAGAAAAGAGTACAATCAATATCAATATGATATCATACAGATATCATATTGTCAAGCGGTCTTTTAGTTGTTTATGCCGAGCGAAACGGGTGTCATGCCGTATTTACAGGGAGGCTTCTGCGGGAGCATCGCTAAAACGGGTGCCGCGGTATCTAGCTTATAGCCAAGCGGCACTATCTAATTACTAGGAAGCCAACTCTGTGCCGACGAAGGCCGCGGCAGGTGGATCAGAATGAACAGAATGAACAGGATGAACAGGATGAACAGGATGAACAAGATGAACAAGATGAACAAGGAGAACTAAATGAAAGTGTTGGTGACTGGCGCGACGGGTTTTGTTGGAAATAATGTGACACGTGCGCTGCTAGATCAAGGTTACGATGTGCGGGTGTTAGTTCGTAATCCCGAGGATAAATCGTTGGTCGGCTTGGAGGTGACTCGAATTACTGGTGACCTCCGTGATGCGGACATATTACTGGACGCTTGTGATGGCGTTGATCGAGTGATACATGTTGCTGCCAAAGTACACATCGGGTGGTCGCAATTGGCTGAACATTGGGAGATAAATGTCGAGGGGACAAGAAATGTCGCGATTGCCGCACTCGCTCATGGTGCACAGATGGTGTATGTTTCCAGCGTCGATGCACTAGGAATCGGAGCTTCAGATAGACCCGCGGACGAAGAGTCACCACGGACGGGAAAAACCCCTTGTTCCTATGTCACTAGTAAAACAGAAGCGGAAGTTACTTTGCGTGAATTGATCGACGACGGGTTACAGGCAACGATCGTCAACCCGGGCTTTATGCTTGGTCCTTGGGATTGGAAACCATCTTCAGGCCGTATGTTGTTAGAGGTCGCCTCACGGCACACGCCCCTAGCACCTACGGGAGGCATGACGTTGTGTCATATAGATGATGTGACCCAAGGTATTCTGGCCGCCATGGAAAAGGGTGCGGTGGGTCGAAACTATATCCTCGGCGGACATACGATCTCCTACTTTGACGCTTGGTGTTTGTTTGCGGAAGTCAGTGGTGGGAAACCGCCTAAGAAACTGATGGGGCCATTGATTCAAGCGATTGCCGGCGGGGTTGGTGATTTGTTGGCTAAAATCACTCGCCGAGAATCGGATATTAATTCCGCAGCCATCAAAATGTCCAGTTTGTTTCATTATTACAGTAGCGCTCGAGCGGAAGCGGAACTTGATTATACGATCAGCCCTTTGCGCAGTAGTGTCGAAGATGCGTGGAGTTGGTTTACGGAAAATGGTTACACGAAGTAAAATGTCAAACACAGCGAAACCAAATCGACTGGCACTTGTCGCGCTGATAATCACGATTATCTGTAGTAGTTGGTATATCGTGACGCGTCAAGATAAGACGCTATCGCTGGCCGATGATTTCTGGACGGTGCACCACGATGATAAAACGGCAGCAGCACGGACTGCTGCCTTACTGCGTTTGCTCGCTGCAGGCAATGAACAATGGGAAGGGGCAAATCTGTCGGATATCGATTTGGCCAACCAACAACTTGTTGACGTTAACATACAAAATGCGCGAATGAATCAAGTAATTCTAGCAGGCGCGGTGCTGCAGGACGCTGATTTACGAGGCACGACTTTCGCTGCGTCTGATCTGTCGGATGTTGATTTGTCCACTGCTAAGCTCAATGAGACTTCCTTTTTGCGTTCCACGCTGAATGGCGCAAATTTTACTTCAGCAGGGTTGCAAAATGCGGCACTCGAGCAAGTATTCGCGATGGAATCTATTTTCCAAGGCGCAGACTTATCGGAATCATACTGTTTGATGGCAGATTTTACCGGTTCAAATTTCCAAGACGCTAATTTTACGCACTCGCACCTCGAAGCAGCCATCTTTATCAATTGTGAATTAAGCGGTGTACGATTTGATGGCGCGATGTTGCTCGACTCCAATTTTACGGATTCAAATTGGTGGCGAGCGACAGGATTTAATATTGACCTGATCGAAGATTTTAAATTTCACTATCCGCCCACTACCCCCGCACTACAAGAAGATTATCTACAATGGTTAAATGAATCAGAAAGCCCTTGAGGTTTTAATGGCTTTTTGGCTGAACACAATTTTCCACAGACAACACCAGTATTTGGCAAGGTAACACTGCACATTATGAAACAAACACTTTTGATTTGCGCCCTCCTCATTGGTTCTTCTCTTCCCTTGTACGCCGATGGTGAAGGTGATAATGACCCCACTAAAGTGCGGCAAGTCCCCCGGTTGGGAGTGGAAGTGTCCGTGGAGGACACCAAACGGCTGCGGACGGAGCTAGGAAAGCTATCACACCAACTCCAGTCGCTACGTGTCAGCTCGGAAGCTCTAGCAGCTCAGTTAATTCCGGATGTGGAAATTTATTACCGCGGTGTGCAAGATAATTTGGATCATCGCGAGTTTTTCAGTAACGGCGAGATTCAAAAGGCGTTTAAATTGTTGAGTGTTGGGCAGCAGCGAGCTACGGATTTGTTAAACGGCAATGCTCCCTGGCTCAAGGAAACAGGCTTAGTCGTACGTGGTTATCGATCGCGTCTTGATGGATCGGCTCAGCCTTATGGACTTGTAATTCCAGCAGATTATTCGGGTGAATTGCAGCATCAAGTGCGGCTTGACGTTTGGTTTCACGGTCGAGGTGAGACACTGAGCGAAACAAATTTCATGGACCAACGCACGAAATCAAAAGGATATTACAGTCCAGCAAACACGATTGTGTTGCATCCCTATGGTCGTTATAGCAACGCTTTTAAATTTGCGGGTGAAGTGGACGTGCTCGAAGCACTGGAACATGTTAAAGGCCAATACCAAGTTGATAATGATCGCATTAGTGTGCGGGGTTTTTCTATGGGCGGGGCCGCTTGTTGGCAGTTCGCGGTGTTGTATTCAGATCGCTGGTTCGCCGCGAATCCGGGTGCTGGGTTTTCCGAAACTCCGGAGTTCTTAAAGTTTTTCCAAAAAGAAACACTGACACCGTATTGGTGGGAAGAAAAACTGTGGCGATGGTATGACGCGGATGATAGTGCGATCAATTTATTCCACGCCCCAACGATTGCCTACAGCGGTGACAAAGATATCCAAAAACAAGCCGCCGATATCATGGAAGTCGCTTTGGCTAAAGAAGGCATTGATATGGTTCACGTGATTGGCCCAAATACCGCGCATCGAATTCACGCCGATTCACAAATTCTGATCGAGCAAAAAATGAATAGCTTGGCACGCCGCGGTAATGAACAAACACCGCGGACGATTCATAAACAAACCTATTCGTTGAAATACAATCGACAATATTGGTTAACGATCGATGCGATGTCCGAACATTGGGAAGCGGCGCGAGTAAAGGCTACGATTACCGGAGCCAGTGCCTTGGTGGTGGAATCTGCAGGTGTTACGGGATTGAGCTTTGATATGGATGCCGGGGACAGTCCGTTTGATATGACTCTGCCAGTTAAACTCATTGTGGATGGGCAATCTTTGGGGCTGCCGAGTCCGAAATCAGATCACTCATGGTCGGCTTCGATTCATCGCGATGGTAAACAATGGGTACTCGGTAAATCCAAGGTGTCCGGGTTAGTCAAAAAGCACGGACTCCAAGGCCCAATTGATGATGCGTTTATGGGTAGTTTTCTGATGGTGACGCCGACTGCCGCTGCGATGGCTCCAGTGATTGGCGATTGGGTTGCTCGAGAACAACAACATGCGATTGACCAGTGGCGGCAACATTTTCGCGGGCATGCTCGAGTCAAAAAAGACGTGGACGTGACGGCAGAGGATATCGCGAATCACCATCTAATTTTGTGGGGTGATTTTTCATCTAATCAAATGATGAAACGAATCCGCGAGGACCTGCCGCTAAAATGGACGAGTGACGGCGTGCAGATCGGAAGCAAATCATTTCCTAGCGCTAGCCATGTTCCGATTTTAATTTACCCGAACCCCTTGAATCCAACAAAATATATTGTGATCAATAGCGGGTTTACTTATCGCGAATATGCGTATCTGAACAACGCGCGCCAAGTTCCGATGCTGCCGGACTGGGCTATTGTTGATGTTGTCACTGCGCCCGACGCGAACGATTCGATTTATCGCTTTCCCGGCATTCCCGTTGATGCAAACTTCTTTAATGAAGCTTGGCAGGTGAAATAATACCACTCAGGTGTGGCGACCATGGGTGGAGTTCTTTTAGTGGCTGGAAAATCCGAATGCTTGGTTGGTGTCGAGCTTTTCAACGGGGCCGGGGTGTTGGGCTAACCAAGACAAGATGAAATTGGCATGGTAATCGTCGCCTTGATGACGTCGGCGTAGTGCCAATTCAACAATGGCAGCGTATGCGGTCGGATATTGGTTGAGTGCTTTGGTAAGTTCAATCGTCACACGATCGAATTCACTAAATCCCAACAATCGATCGGCTTTGGCAAGCCGGCCGCGTAAATCGAAGGGCTTCAATTCTTGTTGTTGTCGGACCCTGCGAGCCCAATTTTCAAGCCACTGTACTCGCCGCAAACCATTGGAAAAATAAGATGGCGGCCGTTCTCGTAAATGCGTCTGGTACAGGTGCACGTAATCCGGAGTGGAAAAATCGTATTGGTCTGTTACTAATTCGGTTTTGATGAGTTGCTGGACAATCCTAGTAGCGATGAGTTGGTGCCCGGCAATCGAGGGATGTACGTGATCGATATACATTTCATAACCGGGGATTTGATGGGTACTCACCCGCTCTAAGGCTCCGCGACCATCTACCAAGGGTACAGCAAAACGATCGGCTAATTCTCGGAGAATGCGGTCCATCTGTTCGGTTAATCGTAATGGACAAATGTCATAATCCTTGGCTAGCAAGTAATGTTTACGAGCGGCCGGTATTTGTTCCAGCTGTTCAAAACAACGAGCAATGCGGTAGTGCAAAAGTGCATGCTCGTCGGTGATGTCAGCACATTCTTGAAAAAACTTTAGGGCTGTTGCTGGATCGTCGTGATGCCATGTCGCTTGGTCGAATAAGTTGAGCCACTTTTGTCGGGTTACATTACTGAGCGTCAGTGGCAACTCCGATTTGATGGGTGGACAATCCCGTAAATTGGACCCTAAACAGACCAGGAGGACTGGAATGTTCTTTGTTTGACACTGACTGATAATCTCTGCGATGGATTCGCGGTATTGGGCAACGACGTTTTGTTTCCAGGCGGGGTCCCATTGGTAGGAAGCATAGCCACTTTCAGCATCTAACCTGGCTGTGACGTTGGCAGGTAACGGTTTTTCAGCATTTGTTTTGAATGATTCTAGATCGTCTCCAGTCAGTGAGCGAATCCAATTTACGGATCGCCAAGATGAAACAAGCGTCAAGTCGGTTTGGCTGCTTTTGGCGGTTGTAAAATTGCGATCTTCTAAAAATTCATTGTGCCCTGTCGCCAATACGACGAGATTGGGATCGTATTGCAGAATTTCTTGATTGATACGGGCTAAGCGATAACTGGCATAAGATAAACCGCCACAATTGATAGACTGGTATGTAGTGTCGTTGTGAGATCGTGCGTTGAGTTCCATTTCAACCCATTTTGAGAATGCTGTATCGACGGTAAAGGGGCGACCGCGAACAGTGGAGCCGCCTAAAAAGAACATGCGAAATTCAGTTTCAGGTTTTTTGCGTGCAAACCGCTGAATGCCAAAGTACAGCGACTTGTTTTGGCTAGTGCGAAATCGGGTTTGATCCTTGCTTAGTACAAATAGAGGTTGATATTGGCCAAAGCCAAACGAGCGGTCAACGACTGTTTCTGGAGCCGCAATATTAAAGGCCCGCAAAACTAGCTCAAGCCCTATAAATGGCAGCAACCCGATGAGCATGGCACCGGCTGGAAAGAGCAATCGTTTTTTTAGTTTGATTGACGCCATCATGAAGGATCAGAATACGCTACTCTTGAAATGCTTTACTTACGGCGGCCTTCACCTTAGCGAGACCTTCAGTAGCGACTTGCATCGCATCTTGTTTCCAATATGTTGGATTGAAAAGTTCAAGTGACAGCATCCCGCGGCAACCGGAATCATAGATCATTTGTAGAATCTTGCTGACGGGAGCGATTCCATCGCCAACATGAACGCGATCTTTGTCGGCGATCGTGCTCCGTGGTGGGTTGGCTGGATAGTCGTTTACGTGAAAACAATGAATGCGTTTTCCGTTGAGCATTGCGAGGCCGGTGAAATCAGAACCCCCCTTGTAGATGTGATAAATGTCCGGAAGAACACAGGCATCGGGGTGGCCGCTTTCCGTTGCGACAAACGCTAATTCGCCCAAGCGACTCAAGGTCTTGGAAAACCCCCAAAGTTCCAATTGCGGAATGACTCCAGCCTGACGACCAACTTCACATAACGCATGATAACGCTCGGCGGCGGCGAACAAATCAAAGCCTTCAATATCGACGGCCCCAATAGGAGGTGCAGCGATATGTGTGCCCCCGAGTTGTTTTACTAGTGCCATATCGTGCTTGGCTGTTTCTAATCCTTTTGTCCGTTCCGCTTCATCATCCACAATCCACCGCGCGAATCCAATGGCGCTAGTCATTTTGACGCCAGCGTCGTCGAGCTTTTTACGAATGTCCTGCAAATTGCCACCAGCGTCGACAAATGCTTGAATGTCACGGATCCAAGGTTCGATTCCGTCATAGCCCGCTTTGATAACAAGATTGACTTGTTCATCGAGCTTCAGCTTCTGTCCGCGAATCGTACTGGTGTTAAAGCAAAATCCAAAGGGTGATTCAGTGGTCACGTCGGAATCCTCGTCAGCAAAAGTAAATGGTTGCAAAGTGTGTGCCGCAGTAAGCACTGCGGTCGTTTGTAGAATGTGACGTCGCGTGATTGGCATTTGATTGGTTCCTCGAACATAAGACGCAGGCATGATGGAAACGGGGTAACATTGACATTCTATTTAGTTTTGGCCCAAGCTTGTAGAACTTCTTTTTCTGGAATGCCCCACCATAAACGAAAATCAGCAAGTTGTCCTTGAAAGCCATTTGTCGCGGTATACTTACCGACAAACGAACCATTATCTTGTCCGAGATTAAAACCATCGGCTGGCGCGCCGCGTAAAAAATCGACTTTGGTTTCTGTTTCCGTGGTGACTCCGTTGACGATGAAATCAACAGTCCCCTGGCGATTAAGGATAGCGACGACATTTGACCAAATATCGTTTTGGACAGATGGGCCGATGGCGGTGGTTAGCACGCCGCCGTTACGAATTGACAAGACGATTGTTCCCTCTTGCAATCCAAAGCTATAGCCTGTGCTTTCACCGCCGTGAGCAGCAATTACACCGGTAGCCTTGGCGGGCCGAATCCAGGCGCCGATGGTAAAAGGCTTATTTTCGGGATTCCATCTGCCAGCCGTTTCGACCGCGAAGACAGCAGTTTTCCCATCGAGCGTGATAGCTGCACCGTGTGGTGAGGGTTGATTGTTGTCAAACTCGCCAAAACGAATCCGCCGGACGAGTTGAGTTTTTACGTTTTTAGCTTGAATGCCGCTGAAATCAATGACTGATCCATCATCTTCATATTGATCACGCAATTTCTGTAATTCAGCCTTCATCCGCTGACGAACTTCTTGATACGTTGGATTGTCGTAAACGCTATTGAGCTCGTGCGGGTCTGTTTGCAAATCAAACATTTCCCACTCCTTGTTCTCGTAGAAATTGATGAGTTTGTAGCGATCTGTTCGTACACCGTAGTGTTTGGCGACCGAGTGTGCGCCGGGAAATTCGTAATAGTGATAATAGACGCTAGTCCGCCAATCTGCTGGCGTTTGGTCTGCAAAGACTGGCTTCAGGCTTTGACCTTGCATATCCGCGGGAATCATGGCGCCGGCAATATCGAGGAAGGTTTCAGCAAAATCAAGATTCATGACGAGGTCAGAATTAGTGCTGCCGGGCTTGATGTGTTGAGGCCAACGGACGATTAGGGGAGTGCGAAAGGATTCTTCGTACATCCAACGCTTGTCATACCAACCGTGTTCACCGAGATACCAACCTTGGTCCGAGGTGTAAATGACAATGGTGTTGTCGGCGAGTCCAGATTCATCGAGGTAATCAAGGATACGGCCAACATTGTCGTCTACGCTATCGATGCAGCGTAGATAATCTTTTACGTAGCGTTGGTATTTCCATTGAATTAATTTTTTGCCCGTCAGATTCGCTTTTTCGAACGCTTCATTTTTAGGGCCATAGGCTTTGTTCCAATATTTTGTTTGTTGTTCGGTAAGATTACGTTGCGGAACCAATTTGAGATCATTGGGTGTTAAATGTGTGGCGACGGTCATGGCTTGGTTGCTTGCTGCCGAACTACGTCCTTGGTAGTCGTCATATAGCGTCGCCGGCTCAGGAATAGTTTGCCCGTCGTATTTAGAGATATGTGTTTCGCTGGGCTGCCAATTTCGATGAGGAGCTTTATGCTGATACATCAGAAAGAACGGTTGATTAGGATCACGAACGTCCTTGAGATATTTGAGTGCTTCGTCAGTAATGATTTCTGTGGTGTAGCCAACGTGCTTTACATTACCGTTGGGAGTTTTCATGGTCGGGTTATAGTACGAACCTTGACCGATCAGAATATGGAAATGGTCAAATCCAATAGGTGTGCTCTTCAGGTGCCACTTACCAACGACGGCGGTCTGATAACCAGATTGCTGCAGTAACTTGGAGACAGTTTGTTGTTCACCATTAAACGTATTTCCGTTGCGCACGAAGCCATTGAGGTGGCTATATTTGCCGGTCATAATGACCGCACGAGCGGGACCGCAAATGGAGTTTGTCACAAAAGCCCGGTCAAAACGCATCCCTTCACGAGCGATACGATCGATGTTCGGAGTTTTGTTGACTTTACTACCGTAGGCGCCAATCGCTTGATACGCATGATCGTCAGACATGATAAAAAGGATATTCGGGCGGTCGGGTGCGGCAGTAACTGCAGTTGTAGAAAGAGTGCTGAGAATAGCACCGGCAAGGATAAACGTGGTGATATAACGAGAATCTAAATTCATGTTAGCGCGTGGTCCTAATGGGAATTAAACAAAAATGTGAAGATGGGTCAAACTAGAATTACTCCGACTGTGGAACAACCTTTATTTGAATGGTTTCGGAATTGCTGACGACTAGTATTTCCGCTTTGAGGTCGGATGCAGCGGTGGCCACGAGCTTGATGTTCTTGAGGTCGCCCGGTTTTGCCTCTTTGGAAAATTGAATGGGTAATGTGAATTCATTTATATCGGCAGCGATTTCAATACTCGGAGCGGTATAGCCTTTGGGCAATCCACGTAGCGTGATGGTTACGGCCTTGTCAAATTTAGCTGCCCGAGTGATTGTTCCGCTGACAGACCCAGATTCGCCTGCACCAGTAATCGCTTCGACGCTTACAGGGGATGTCAGCTTGAGAGCAAGGGATTGCAGTGGTGTAATGGTTAGTTGTGATGTCGTTGTTGTTGCTAAAACGGTTTTATTATCTTCCGACAGCAGCTCTGCGATGATCGCTGCGTTCCAGGGAGTTGTTCCTAGATCATGTGGCACCCAAACGTTGACGGCATGGTTATTTTTATCGGCCTCAACAAGTGGCTCTTCGACGAGCCGTAAGGTGCGATCTAAGTCGTCAACTTCGACGTCTTTACCACCCTTTTTGATTTTCTTACGTGGTTGCACTTGTGTGGAGATGAGTCGCAATCGGATGTTGCCGCTAGTATTTGCTGCGCGCTCGAGGTTGACCGTTAGCGTTAGAAACTTTCCTTGAGGGACTTGTAGATCACTGGTGGTTGCCGCCAAGCTCGCTGCAATGGGACTGGTTGAAACACGCGCGAGTGCTAGCGCCGATTTTAAATAAGGTTGTACGCGATAGTGTTTGCTATCACCGCCAACGGAGGCGATAGCTTGCACGTTCGAGTGGTCCCCGGTACCGGTGGCTAGGAGATGAGTGATCACCGGTAATACGTCACCAGTTGTGGCAGAGATGGAGAATAACGCCCGTGTTGAGCCCGCAGGGATAAGGTTACCAGAAAGTGAGATGGAGGCGGGTAGATTTGGCAGACTCAAGTTGATTGGGCCGTTATAGCCTTGCCGTGTAATATTCGCGACCAAGGTTTGTGTTGACCCGCCAGGCACTCGAATTTGATTGGCAGTGGTCGAAATTGAAAAACGTGGGGTACTCAGGTTCTGAATATCAATGTGGTAGATATAATCCTCTCCACCGCGGTTTTGTAGATCACTTAAGATTACAGTGATTGATTTGTTGTCTTTGGGAATGGTGATGTCGAGGCCTGGGTCGGAATTGCCAGGGCGGTCGTCGTTTCGGCCGAGTTGCTTGCCTTGGGCATCCTTGATGGTCAGCACGGCATCGAGTGGCGATCCGGCTTGTCGCGCGAGAACGTTGATTCGTAGCTTAGTTCCGGGCGTGGTAGTGACGATGAATTCGTCTTGTTCACCTTTGGTACTCAGACGGCCATTGATGCCGACCGGCACGGACCCAACCGTATTGGCTTCGGCGGCATCATTGTTTTCCACAAATTCTGGGTGGTTACTGAATAACACGTAAGGTCGAGTACCAGTCACGTTGGGAGCTGCTGGAAGGTTTAGTGGATGCGTACCGGCGGATTGTTTGGTATTGGCTGCGGTGGCTGCAAGATTGCCACAGACAAACTGTAAGTTTGCATCGGTATCGGCGGGCGTGCCCATGGGAAAAACCATGTCGGCAAACTGTAGCTCACCAATTTTTAAGCGAAATGTCCCTTTGGCCGGGCCCTTAAAAAGGATGTCATGCAGTTCAATGGTGTAGGTGTCGTCGGTGGGTAAGGTTGTTTGGATCCGTGCATCGCCGTGAAGTGTAGCCTGGGGTGGTGACCACGCGATTTGAACTCCTTGGCTGTTATGTAAACGGAGTACAGGTCGAATGTCGGAACCGAGCCGGCGTCCTTCAAGATCGATGACTAGTGCCGTTCCCTGTTTACCGCTGAATGATGTCTTCAGAATGGCACCACCAGCTAGGTTCCCGTAAACGGCGGCGGGTGTGGTTTTGATAGAATCACTAAATGCGGTTTGTGAAAGGCTATCAAGGGCGAAGGCAATCGGATTGGTGATTCCTTTGTCACTAACAATGCGTACCCAATGGATACCGGGAGATTCGTTTGCGGTCGTGAACTCGATAATTGCTTGTTTGTTGTTTGAACCGGCAAGTGATTGTTGCGAGGAAATCGCAAAAGAGGCTACCAAAGTTGGATTGGGGCCTAGGTCGGTTCCAGCGAATGTAATTTGAGCAGTTGTTCCACTTTGGGCGCCAGGCAGGTTTGCTGAGTTCAAATTTGGTTCAGCGGCTAACCATGAAGGGAGCACAAAAAGCAATGTAGTAATACTGACGGTAATAAAAGAACGGCTCATTTGATGGCACCTATCAGGACAACAAAGTTCAGAATAAGTTAATATCTATAAGTCTATATTAACTTATTACAACGATGCTGTCTCAGGCTCGCTGCATATCTTGGCGCATAGATAGATCGTGTATGGGCGCACGTATGTGCATGCAAAGGCGCGAATGAAATTCGGACGCATCTATTTGAAGGGATTGTCACCAGGAGCAGGTGGGGCAGGCGCTTTGGATGCTGCGGGTTCGAGTCCGGGGATAAGGTTCTTTAGTTTATCTAAAGTGCCTTCCGCGTTACTACTGTTTCCGCCGAACGGATTGAGCGAGCGAAAGATTGAACCAAGAGTTCCACCGCCTCCGGCTTGAGGTGCAGCCGGTGCTGGATTAGTGGTCGCTGGTTTATTTCCTGGTGCGAACGGGTTGTTGCCGGCCGGAGGAGTTGGATTAGTGGTCGCTGGTTTGTTCCCAGCCGGAGAGGTTGGATCAGTGGTTGCTGGCGGTGTTGTGGTGTTGCCCTGAACGTTGGCTAGCGGGTCTTTATCGTTAATGCTGGGGATTGGGTTTGATTTAGATGACGTTACATTTGCGGGGTTACTCTTAACGCCAGCGATGTTGCTGGGGGCAAATGGATTGCTTGGGCGAATCGTAGTTTCGGCGTCAGCGGGAATGCTTGGCGCCGTTTGGGATGGCTTACGTAAAACCGCTGTTTCATCTTTTTGCTGTTGTTCGTAGCGAGCTTGTAAACGCACTTTTTCAGTGGCCACTATATCTAGACGTGCTTGTTGACGAAGCTTTTCAATTTGTAGTCGTGATTGCCCTTGGATACGTTGCAGCGCAGTAGATACTTGATAAACACCACGGTCGTCTAGAGCTTCTATGGCGGCACCTTTTTTCAGGTCCGCCAAACTAGCTTCGTCGTTTCCGAGTTTAGCGTTGGTTAGTCCACGGAAGTAATACGAACGTGGATCATTCGTGTTTTTGCTGATGGTTGCAGTCAAATGACGGAGGGCGGATTCGTAGTCACCGTTGTAATAGGCGTGGACCCCCTGTCCATATAAGACTCGGTGTTGAGCGTCTTGAGCAACAGCGCAAGGAATCAACAACGCAAACATACAAATAGCCAAGACAGACGAAGTGCAATAGGCCCTAAACATAATAGGTTCCCCTTTGGGGTCATTGGACGTGGTCGGCGTTAACAGCCATATGCGAGTTAACGATTGTTAGAGAATCATAAAGATAGTCTAGACACGTCAGTTCTTAGATTAAAGGAAGGTTAGCTCAATACTGTTTAATCGTACCATTAAACGTAATATACATGGTCAAATCTTTACTTTCACACCTAAAGAAGGAAAAAATGCCTGCGGCAGGATCCTTTGCAGAGGCCAGTTGGCACGATATTTTTACCTTACTGGCACAACAGCTATAATCGTTAGACTCGATATAAAGCTGCGTAAGATTGGCAAACAATTCCGGTAAGTTAATAAATAGGCGAAACAGACGGCAGGGCAAAATGCGATGTATAGGGTGTAAGGGAAACGTAAGCAACATGCGTTGTCTTTGCCGCCGGTCAGTTTGGCATGTTTTCGCTCAAATCGGCCGTGATAAACCCGGGTCGGGATAATCGAGTTTTAGAGATTGTATCACACGCGGTATGTAGCTTCTGCCGTTCGTCTTTGGGAGACAAGTGATTCATTTCTCTAAAGACTCGATTATCCCGACCCGGGTTTTATGCGCAGTGAACACTGAATTGACACAACGTAGATTGCGATATTCCCCTTTCTTTTTTCGGTTCCGATTCTTTTGAAATGGCGAGCCAGCGGTGGTGTGTCTTGTGGTTTATGGTCGTAAAAAACCTAGCGAACCACCGATATTCGCTAGGTGCGATTTGTTTTTTGTGGGTTTTTAAGTTGTGGTCACAAAAACTAAGAATCTTGCTGTTGCTGCCACGCCCTTTTTATCTCGATTGCGACTAGCGGATTAACCATAGCGGCTGTAGCAATGTGTACCGCCTGAGCACCGGCCGCCAAATAATTTCGGACATCCTCTATCGTGCTCACTCCACCGACGCCAATGAGTCGAATATCCAAATCATGCTCGGCGATCATGTCATTTAACGATTTCGTTTGAGCGACAGAAGCCTGTAGCGTTGCTTTACCACAGATACCTCGTCGTTGTCCGTCGAAGATCAACGTACCATTTTGGTCAAGGACTTGAGTGGCGATACTATTGGTCATCGCGAGGGCATCCAGATACCCGTTCAGGTGTTGGATTAGTTCTAGGGATTCGTTGTCATTATTCAAGCGACCGATTTTTCCTATCAGCGGTATGTCGCCAATTGCGTCGCGGATGATTTTAACCACGGTAGCGCAATCTGCCGGGTTTTGGAATAGTTGTCCGTCGCAGGTAGACACATTGGGACACGAGAAGTTGGCTTCGATACAGTTGGCTCCGCTTTCAACGGCCAGTCGAGCACATAGCGCATAATCTTGCGCTAGCCGCTCGAGCGTCCAGTCAGGTTCGATCGTTCCAACTATGGAAACGGAAAGCACTTTACCACTTGGTAGTTGTTGCCGAGTCTCCGCAATGTCGGCTTGCCAATCGCTAGGATCCTGAGAGGGCATACCGTAGGAGACAGCCCAACTCCCGTCCATCGTAGCCGCTTGCGACACAGATTGCTCCCCGCCAAATAACGCAGCCGTATCGACGGGAACTAAGTTTGGCAGCGGATAGCATTCGCGGAACCCACTACGCACAGTTTTATATGTGAGGACATCAAAACCAAGACTGGCGTAATACAAGCACCATTTTCCATTAAGCAATGGTCCTGCCGGAACACCTAATGGCGAATTAACCTCCAACCCGCAAAACGAAAATTTTCCGGTATTGGAAGATTCGGAAAAAACGGTTGGTACGGACAGACTAACAGGCGCTGGGACATGTTCATAATTCCAGCGGTACGACTTCTGGCGATCATACGTTTGCACAGTGAGTATTCCAGCGAGAGTTAGTCGAGTCGTTTCACTCGGAGGTTTTTGAAGTAAACAACACTTTTAGGATCGTGTGCTTGTAGGCAAAAAGTTCCATCGGTCAATTTACGCCCGGGTTGATTTGCATTGGGAAGTTTTCCCGTCGGTTCGGTGTAATCTACCTGTAGTTTTCCATCAAGCCAAATCTTAATCTGCTTACCTTGTACGACGATGCGAGTTTCATACCATGTGTTGTCTTTTACTGGTGGATCTGAAATATCAACAATTCCATATAGACCACCCGATTTCTTCGGATCTCCATGAGTCACGTTAACCTGAACTTCGTAACCCTTTGACGGCCAACCTTCATCTTGAAAGGTGGTGTGAAAATAGATTCCAGCATTGCTACCTGGGGTAGTCATCACATCCACTTTCAATTCGAAGTTCTTAAACGGTTGTTTGGCTTCGTAAAACAGGTGACTGCGTGGCCCAGCACAAACTAGCATGCCATCTTTGACGGACCAAGAATCTACATTTTCACTAGCTTTCCAGCCCTTGAGGTTTTTCCCATTAAACAGAGAGGTGAACCCACGCTCCGCCGCTGTTAGTCCAGGGATCGTCACAAAAAGAGCGGTTAGGACAGTGAGGACAACCACATGGAAGGGCTTGAGGTTAGAAATTCGATGTGCAAACATAATACAGGTTCTTTCTCTTTTACGAGGTTAATGGTGATTTACTGGTTAATCGCAGGTGTCGTATTAGCGACGAGCGCATTCGTGTTTTAGTGGCAACCAAGCACCGTTTTTAGCGGAGCTAGCAACGCACTGTTGGATAAAGTACATTCCTTCGACTCCGTCGTGAACATTGGGAAACACAGTATGCCGTCGTTCGTATTCTCGATTCATCGCTCTATCTATCATAGCATCATACGCTGAGCGATATACGTTCGCGAACGCTTCAAAAAATGCTTCGGGGTGTCCACTCGGTAAACGACAGGCACTGGCCCCGGCTTCGTTCATAAACGGTGCATTGGGATCGCGAGTGTAAATCTTGTGCGGCTGTCCGTTTGCTCGAACAATCAATTGATTGGGTTCTTCTTGTCGCCATTGAATTGCACCAAGTGTTCCATCAATTTCGATGGACAGATCGTTTTCACGGCCGTGACTAATCTGTGAGGCTGTTACGGTCCCTAGGCCACCATTGTCAAATCGAACAATAGCTGTGCCATAGTCGTCCAGTTGACGGCCTTCTTCAAAGGTTTTTAAGTGGCAGCTGATTTCGGCGGGCAACAAGCCAGTCATATATCGCCCTAGATTATAAGCGTGTGTAGCGATATCGCCAAAGCAACCGGCCGCACCGCTCTTGGCTGGATCGGTTCTCCAAGCGGCTTGTTTTTGTTCATCGGTTTCCAAGCGAGTTCTTAACCAGCCCTGAATGTAGTTTGAGCGAACGGCTTGGATTTCACCTAATTCACCATTGAGTATCATTTCACGTGCTTGTCGCACTAGTGGATATCCAGTGTAGTTGTGCGAGACGGCGAACACGACGTTGGATTGCTCAACCGTAGCAGCTAGTTCTTCAGCTTGGGCCAAATCAAATGTCATGGGTTTATCGCAGATCACATTAAATCCAGCCTCAACCGCAGCTTTAGCAATTTCAAAGTGGGTGAAGTTTGGAGTGGCGATAGAGATAAAGTCAATTCGTTCATCTTCTGGCAAACGCAATTCCGACTCGATCAATTCCTGATAGCTTCCATAAGCACGATCCGCAGGAATGTCATAATCTGGTGCAGACGCTTTTGCACGCTCGGGATTAGACGAAAGCGCTCCAGCCACTAAAACCGCGCGGTTGTCGAGAACGGCTGCTGTGCAATGGACTCGCCCAATAAATGAACCTTGCCCGCCGCCGACTAATGCCATGCGTAGTTTTCTGTTTAAGTCGTTGTTAGTGGCCATTTCCGCTCCTGCTAATTTCTGCTTGGTTTGATGGTGATATAGATAAATACTGCTACCGCTAAATCAAACTAGCGTATATCGCCCACAATTTGATGTGATAAAATTTTTTATTTCTTCTTTTCTATCATATCAAGCACATTGATTACACTCGGTCACAGCAGAACAATTACGAACGGGCAGCAAATCAGAGGTATTTGCCCATACGGCTGGAAATTTCCCACCATCACCGGATTGATCAAATATGCTAGCACCGGTTATTTTTTTGGCAGGTTTTGCATATAATAGAAGTGAGTCGTAGTATTGCATGGAGAATACATTAACCAACATAATCGCGCTTCAACCGAAAAAAAATATTAGCGGGTATGTTGTTTGTCGAGCACAACAGCAAATGGAATCATTATGAAGAACAGATCTTTTGTATTAGGTGTTAGTTGTGGGCTGCTGTTTGGCGTCGGCATGGTGATCGGCACGATTGTCGGAATCAGCACGACCGCCCCCCAAAACGGTCCCACCGCTGGATTTGAAATTGACGGCAAGGTCTTGCAGGCCGCGACAGGTGATAGTTCCGATAAATTTGCGATCGCGACTGGAAAGATCACGGATACAGCTGAGGGTGTATTTATGCTTGATGGCTTAACGGGTGATCTACAATGCCTTGTACCCTACACTCGTACAGGTACGTTTGGCGGAATATTTAAGACCAACGTGTTTAATGACCTCAAAATTCAAGGCACCAAAACTCCGCGATTTATTATGGTCACCGGCGAGGCGAATTTCTCAGGCAACGCGCGTCCCGGTAATTGTATTGTCTATATTGTTGATGCATCCACAGGAAACTATGCAGCCTATGGGGTTCCCTGGAATCGTCAAATGGAAACAACAGGCCGACCTCAGCAAGGCCAATTGCTTGGTTTAACCTCCGGGCAAGCTCGTAATATCACGATTCGCCAATAGGATTTCCATTTTGATTGTTCAAGTGAACGAGCAAGCGGTTGAAACAACCACGGGTATCACTATTTTAGATCTGCTCAAACAGCTAGATATTACCACTCGACATATTGCAGTTGAAGTAAATCTTAACATTGTTCCGTTTGCAGACCATAGCGATACCATATTACATGACGGCGACCAGTTAGAGGTAGTAACACTTGTTGGTGGTGGATGATTTGTTTTCAATACAACTTGTGTCACCAATAGTAGCGAACAAGGTCGTTTAAAGTTAAGGATAGGACTGTCAGAACAATGGAGACTATTAGTAGCCAACTATTTGGATGGGGTTGCGATGGAAGATAGCTCATTGAAGATTGGGCCATTCGAGCTTAATAGTCGCTTGATTGTAGGCAGCGGTCGCTATGAAAATGCGACGATGATGCGACAAGCTTTAGATCTTTCCGGATCGGATTGTATTACGGTTGCTATCCGCCGCGAACGACTGCACGACGCGTATGGTGATAATCTTTTGGATCACATTGATTCTGAACAGACAATTTTGCTTCCTAATACTGCTGGTTGCTATAGTGCCAAAGACGCTGTGCGCGTAGCGCATTTGGGCCGAGAAATACTTCGAGCGTTAGGCAATCCAGGAGCGGATTGGGTGAAGCTGGAATGTTTAGGTGACAGTCGTACCCTATTACCGGATCCAATTTCTACGCTAGAGGCAACCAAACTACTCGTGGCAGATGGATTCCATGTGTTGTGTTACACCACTGACGATCCAGTTATCGCTCGGCGATTAAAACATGCGGGCGCGGCAGCAGTCATGCCGGCTGGCAGTCCCATTGGCTCTGGGCAGGGTATCCTGAATCCCAACAACATTCGTATTATTTTAGAATACCTCAAAAATGAGGATCCAGAATACCCAGTGATCGTAGACGCAGGCATTGGCACTGCCAGTGATGTAGCCCAAGCAATGGAGTTAGGCGCCGACGGCGTGTTGCTCAACACCGCAATAGCTCATGCTCGGCAACCACTCGTCATGGCTACTGCTATGAGACATGCGATGCTAGCGGGTCGGCAAGCTTTTCTCGCGGGCCGCATTCCTAAGCGACTTTATGCCGCAGCAAGCAGCCCCATGGAAGGCGTCATTGCGACCCATCCATTTCCTAGAAATGAAACGAAATGACCGGCGGCGCAGATTTCATTCATCCCGCAGATATCCTTGGCCCAGGCGGGCGTATCGCGGCGCGCCTGGATCGTTATGAACATCGCCAACAGCAACTCGACATGGCCGATGCGGTCTCTAGCGCGTTA
>Ga0302117_10000384_pt1 | contig 18843 bp, 16 predicted proteins | sample AG5_322_MG_FD_203112 | JGI IMG/M metagenome (GOLD analysis project Ga0302117, IMG submission 203112) | Marine microbial communities from Western Arctic Ocean, Canada - AG5_32.2 | ecosystem: Environmental > Aquatic > Marine > Oceanic | place: Canada: Western Arctic Ocean | collected 2017-10-01 | reverse complement strand
CAAACCGTACAGTCCTCTGTAATCATTAAAGCCATTTTCAGGTTAAAGCTAAAAGTTAATTGTGTATGCTCAAAAGTTAAACTTTCAACTCATCTCAGAGGAATTTATCAATGCCTGAGCGGAGTCTAAGAAGGAAAAAAATTTAAAATTCTTTTGTCTATTGCTTAATATTTCCAAGTTTTTCATGACGAAATGCTCCCCAGATTGCTGCGCCGATTGCCCCGGCGAATATTGAATCAGCTTGACTGCTTACCTTAACTGACAGCTTTTGTTCCACGGCCTGCTCACGAATGGCTGCCAGAAGCCCCTCATCCTGCGCCAATCCTCCGGAAACAAAGACTGTGCTTTCTTTGGCTTTGATCGATTTAAGCAGCTTTACCAAACGACCTGCCATAGACAGATGAATTCCTTTCAAAATGTTCTGGGTTGAAATTCCACGCGAAACCATGTTGATTACATCCGTCTCGGCCAAGACCGCACAGATGGAACTTACTGTTTCAGGATCATCGGCAGCTTGGGACAGTGCCCCAACTTCGTCTCGTGATACGCCCAGATAACGTGCAATATTCTCCAAAAATTGTCCTGATCCGGAAGCACACTGGCTGGTCATTTTGTAAGACAAAACTTTGCCACGTTCATCGGTACTGATTGCTCTACCGTGCAGGGCGCCAATATCAATGACTGCTCTTGCATCCGGTTCCAGAAAAACAGCACCTCTTGCATGAGTAGTCATCGAATAAAAATGTCCTGTACGAAATTCTACATTTTCTCCATCTCCGGTGGTTGCCACATAATCTACATCATTCTCCTGCAATTCTGCATCTGCCAATAAACTTTGATAAGCTTCTGTTGCGAGTTTCATTGGGTCACGTTTCCTGATCCGATACACACGCTTTCCCAGCCATTCGGGTTTTCCGTCAACTGTACGAAACAAAACGCTTTTGACAGCACTCGTGCCTATATCAATTCCAATTGTAGTTATCATGTCCAGTTTATTAATTTAGGATTTTGGTTTTTAGCCGCGAATGTTTGCTTTAAAATTGTTTATCAGCGTATTTCAGTTTTAGTCGCGTTCTTCCACGTGTTTATCAGTGTAAATCCGCAGCCTAAAATTGCGAATGACAATGCTAAACAGCTCTTTGCGCAAAAGTAGCCGCTCCCAGAGCTCCTGTATATATGGAGCCCGGGTCGATATTGATGGTAACTTCACCATAATTTTCTTTAACCAGTGACTTCAGGGCATCCACGGCGGCTTCGTTGTTAGCCACTCCTCCAGTAAAAGTAAATTCATCGCGGATTCCGCCAGAGCGTGAAAGCAATGACATGGCCCGTAAAATAATCGCACGATGTAATCCGGATAAAATATCTTCACGTTTTTCACCCAGAGCTAAACGGTCGCGAAGTTCCGCTCCTGCGAACACTGTACAGGTTGAATTAATCCTCACAGTACGGGTAGCTTTCATGGCCATTGGTCCAAGTTCATGCAACCCCATGTTCATTTCATCAGCAATATAGCCCAGATAACGTCCGCAACCGGCAGCACAACGGTCATTCATTTGAAAGCTGTCCACAATTCCTACATCATCAACCTGAATCGCTTTTGTGTCCTGCCCGCCAATGTCGAGTACTGTCAACGTTTTGGGATACATAACATGCGCCCCCAAACCGTGACATAGAATTTCGGAACGGATATGCTCCTTGGAAAAAGGCAGTCGTGCTCGACCGTACCCAGTACCTACAACATAAGTTTCCTCCAGCTCAATCTTGAGTGCGTCTTTCACCGCTCCTTCAACTTGAACCGAAACTCCGGACAATTCCGTAAATTCTTTCAGTGCCCGCCCTAATGCGCTAAGGATCATTTCTTCCAGATTCTCACCGGTGATCCGGTTTTCAACTTCAATGATTGAACGGTCATAGACATTCAGCATCAAATCAAAAGCCAGTCCAGCCTCTTGCGCAACTGTTTCCCCGATGGACAGATAACGTGAACCGGCAATGTCACGGAAAAAATCTGATTTGCGTTTAGCCCCTGGTGCAAACAGTTCCGGAGCTTCCATGCGAAGTTTGCGGAAAGTTTCTATTAGTGCCTCTGCCATGCCCTGCTCAAAACCTTTAAAGCGCTCCCCGACAGCATTGTTACGGCAAACCATTTCTAAATCCGCCAGTGATTCCATAAATTGTTCCAGACGGAAACTCCGTTCTAGACTATCCAGGATTTTTTCCAGACGTCCGGACAACTCCGGAAAGTCCGAAAGTGACTGTTCTACCAAATTCATCCTCGCATTCACAATCGCCTCCTGTTTAGCGACCGCCGAAGCAATGTCGTAGTTAGATCGCGAGTTGGTTATTCCATGTCCCAGTTCACTCAGGTTTTCGTCCAAAATTACTGCCTTGGTCGTGGTGGAACCAAGGTCAATTCCAATAAAACATTTCATGCGGCGACTCCTAAAGCTACGCTACCTTCGCGCTTTTGTTTAATCATTTGAAAATAACTTTCCAGCCGGTTCTTTACATTTGCCGCAGAAAAATAACGTGGATCCACTAAATCAGTTTCAATGAATGCTCCCGGTTTTCCGGTACGTTTTTCCACTTCACGCAGCAACAGCAATTGTCCAGCGGAGAAACTGTTACAGCTTTTGATCGAATTGATCAAAAGTCCGTCCGCTTCATATTCTTCAACATACTGTGCCAACATATCTGCACGATGCGGAAGATTAAGGTTGGTGTAACAACCTAGACAATAATCCGCCAGAGTTTCAATGGGATTGTCCGGATCATGACGAAAACCGAAATCATAGACGCCGCCGACTTTTGTGTAACTGCTTGCGACTACAACCGCGCCTTCTTCATAAAACATTTTCCAGAACTCACGAAAATGCGTCCAGTTCGGTGGACCTTCTACAACCAACCTGTATTTTTCTTCCGGCATTTCACCTTCAGGTGTGATAGGTCCTTTGCCTTGACGTAGACGTTCCTCAACTTCTTTACGCAACATTTCGTAATAAGTAGCGGCGCCTTCACTGCCTCTAAAAGATGAGAAAATCGGCCCTACGTAATAAACACCACCAAAATACGCATCAATCGGTGATGGTTTGTTTTTAGCGCTTTGAAGGACCCATACCAAGTCTTCTTCGGCTTTTGCGGACTCCCGTAAATATTGTCGCAAACGATCAATATCAAACTTGACTCCGCTTACTCTTTCAAGAGTTGGGATAATTTCTTGCTTGAGTTGCTTGACAACATAATCACGCATATTTTTTGTAACTACTCCATCACCCTGATATGGTACATGCAGCATTGCTGTTTCGCATTTGTACTGCTCCCGCACCAGCTCAAACCACTTCATAAAGGTAAAACAACCTGTGTAGGAAAGCAGCAGAAGATCCGGAGTAGGCAAGACTTCTCCTGTTGGTCCGATGTTGCCTTGTGCCATCATACCCAAATCCGCTTTAACATAAGTACAAACGTCTTCGGAATGCCCTGCTCTTTCAGCTTCCATAATCATGCGTCCAGTTTTTTTGCGCATACCGTTTTGCAGAGCATTTATTTCCGGGAGGTTTCTCGCAAAATCAAAACACATCAGTAACTCATTCAAATTACCCGGAACAAAAGTAGAAACAACCTTCTTCCCACTTTTCGGTGCATCATAGAGTTGCCTGAAATTTTCAGCAATCATCTTTTTTTGTATTTCCATCGACTCCTCTTTGATGACTGTCGGCGTTGTTTTTTTGGGCATTCTGTCTCCTTTGTTATTAATACGTTGAGTTACGCTTTAAATATTCAAGCAAAATATAATTCCTTATTTTGCTAGTCAATCAACTTAATCAGCTTCAGCTTAGAAAGCTAATTTCATACAGCTCAAACACTCCAGAGTTTGATGGAATCAGCGAAAGTTCCGGCTTGTTCTCGGATCGGCTGCATCTGTCCGGAATTTTCAGCATACTCAAATGAAGTGTATGGAATTTCCTGAGCCGCCAATGCGTTTTGCAGCATTGGGCGGTCCAGCAAAGCAGGATCACAAAAGCTCGGTGCCGCGAAGATAATCCCTTCTGCTCTGTTATTCCTGACAGATTCAATCAAATACACTCCTTTATTCTCAACATCCGGTTCATATTTGGCTGCGGTTTCATTGGAGTGATGCAGAAAGGCCTTAGATAAATTTTCAAGTGGGTCACCTGTAGTTGCAACATCTTCCAGAAGCCAGCGGGTTACCAGCATGAAATCGTCATCCACTATGTAACAGCCTGCCATTTCAATGGATTTAATCATGTTAAAAGGCGGTTGCTCACAAAACACTCCGCTGACTACCACCCTGCAGTTGTCACGCACCGGGCGTTCCTCTAAGACCGCTGCTTTAAGATAGTCGCGGATTAGTAAAGTATGATCTTCCACCGGCAAAACCATTCCAGCGCGGAGCAGTAGGTAAACCTCCGTACTCGGAGCTTTCCAAGGTTGCTTCGCCCGAAATCCATAAAGATCTTCGACTACTTTACGGTTTTCGTTATAAACTCCAATCGAGTTGCGCAAGTCATCATCACTGATTTCACGTCCCACCAATTTTCCCAGGTCATCCCGCAATTGCTGCATTTCGTTGATATAGAACTTTCCTCCAATTTCATCTTGATAATTTTGCGGAACGTCAAAATAACGCACGTATTTATCTTTAAACATCATTTTCCACATTCCGGAAAGATTGCGGATCACATCGCAAATGCTGGGGAACATCATACCATCCAAAACATCCAGTCTGCCTGTCACACCGAGTTCAATAGTAGAGCGTGGAATACGGCAAATATAACTCTGGTAATAGGCATCACCGTGTATGACTTCGAGTTGATCACCGCCGCCCATGATTCCGACGGGTAGCATACCCGCCGCATGTATTATTTCACGAGGCACATAAACCGGCATGTAACCAATGGCTTTCCTTCCGGGTTGTGCTTCCTTCCAGGCTTTTACTGATTTAAAATCCAGATCATCAAAGAGTTCCTGGCAATACGCCACTATAGGAGCAGTACTTTTTGTGTCTAAGTTTTGAAGTTTTGAGTTTTTCGTATTGACGCTCATGTGAGTTTTATTTTTTAGGGTCTGACAGACATATTTGTAATTACTATGAGTTATTCCATTGAGGAGGCCGCTTTTCCAAAAAGGCATTCAAGCCTTCAATTGCGTCATGGGTCTTCATCAATTCGTTCAAATATAATTCTTCAACTGCCGCCAGTTTACGTTTCACATCACCTATCAATCCTATGCGAGCAGCCTGTTGTGCAAAACCCATGGAGCTGGCACTTTTAGACTTTAAGTGTGTTTCAAAATAATTCAACGCACTGGCTTCCGGATTTTCCGCGATTACTTGAATCAGACCATTTTCTTTTGCTTCAGCAGCATCAAGACTACGTCCGGAAAGCAGCATATCCTCAGCAAGAGCCTGTCCCACACGGAGCGGCAGCAAACATGAAGCCGCGGGGGCAATTACTCCTAATACTATTTCCGGCTGTCCCATTTTTGCTTCCGGACTGACAAACAACCGACTTCCGGCACAGGCGAGTTCCAAACCGCCGCCTAAACACTGCCCGCGAATTACCACCAATATCGGTAGGTGTAAACTCAGCATTTGCAATAGCAGAGTGTGAAAACCTTTGAGCATTTTCACGCATTGTCCGGGAAGATGTTCTTCGACACTTGCGCCAAAACTAAAATGTGGACCTTCCGCATCAAGTAATATTGCTCTGATTTTTGTTTGTGCTGAGGCTGTGAAAGCCTGCTTCTGCTGTGCAAAAGCCTTAGCGAGTTCCGCAACCATCGCCGCATCGATAATATTGGATTTCGGTGCCGAGAGGCGGATCCGCAAAAGTGTCTCATCCTGTTCACGCCAAGTTTTTAACGGAGTTATGGGGCTCATCATTTCTGTCTTTCCGGCATCAAGCTGTCCGTAAAATCATCTGTCCAGCGCTCTCCTTTAGCAAGAGCCTGACGGAGTGCGACAAAATCAACTTCCCTGCAAGTTTTTGTGCCTTCGTTAAAAGCCCTGAAGCCAGCCCGTGCTTCTGTCATCATGTTGTTTGCAAGCCATGCGCGTGAATCCTCTTTATTACGGTTCCACGCTTCAAGCTTTGGTTTCCTCAGTTCTTCCAGTGTTTTGATCATGCAGTCAGGAAATGTCAACAGCAATTTCGCGCAAAGACTTTCAACTTCCTGATCCAACAGTGACAAATCAATTTGCCCTTCCTTGATTAAAGCTTTCGCCTCCGCAAGTGCTTGCCCGCTTTTACTTTCTCCAAAAGAGAATCTGCCCCAATCGTCAAACATTTTCTGAGTTTCCACCATTGGATTTGCCACCCACTCGTCAGCTACTTTGAGTGCAGGTACCACACTGGTAATCATTCCATTCAGATAAGCTTTGTGTGCCGACCAGACCTCGCATAGAGTCCCTGATTCCATCGCACGCTCACCGTTCATCATGATCGGTAAAAAGTCTGTAGCACCGCCAATAGGTGCTGAACCGTGTTTTGGACCGGCTTGGCCGAAACGTGCCATGTCCTGCGCAATTGAAAAATCACAAGCCATACCGATTTCCTGTCCACCACCGACACGCATACCGTTAACCCTGCAAATTACTGGTTTGTCACACGCCAAAATCGACGAAACCATGTCATTGAATAGTCGCATGTACTGCCTATATTCCTGGGGCCGTCCTGCATAGTATTCAGCATATTCCTTTGTATTTCCGCCAGTACAGAACGCTTTATAGCCTGTACCTGTGAAAACAACAGATGAAACATTGCGTGCGTTTGAGGCTTGCCTGAAGGCGAGAATCACACCTTTAACCATATCGGTTGTATATGAATTGTATTGATTGGGATTGTCGAGAGAAATCCAGGCATTATAGAGACCTTCCGCAACCGAACCGTCCGGAGCAGTTGCCAGACGCAATTCATAACATACACCTTCGGCGGGTTGTTCCGGAACTAAGTCGTGATCAATAAATGCAAATTCGTTTTGAGTTGTCATGCTATGTTTTTGTAAAAGGTTTGCTTAGTAGATCTCAGATTTTCCTGAAAACAAAATTAGTTTTCGTTTTCTTCCGTGAAATCTTTGGCTGATATCGATTAGGAAGCCGGAACTAAAATCGCACGACGCTGTAATTTATGCGCGTGTCCTGCTTCAAATATTTCATTGATCGAGTCCAGCGGATATTGTTCAATAAACGGAGCTAGCTGTACTTTACCGTCCAGCACTAAATCCAGAGCAGCCCCATAAAGTTCTGGAGCGCACCCCCAGTTCCCCAGAGCCCTTGCGTCAAAGGCCATCAAATTAGAAAGCCGCATTTCCGTTTTTTCCATCGTAAATCCGAGCACACTCAGAGTTGCACCGTGAGTGAGCAGATTGAATGCGGTGGTTTGTCCCGCAGAGGTTCCGGAACACTCGTAGATAAACCATTCCTGAGGCGCTAAACCTTGTTCTTTAACAAAATCACGAATCTTTTTTTTCAGTTCACGCGGATCATATTCTTTGGAGTTGAGAGTTAGAGATACACCATACTCTTTGAGTCCTGACAATTTTTCAGAATCTACATCAATCGCAATCACGGTCGCCCCAAGCGCGGCATTAATCTGAGCTGCATATCCACCGATACCGCCGACACCTACTACAATAGCTACATCACCTTCTCCAACTCCGGCCCGTACTGCAGCCTGATAAGGAGTTGTTACCGCATCGGCAATCACTGAAACATCTGCTAGCGTAAGCTTAGCTTTTTCCAAACGTACTTCATCCACCAGACACAAGCCTTTTGCGGGAACTACTATATGAGAAGCAAATCCACCCTGAATATCGTTTCCGGGCATTTTCTGACTACGGCAAATTGAACTGCGCCCTTTTTTACAAAGATCACATTCACCGCAGGGCATCACCGCCGGAACAATCACTGCGCTTCCCTGCCATTCTTCAGAACCGGCAGATGTTTCCAATACGCGTCCGCTTATTTCGTGGCCCAAAGTAAGAGGTAAAGGATGGTTAGTGCGTACTCCGTCATAAAAAAAACCCAAATCGGTGTGACATACACCGCAACCGGCCACCTTTACCAAAACCTCACCTGCTGAGACTTTAAAGTCTACATCGGAAGTCAATGGATCAATTTCTTCTCTTATTAATGGCAATCCGACCTTCGTCATCTGCCAATGAAAAAAAGATTGTTTCATGTTTTACTTTTTATTTAATCAATATACAAGTACTTTAATATATATTTAAGCTTGACTCTACATATCCGCTTAGTTAAAGTCAAGCATATATTTAAATAAAATGCATATTGATACCTTTTTACATATTTAAAAGAGATTTAAGCATGACATCCACACAAAGTGGTAAGTTCAATCGAATCGCAATTGCAGTCGTCGGTAGTGGGGGAAGCGGTGTGATGACAGTGGGTGAATTATTACTGCGCTCCGCGGCTAAAGCTGGTTGGTATGGAATGATGCGCCGCTCTTCTGGTCCGCAAATCCGTGGTGGAGAAGCTGCAGCTTACGTCGAATTGTCGACAAGTCCTATAGAATCCCCCTGTGAATATTTTAATATTTTGCTGGCTCTTGACTGGAAAAATGTAGAGCGTTTTGCTTCGGAAATAGCTTTAGATGAAAATAGTGTGGTGATCAGTGGAGAAGCTGGCGTAGAATTTCCAGTGATGGTGACAGATACTGGTGCAAAGGTTTGGGATGTTGATCTGAAAACAATGCTGAAAAAACTTAAAGGTAGTCGCACAAACATTGCTGCATTGGGATTGTTGGGAAAATTGATCGGCTGTCCTGCTGAAATTGTGCAGAATACGCTGGAAAACAAATTTTCTGCTAAAGCGCTTGAGCTCGAAGTAAGTTTTGCAGCATTGGAGCTAGGAGTGCAGGCCGCTTCGCAGGCTAAATTTGTAATGGAACTCGCACCTCCTGACGTTGATGCAGAGGAGCGCTGGGCCATTACAGGTAATCAGGCCGCGGGGCTGGGAGCGTTGCGTGCCGGAGTAAGATTTGTGGCCGCATACCCAATCACTCCTGCCACTGAAATATTGGAATGGATGTCACCTCGGTTGAGAAAAGTTGGTGGTTTTTTACTGCAGGCAGAAGATGAACTCGCTTCCATCAACATGACTATCGGAGCTTCCTACAGCGGTGTTCCTGCTTTAACTGCTACTTCCGGACCCGGACTGGCCTTGATGTCAGAATCATTAGGATTGGCCGTTGCGGCAGAGATTCCGCTGGTAGTGGTCAATGTGATGCGGGGCGGACCATCCACCGGAATTCCTACCAAGTCCGAACAATCAGATCTAAACCTTGCCGTGCACGGTCTACACGGTGACGCCCCTCATTTGGTACTTGCTCCTCATTCGATTCCGGACTGTTTATGGACTACACAATGGGCTGTACATCTCGCAGAAAAACTACAAACTCCTGCTATTGTCTTATCTGATCAATCTTTAGGACAGACCCTTGCTGTTACCAAACGTCCGCTGGATTCAGCAATAAAGGCGGAACGTGAAGTTTTAAAGAAAGTACCGGAAAAATATCAACGCTATGCTCTGACCAAATCCGGAGTTTCCCCCATGACTTTGCCCGGAACTCCGGATGGTCAATACACTGCAGACGGTCTTGAGCATACTCCTCAAGGAACACCATCCAGCATGGTTGAGGATCATGACGCACAACTGGAAAAGCGAGACCGGAAACTGCGAAATTTTGATTACGGCGAGTACTGGGCCGAAATCAGCGGTAGCGGTAAAATTGCTGTGATTACCTGGGGTTCAACCGGTGGGAATGTACGTGAAGCAGTCAGTCAAATTGATCCGGAAGGTAAAATAATCCGGATGATGGTAATACGCCTGCTCTCTCCTGCACAACCGGAAATTTTTAAAAAAGCACTAGAGAATACAGACAGAATTTTAGTTGTAGAGCAAAGTTACAGTGCACAGTTTTACCGCTATCTCCGTGGCTATTTTGAATTGGACGATCGCGCGGAATCCTTTTCCAAACCTGGGCCATTACCCATTTCTTCAGCAATGTTACTGAAAAAACTTCAAGAATGGACAACTAAATGAACAATATCCACGTTCCTCCGGAAAATCTGGTCAATTCATTTATTCCAAAAAATTATAAATCCTCCACTAAGCCTGTCTGGTGTCCGGGCTGCGGAGATCATACTGTACTGATGTCCTTTACAAAAGCCATGGCAAAATTGGGTTTAAATCCCGAGGATTCAGTAGTTGTTTCCGGAATTGGCTGTTCTTCACGTATTCCGGCATACACAAAATGCTACGGTTTTCATGGAGTTCACGGTCGTTCTTTACCGATTGCAGCCGGAATAAAACTGGCACATCCTGAACTTTCGGTGCTGGTTTTCAGCGGTGACGGTGATGGGTACTCAATAGGGGGAAATCACTTTTTGCACGCCTGCAGACGCAACATCAATTTAACGTATGTGGTGATGGACAATCAAGTTTACGGGATGACAAAAGGCCAACCTTCGCCCACTACTGAACCTGACTGGGACAACGGTATGGCTCCCGGCGGAACAAATCTACGTCCTTTTCAACCCTTGGTAATTGCTTTGGCAGCCGGAGCTAATTTCATTGCCCGCGGTTTTTCCGGTGATTCAAACGGAACCGCTGATTTGATTGCTGAAGCAGTCACTCATCCGGGATTTTCTTTTGTGGAAATCCTCAGCCCGTGTGTCACCTTCCGTCCGGAACAGCGCGCATGGAAAGATATGGTACGGAGCGCTCCAGTAAAAACTACATTCGATAGAGGTCAGGCGGCACGTCGTCTGGCAACTGATGACGGTTTTTACACCGGAGTTTTATTTCGTGACACACGTCCGGCTTTTGAACCACCTAAAGTTAAAACTGAGGTTGAAGTCAGTGACTTTGATCATGAATTTATCGTTTAAAAACTTGATTTGAATAATTTTTCTTTTTGGGATGATTAGCTGCTTTACGAAATCATTCCAATGAAGTACTTCGTTAGCTCAATAAAGATAGTTTATCTTGTAATTCCGTCGTAATGATGTGATGAATATTTCAAATCTTAATCAATAATCTAAAAGCTATCATGAATGTTATTCTTCCAGAAGGTTGGGATGCCCCGATTGGTTATTCCAACGGAATTGCTGTAGATGCAGGACGTATTGTTTTTATTGCAGGACAAGTAGGCTGGGATGCCAAGCAAATTTTCCGTAGCGATGATATTGCTCCACAATTTGAACAGGCTTTACTCAATATTTTGGCGGTTCTTGAAAAAGCCGGCGGAAAACCTGAGCACATTTGCCGGATCACCGCGTTTTGTCTTGACAAACCAGCGTATTTAGCCGCCCGCTCGAAGATTGGTAAAATATGGAAGAGTGTGATGGGCCGGCATTTTCCAGCAATGAGCATGATCTTTGTCGCGGACTTACTCGATACTCCTGGTAAAATTGAACTTGAAGCAACTGCTGTGATTCCTCAATAAACTGGTAAACAGGAGTAACTTTATTTTTTTGTTGACAGCAAAAGAACTATGAGCTATCTTCTAAGTTATTTTGGAGCTGATTTTCCGGACTCTCCGGAAATAATTTTATAACCTATAAATAAGGATAAATGATGAAATTAGGTATATTGGGAACACTTTCCCTCGCAGTAATGCTGATCAGTCAGGTTGCATTTGCAGAAACTGTTAAAATTGGATTTGTGACCACCCTCACAGGTGGAGCAGGTGCAATAGGGAATGATATGCGAGATGCTGTTGAATTGGCACTCGATCATCTTGGCCGTAAAATGGGTGGCTCGGATGTTAAAATGTTTTATGAAGACGACACCTTTAAACCAGATGTCGGAAAACAGAAAACTGAAAAATTGGTCAAAAAAGACAAAGTTCATTTTGTTACTGGTTACATTTGGAGTCACGTCCTGATGGCTTCAAGAAATTCCGTTGTCGGTAAAGGACCGTTTATGATTACCTCAAATGCCGGACCGGGACCAGTTGCAGGTAAACTCTGCCACGAAGATTTTTTCTCAACTTCATGGCAAAACGACCAAACCACGATGGCCATGGGAGAAGTCTTAAACCAACTTGGTATTAAGAATCTCTACATTATGGCACCAAACTATGCGGCAGGGAAAAACATGGTAAAAGGGGTTTCACGAACATTTAAAGGGAAAATTGTTGGAAAAGATATGACCAAGTTTCCGGCACAGTTGGATTTTTCCGCAGAACTGGCAAAGGTTCGTGCAGCAAAACCTGATGCAGTTTTTGTCTTCTATCCAGGAAAACATGGAATACAGTTTTTCAAACAGTATTCCCAAGCAGGTTTAAAAGGTGAGATTCCTTTATATTCTGCATTTACAGTTGATTCCTTAAGTCTTCCGCGTTTGAAAGATTTGGCAGAAGGCAGTTTGATGACACAGTTCTGGGCACCGGATTTGGACAATGCTGTTAACAAACGCTTTGTAGCGGATTATCGCAAAAAAACCGGACGCTATCCAACTTTTTATGCAGCGCAATCTTATGACACAATTATGCTGATTAACAGTGCGGTAACCGCTGTTGGTGGTGATTTGTCAAACAAAGATGGAATGCGTAATGCCATGCGTAAAGCAAATTTCCCGTCTGTGCGTGGACCTTTTAAGTACGGCAACAACCATTTTCCAATTCAAAATTTCTATTTGCGAAAAGTTGTTAAGGATGCTGATGGAAATTTCACAACAAGTATTGTTAAAACTGTTTATACCAACCACCAAGATCCTTACGCAAAAGATTGTAAGATGTCCTGGTAACATTCCGTGTTTTGGAGGGACTCTGTGTCCCTCCATTTCTTTATCCTGCCATCCATGAAGACGTCGTAAAAACTCTTGAGCCCAAGATTTGTCATTTCGGCCATATGGAGAAATCTTGATGATATTAGAGCTGTAACATAAAATTGATTTCTCTCCTTGTTTGAAAGGACTCAGTTAAACGACTTTTACATGTTCTTCAGCTAAAATTAATCAACTAATAAATTTATTATTCAACATAGGTACATGTGAACTGGGTACTTCTTCTTGAGCAAACTCTTAACGGTTTTCAGTTCGGTATTTTACTTTTTCTTCTGGCTGCCGGATTGACGCTGATTTTTGGTATTATGGATCTGATCAATCTTGCTCACGGATCTCTCTACATGATGGGCGCTTACTTCGCGGCAACCTTCACACAGTGGACAGATTCATTTCTGCTTGGAGCATTACTGGCTCTGCCGGCATGTATGCTATTTGGAATAATCCTGGAAACAGTCGCCTTACGTACTCTCTATGCACGAAGTCACTTGGATCAAGTCCTGGCAACCTTTGGACTAATTCTATTTTTCAATGAATTTGTGAGATTGATTTGGGGTCCAATCGGACTCGACATTCCTCTTCCGGAACAGCTCAGTGGTAGTGTTGAACTTTTCTTTGGTATCCGCTATCCCGCATTCAGGCTAGTGATTATTGTTGTTGGTATATTGACAGCTTTTTTGCTTTATTTACTGGTTTCCAAGACAAAAATTGGAATGCTGATACGTGCAGGAGCAAGTAACCGTCAAATGGTCAGTGCACTTGGTGTTAACATCAATCTCCTTTACACAATTGTTTTTGGACTCGGCGCAGCGTTGGCCGGTTTGGCCGGTTTGATGGCTGCACCAATCATGACTGTAGAAATTGGCATGGGTGAAGGAATCTTGATTATTACTTTTGTGGTAATTGTAATTGGTGGAGTTGGATCAATAAAAGGGGCCTTTGTGGCTGCCCTAATAGTGGGTTTTATTGATACTGTTGGTCGTTCATTTCTGCCGGATATTTTAGGCCTTTTTGTGTCAAACGATGTTGCAGATACGGCTGCTCCCGCCATCTCATCAATGCTGATTTATATTTTGATGGCTCTCATTTTAGCAATCAAGCCGCAGGGGCTTTTTCCGCCTAAAGGAGCATAGATGAAATTGTCTCCACGAGCTACTATTATTACACTTTTGATGATCGGCTTGGGTGCTGTGCCTCTAATTGCAGACGGTATTGACGAACCTTTCTACACAGTCTTGTTTTCACGGATGTTAATTCTTTCAATTGGTGCAGTGAGTCTTAATCTAATTTTAGGATTTGGTGGAATGGTCAGTTTTGGACATGCAGTTTACCTTGGAATTGGGTCATACGTTGTCGGAATAGGCACCTTTCACGCAGTTGAAGATGGTGTGGAATGGATGGGTAACGGTTTTATTCACATAGCAATTGCGGTTGCTGCTTCTGCATTGGCAGGACTTTTCATCGGAGCTATATCTCTGCGTACACGTGGAGTTTATTTCATTATGATTACACTCGCATTTGCTCAGATGTTCTATTTCATTGCAGTCGGAAATGAAAATTATGGTGGCGATGATGGACTAAGCCTTTATATACGCAGCGACTTTCTTGGATTGTTCGATCTCTCAAATGACAACTCTCTCTATTATCTCAATTTTTTTGTTTTAGTTGCTAGTTTGTATCTGACACACCGTTTGACCAATTCCCGTTTTGGTAAGGTGATTCGTGGAACTAAATCTAATGAACAAAGAATGAAATCAATAGGTTTTCCCGTTTACCGCTACCAACTTGTGGCCTTTGTGATCGCCGGAGCAATTTGCGGTTTAGCCGGAGTATTATCAGCAAACCAGACTGATTTTGTTAGTCCTTCGGTGATGCATTGGACACGCTCAGGTGATTTAATCATCATGACAGTTCTGGGTGGAATAGGCACACTTTTTGGCCCAGTGATTGGTGCAGTTGCGTTTCTTTTATTAGAAGAACTGCTTTCAGGAGTTACCGAATATTGGCAATTATTTTTTGGTCCAATGCTGGTTCTGGTTGTCATTTTCGCACGCGGAGGTATAGACGGAATACTTGTCGGCTTAGACCGATGGTGGCAAAACTATTTTCTGAAAAAGAAAGCAGAGGAAAACTGAAATGCTAGAAATAAATTCTTTGGTAAAATCATACGGTGGAATATTGGCGACAGACAGTCTTTCTTTTCAGGTTGAAACTGGAAATTTACACGCAGTTATTGGTCCAAATGGTGCTGGCAAAACTACTTTGATTCAGCAAATAAGCGGTGAAACAAAACCGGATTCCGGAACTATTATTTTTGATGGTAAAGACATTACCCAAATTCCTATTCATCTTCGTTCTGCACTTGGATTAGCTCGCTCATTTCAAATTACAAATATATTTTCAGACATGACAACCTGGGATAATGTCTCACTTGCAGTGCAAGCAAAAACCGGACATTCATTTCATTTCTGGAAAGATGCCCGTAGAGATGCTGAATTGCGTGATCCTGCTTTAGTTGTTTTAGAACAAGTTGGATTGTCATCTCGTGCCAATATCATTGCAGGACAACTCTCTCATGGTGAACACCGTCAACTGGAGATTGCAATGGCTCTTGCAACACAACCCAAAATGTTGCTGCTAGACGAGCCAATGGCAGGAATGGGACAGGAAGAATCAACAGCCATGGTTGAAATTCTGCAAGGTCTGAAAGGGAAACTGACTATTCTGTTGATTGAGCATGATATGGATGTTGTTTTTACTCTGGCAGACCAAATCACTGTTCTGGTTTATGGACGTAAAATCGCAACCGGTTTTCCGGAAGACATCCGCAAAAATCCGGAGGTACAAGCTGCATATCTCGGTGACGGAGATAGTCATGCTTGAACTTAAAAAAGTGGAATCTGCATATGGCAGAAGTCAGGCATTGTTTGGCATTGATCTGCAGGTAAATGACGGAGAGGTGGTAACTTTGCTCGGACGAAATGGGATGGGAAAAACCACCACTATCCATTCAATCATGGGGTTATTACAAGCACATTCAGGTGAAATAAAATTTGAAGGAAATCAAGTCCGTGAATGGCCTGCACACCGTGTTGCACAGGCTGGAATCGGTTTGGTTCCAGAGGGTCGACAGATTTTTCCGAATTTGAGTGTAGTCGAAAACCTCGTAGCAACCGCCTCTAACCGCTTAAAAAACCGGCATCCCTGGAATCTGGAACGTGTTTTTGAACTCTTTCCGCGTCTGCCAGACCGTGCGCAAAACATGGGTAATCAACTTTCTGGAGGAGAACAACAAATGCTGGCCATCGGCAGAGCCCTGATGACAAACCCTAAACTATTGATTTTGGACGAAGCAACCGAAGGTCTTGCTCCTTTAATCAGAATGGAAATTTGGGAATGTTTGAAAGGCTTAAAATCTTCCGGACAGTCTATTCTCGTAGTAGACAAAAACATTGAAGCTCTAACCCGCTTCGCTGACCGGCATTATATTATTGAAAAGGGACGTGTTGTCTGGACAGGTGACTCAAAACTTTTGAGCACAAACAAAGAAATCCAACATCGCTATTTGGGAGTTTAGGAAGTTCTAAAGCAGAACATCGGGCAGGAGTTTTTTTCACCAACCTGAAGATTAATTCTGCAGCAATTGCAAAACGTTTTGCGGTAACTGATTTGCTTGTGCCTGCATGGACTGGCTGGCTGACAGTAAAATCTGACTGCCTGTCAATTTTGACATCTCTGCTGCCATGTCTGTATCACGTATCGTTGACTCACCTTGGGTAATGTTTTCATCATTAATTCTCAATGAATTAAGATTACTTTCAACTACGTTTTTCTGGAAAGCCCCAATTTCAGCACGGTAAGTTGATATTTCGTCTATCGCTTTATTTATAAGTCTGCCTGAATCGTTTGCACCTTGTACGCTGGTAACATCAATATCAAATAGACTTCTATATTCACTCTCATTTTCCACTCCTTGACCCAGATTACTCGTGCGGATGTTCTTAAAAGAGAAACCATCTTCCATCCCGGGTTCAGGTCCGAGAGTCACATTTTTTGTCTGTTGTGACAAGTGAACAAATCCTTCTATACGCGGATTATCTGGAGAGCCAACTATTTCGGCCTGTGACTCTTCCAGAAACTCTGTACCGATCACATCTCCCTGTTCATTTTTTACCGGTACCTCCTTCAGTCCAATTGTACGATCAAACTGTATTGTGATACCCTTAGCCGGTGAGGCACCTTCGATTGCTGTTAAATACTGACCATTACCACTTGCAAATGTTCCACCAATTCTACCTGCCACATCCAAACCTGCTTCAGATAATTCTGCAATATTTGCATTATTTGTCAATAATCCTGGAATGTTAGAAGTAACTGAAAAAGTAGACTCTGTGCCAAAATTCTTGTGCCGAATGTAAAGTGCTTTTTCGGGAGTTTCAAACGCTTCTAAAGCCAAACCACTTTCTGCAATTCCTTCTTTAATGCTTTGCATAACTACTCCACGAATATCCGCAGATGCCTGATCTGCCGGAAAGCGTGCGGGAAACTGCTTGTGGTTTGCTAAAATCTCCTCAATGTTTTCTTTCTCCTTACCCATTTTCGTGTCTATTTCAACATTCCGACCGCCTTCACTTAACAAGATGGTTACTCCTTCACCAATATTATTTACTGTCAAAGGAACACTACCTCTTTTATAAGCCTGGGTTGCAACCTGTACAATATCAACTTCATAACCTTCTGTTGGAGAATCTTTAGTCGATGTTTTAGCACCGACGAAACGCACATTATCACCGACTGCTGCTCCGGTTGCTCCTAAACTACCATCAAGTAGACTTTTTCCGTTAAACGTCGCAGTACCTCCAATTCGATCAAGAGTGGAAATCATATTATCCACTTCCTGTTGATCTGCAGTCAGCATGGCGTCATCGTTTACCGCTTCGTTTGCAGCATGAACTGAGAGCTGTTTTAGTTGCAGCAATATACTACTGAACTCACTTAAAGCTCCTTCAGCCGTTTGAAACATGGCAACAGCACTTTCGTTATTACTGTGAGCCTGCCTCAATCCTGCTATTTGCCCTCTCATACGTTCAGAGGCAATTAATGTAGCTGGTCCGTCCGCACCACTATTTATACTTGTTCCAGAACTTAATTTTTTTATTGAATTTTCTACTTTTTTTAAATTATTTTCTGAGTGTCGTAATGTGTTCAAAGAAGTTGCATTGCTTCGAATTCTCATTTTATTCTCCAATTATTAATCCTGTGTTAGGCTTCCGCAGGCAGTTGACTCTTTTTATTTAACCAGCGGGTAAAACCCTTGTCTTGCTTTTCGGCTACCTGAAAAAAAACTTTATAATAATTATGGAAATAATCTACTGTCTTCTTATTTTATGTGTAATTAAGGCATTAGTTCCACTGTGATTCTGTCTGCGAGCAACATTCCTTTTGCTGTCAAACACAAGTACTGACCTTTTCGGAACGCTCTTCCTGCAGCGCAAAGTTCGTTGACAAGATCAAGCTGCTGTTTTTTCCACTGCAGACCAAAACGTTTCTGCCATTGCTCTATATTTACTCCTTTAGGCTGTCGTAAAGCCAACATCAAAGATTCAGCAGCCTGCTCATTCACCTGCAACTGCTCTTCAAAATCAACCGGCCATATATTATGCTCAAGATCTTTGAGGTAAGTATTTAGTGAACGCTTGTTGCCCCAGCGAGTTTGACTTAGATATGAGTGTGCCCCAACTCCGAAACCTAAATATTCATTTCCGGACCAGACCAGTAAGTTATTACGTCCCTCCTTAGTTTTTAGGGAAAAGTTCGAAACTTCATATTGAAATAAACTGGCTTGTATCAGACGAGCATTCGCCCACAAATACATTTCTTCGAATTGCTGCTGATGTTCTGAGTCCCATTTGCGGATCTGCTTATTTTGCCCGAAAGGTGTCTTTTCATGAATTTCCAGTCCATACAATGAAATATGTGAAGGATTATAAGAAAGCGCTTCCACCACATCATTCTTG
>Ga0302117_10000382_pt1 | contig 18878 bp, 16 predicted proteins | sample AG5_322_MG_FD_203112 | JGI IMG/M metagenome (GOLD analysis project Ga0302117, IMG submission 203112) | Marine microbial communities from Western Arctic Ocean, Canada - AG5_32.2 | ecosystem: Environmental > Aquatic > Marine > Oceanic | place: Canada: Western Arctic Ocean | collected 2017-10-01 | reverse complement strand
AGTAGGTATCAACCTTCATTTCTTTTTTGTCTTTTGTGAAGACTGCACCTGGGTCTGCATCATAATCCTGCAGACGGTTTTCCATAAAAATGATACGACTTACAAATGGCATCTTGAAATTGAGCCCAGGCTCCATGACAATGTCAACAGGATCACCTAATAAAATTTCAATCGCATATTGAGTTTTGTCCACAATATATGTGCTTAAGTAAATGGAACCAACAACAAGGAGGAGGAGAATCCCTCCAAAATTTGATAGCTTTCCTGACATAAAAAATTACCTGGTGATTAAATGAGGATTTAGCAGTCGACATCCTAATTGGACTAAAGTCTACACGACAACTTATTTTTATACGGTTAATTGTCGATAATATACGTATTCTTGTCAAGTTGAAATAGTTCACCGAGCCATTGGCTCCGTTATTTAAAAAAAGAATTATGTTTAAGTTGAAGTCACCTAGTCAACAGGAGCAAATCCTTGCTTTGGCAATGCGTCAAATCGAGAAATTGTTAAAAGAAATGCAGAATGAAGGTAAGGATTTATCTCGTTTAAAACTCAAGAAATTTCAAAAAACACACCACATTGACTGCAATTGCAAATTGTGTGAAGTAGCAAAAACCAAAAATGATCCGCGTTTACGAGGACTTAGCGAAGACGGTTTCAAAGTTTATGTAAATGGTGATAAAAAGATTTCTCAATGATACAAATTGATTCCTCAATTGAGAAAACATATTATGAAATCTGCTGTACTTTGCCTGTTGAGGGTGAAGAACTTTGGAGTTGGTTTTGTTTTGAAAAAGGTGCGCTTGGTGTAGAAACTACGGCGGAATCTCCAACTGAGTTGACCCTCCGGATTTTCTTTCAGCATAAACCTTTAGGAGGTACTCAGAAATTAGTTGATGATTTTCGTAACGAAACTGCTTCAGAGGCAACAATTAAAATCAGCGAAGAAGGCATCCGTCCTGTTGAAAACTGGCAGGCAAACTGGCGTGAACATTTTCGCCCAGTGAAGGTTGGAAAATCACTGATCATTCTGCCTTCCTGGGAAACCGCATTTAAACTTGACGGCAGACATCCGGTTTGGATTGACCCAGGGCAGGGTTTTGGTACAGGACATCATCTGTCAACCTCGTTAGCACTGGAAATGTTGGAGCAATATCTATTGAACGCAGATATTTTACCGGAAAGTATGCTGGATATTGGAATTGGTTCCGGAATCCTCGCCATTGCCGCGTGCCGTCTCGGGATAAAAAAAGTGAGAGGTGTTGATCTTGAAACTGAAGCAGTCGCAGAAGTTGAACGAAACAGCGAACTGAACGGTCTTTCCGGAAGTATCAAGGCCGTGGTCGGACAACCCTCTTCGCTGAAAAAATCTGCTCCGCTCGTTATCAGTAATATGCTCCTGCGGGAATTGCTGGATGTCCGGCTTGATCTTGTAAGACTGACAAGTCCGGGTGGAACTTTGATTTGCAGTGGACTCTTGGGTGAGCAGGCGGATGAATTAAGCTTTTCAGTGATGAAGCTGGGTTTTGAATATTGTTCAACCTTAGAGTCCGAAAATTGGCGCGCTGTTCAGTTTAAACGCCTTGTGAAACAAAGTTGACTAACCTGTAGAAATAATTCTCTAACCGTGTCATTAAAAGCAAAGCGAGAAATCTTTCAATAGTTACAGCAAATGATGTTTGACTCTTTGAATGCAGACTGAGTAAAATGGGACAGGCTTAATAAACAAAATAAAAATTTGAAACTCCGCATTTAATTGATATTCCGATGATACTTGTTTTTATTTACTTATTGGCTGTCGTGCTGGCCAACATGCTTATACTTTGGCTTGGGCCTCAGGCAGCAGTCATTACAGCATTTTTATTTATTGGTCTTGACCTCAGTTTGCGGGACAAACTGCATGATCAATGGCACGGTAAACAATTGTGGTGGAAAATGTTAGCCTTGATTTGCGGAGGTTCAGCAATTTCAATCGCACTCAATTGGGATGCTTTGCCAATCGCATTGGCCAGTGCAACAGCCTTTTTAGCGGCCGGTGTAGGTGACGCACTGGTTTATGCTGGATTACGCAAAAAACGTTTCATGATCAGGGCAAATGGTTCCAATGTAGCCGGTAGTGCTATTGATTCAATTGTTTTTCCGACGCTGGCTTTTGGGGTGTTCATGCCTGAAATTGTGCTGGGACAGTTTGTCGCGAAATTCGTCGGTGGTTTTTTGTGGTCGCTTGTACTGCAAAAATATTTTAGTAAAGACGAGCTAGAAGTTCAATCCGCCTGAAAACAAATCATGACAAAAGAATCAATCGAACGTGCATTAACAACATCACTTCATCTTATGCTTGGTTTGGCAACGTTGGACCTTGCATTGTTCATCTGGGTTGGAACTTCAGTAGTGACAGTAGTTGCCCATGCAATGTCACTCTGGCTTTTTTTACGTTACCGTTTAGTATTTGATCTTGTAAAACTTCTCGAAACTTCCGCTCTTATAATTGATTTGTACCTGATCAACATGTACGGTTACGCGGTTGCTTCACCTGTTGCAACACTTTTCGCCATCATTCACATTTCGCTCAATAAAGTTTATCACCTCGGCAAACTCAAAAACGATCTCGATAAAGTGCTTGCTTCAAAACAGAAAGACGTTGAAAATGATAAAAAATGAAATGCTTTAGCATCTCTGTTTGGTAAAAAGTTGAAATCTTAATTCTTTCAGTTTGCTCACTTACACAAGATTTTTCACTATGCACTTTAATGACACTTTTTTAGCAGTATTTAACAGATTCAAACATAATTCGGAAAAGCTGAAACTGAAGTAAATTATTTTCGCAAATGAATAAAAATTCTGAAATAGCGGCTATTGGTTTTGCCTCAGTAGGTCACACTCTCTGCCACTTACTCACCCTGCTTTTTCCCACTGTTCTTCTTGTTTTAGAAGTAGAAATGAATTTGAGCTTTAAGGAATTGGCGGCACTGGCTGTTCCAGCAGCATTTCTCTTTGGTGCAGGAGCTTTGCCTGCAGGATGGCTTGGTGACAGATGGAGTAAAACCAGACTTTTGGAAATATATTTTTACGGTACAGGAGCTTTTACGATTATAACTGGATTTGCAGAGACACCTATTACGTTGGCCTTTGGACTGGCCGGGGTCGGATTATTCGCTTCAATCTACCATCCTGTAGGAATGTCATGGTTGGTTTCCAGAACATCCAAAACAGGTACAGCCCTTGGTTTTAACGGTCTATTTGGAAGTTTAGGTTTTGTTCTCGCCCCGCTTGTTGCAGGATCATTGACCGGATTGTGGAGTTGGCGTTTTGCGTTCATTGTTCCGGGAATTGTCTGTTTGTTTGTCGGAATCCTTTTCAGTATTGCTTTGCGTACATTTCTGGATGATGCCCAAAAGCCTGTGCAGAAAGCTACTTATGAATCCAGTTCTCCGAAAAATATTTGGATGACATTTGTCTTGATGGGTCTAGCACTGCTCCTCACGGGCATGTTTCACCAGATTGTACAGTTCTCACTACCCAAAGATTTTGATCTGCGTGTTCTCCTTACTTCAGGCTCACTGCTTGGTACAGGCTCGATGGTGGCATTGGTTTATGCGGCAGGAGCAATGGGGCAACTCCTGTTCGGCCGCCTAGCTGACCGATATTCTGAGCGTCAACTTTATTTTTCTTTATTTTTATTTACTGTTCCAGCAGTAGCTTTGGCCAGTCAGCTTACTGAAATACCATTGGTTTTGAGCATGATGCTGGTCGTATTTTTGAGTACAGGCGCACTGCCGGTAGAAAACACTTTACTCGTTCGATATGCTCCTAGTCACAGGCATGGTCTGGTTTTTGGCAGTAAATTTTTGTTAGGCTTTGGTTTTAGCGCATCAGGAATTTATTTGTCCGGTTGGATTTATGAACTCACCGGAAGTTTTATCTGGCTTTACGGACTCTTGGTTTTGCTCGCGTTCGCAGTTGCTATGATAGCATTTTTTCTCCCCGCTCAGCGAGTTCTTCAACCTGCCTAACAAGAACCTTAAACATTATATTCGGCATTTTGAGTCAACGTATTAACACTAATAAACTGGAATCAGTTTGGTATGGACCTCCTCCTGAAGCAGCTCCAACCCTCGTCTTTTTGCATGAGGGTCTAGGCTGTGTTTCACTCTGGAAAGACTTTCCGGAAAAACTAGCAAACAAAACAGCTTGTGGTGCTTTGGTTTTCAGCAGGCTTGGTTACGGAAAATCTGCTTCGTGTGAACTTCCACGTTCTCTGGACTTTATGCATCATGAAGCTTTGAATGAACTTCCTGAGATTTTATCGCAGTACAAAATCCGCAAGTGTATCCTAGTGGGACATTCCGATGGAGCTTCGATTGCGTTAATTCATGCAGCTGAAAATCCTTCAGAATGCCTGCTTGGAATTATCAATGAAGCACCGCACGTTTTTTGTGAAAAGTTAACTACGGAATCCATCGAAAAAGTACAGGAGCTTTATCTGTCAGGAAATCTTCGGGAACGTTTACAGAAACATCATGGTGCAAATGTTGATTGCGCTTTCCATGGTTGGGCTGATGTCTGGCTTCATCCGGACTTTTCTGCCTGGAACATAGAAGAGTGTCTTCCGAAAATCCGGGTGCCACAATTAATTGTTCAGGGAAATGACGATGAATATGGTACTTCTGCGCAAGTTGAAGCGATTGTCCGTCAATCAGGCAACAGCGTAGAAACGTGTTTTCTAGACAACTGTGGACATTCTCCGCATCGTGATCAGGAAATTCAAACTTTGGAAAGCATGTCTAAATTCATCCGGAACTTGTTTGTTTGAAGTAATACACCGCTCCTTGTCAGCCAAATCACTTGCATTTTAGCAATGCAGGCTTTATTGTGAGCGGATAGTTTTTTGCTCATGAATGCTGTTTCTATAAAAACTAATACGAAAATAATTATCATAAAGACAATTTTAAATTATGCCTGCCGTACTTTTGCTAAATGGACCAAATCTTAATTTACTTGGCAGCCGTGAACCTGAAATTTACGGTTCAACGACCTTGACCGATATTGAAGCGCAAGTCTCATCTGCACTTCGTGAACGTAAAATTGAGTGTGAGGTTTTTCAGTCAAATTCAGAAGGAGAATTAATTGACTGGCTGCATAAGCAGCGTGACGCGGATTTTTTACTTTTAAATCCTGGTGCCTTTACTCATACAAGTGTAGGACTTAGGGATGCAGTGCTTGCAATTGAAATTCCTTTTCTGGAAATCCACCTTTCCAACGTCCATCAGCGTGAAGAATTTCGGCATCACTCTTATTTTTCCGATATAGCGATTGGGTCACTAGTTGGGCTTGGAGTAAAAGGTTATTTGCTAGCGACTCAGTTTGCCGCCGATTATCTTGAGCAAAAAGCTTTATCTGCATCCAATGACTGATTCTCAATGATCAGCAGTCTGCTTCTCAGAATATTTGGCTCGTTATGAGACTTTCCTCTACAACTATTACTCTAATATTTAACGTTTTACTCGCTGGTGTTGCCTCTTATTTGGCAGGGTCATTGCTCAGCACATGGCTCCATCATCAAGTCTTGTCTATCCCTGCTTCAACGCCCAGGACTTTCCAGATTGAAACTGACAAACTGCCTGTCGATTCCGGTAAACCCCAAAAAGAATTTGCGGAAATTTTAGAGAGAAATATTTTTAACGCTGAAAAAACAGAAATAGAATTGGCTCCGTCTCTTCCAGAGGAGGAAATTATTACTCAGGAAACCGCGGATGGTGAAACAGTCGAACACACACGTTTATCGATCGCACTGTCAGGAACCATGATTTACGGAGAGCAGAATTCATTTGCTTTTATCAGTAAAAAAGATAGTTTAAACAAGTATGTGATTTACGGAATCGGTGAATGTTTTCACGCAAAAACAATTGAGCGTGACGAAGAATGTGCTGAAGAAAGCGTAAAAGTATTAGAAATCAAGGATCGCTGGGTTTTAATACTCTATCAGGAAACAAAACAAGCGTTGTGGATGGTCAGTGCGGTTACTTCCGGAAAGGCGGCGGCTGTTCCTCAACCAAAAATAGCAAACAGCCAAACTGATTCTGTGCAGAAAACTGCAGCGATTGTTGTTCGACCAAAGGAAAATGTCGTTGCGAAAAAAGCCCTTCTTCCAGCATCTGATGGTAATGCAGGAAATACTTTCCATTTTCAGCGAGTGTGGGTTGATGAACAACTGGCAGATTTCGAACAATTGCTGAATGATGCGAGGGTTGTACCTACAACAAAAGATGAAAAACCTTATTTCATGTTTCAGTACATTAAAGAAGAAAGTATTTATGAAAAATTGGGACTTAAAAAAAATGACATCATTTTAGAAATAAACGGATTTATTGTTGATTCAGTCGGCAAAGCACTCAAGTTGTTGGAAGTCCTTCAATCAGAACGTGAGATTTCACTCAAGGTGGAAAGGGAGGGTAATGCAGTACAATTCCATTACTATATTGATTGAAAGCGCTAGCTGGTAATAGCTAACAAATGAGCATATTGCAGAATGTTGTTCAAATGGCACAAAACCGGTTTGCTCGAATTTACGTCACTGCTGGCCGCGCTGATTTGGATTTACTACCGTTATCAGCACACGCTGAATCAACTGCACCTGGAATGGATCCTGCTGGCAGTCGCCTTTGGTGTTTTTTGGTGCCTACGGCATAAAATATATCTCCCCCTTATTTTGCTTGTTTTGACTGCGGCAATTCTCCTGAACCAATGGTTAGTTGTGCTTCCCTCAAGTGTGAATTGGCTGAAGCAGGAAATTTCAGCAGAATCAACAATTATGCTTAACGGCAGGATTCAGCAACGAATCCTCAAAGAAGATAGTGTCTATCTGCAACTGAGCTCAGTGGAACTCAGCAAAGGCGAAAAAAAGTTGAGACTTCCGGAGGCAGTTTTACACTTTCCTAAAAAAAAGCGTAGAATTTTTAATTTTTATCGCGGACGTCAATTACAGGTCATAGGGCAGTTGAGTGAAGTTAGTCTTGATAAGAATCGCTTGAATTTAGGATTTACGGATTTTCGTTATCGAAACGCCGTTTATCCGCAAGCCGAACTCGTCCGCAAACGAAACAGTTGGGTCAGGCAACTGACTGACAGGGCAGAGTTTCACCTTTCCAGCCAGGCACTAGCGCTTTATTTACCACTGACTTTAGCAAAGCGTTCTTTTGGTTCACGTTCGACTGCAAAGGTATTTCAGGAAACCGGAATGGCACATCTTCTCGCTATCAGCGGTCTCCACATTGGTTTAATCTACGGAATTATCCTCGGGCTTGTACGCGGTCTGGGACGTCTTTCAATCCGTTTTCTGGAGCACCCTCGTTTTTATGCTTTCTCCCAGTTGATCTCCCTTTCAGGAATTTGGCTTTATCTGCTGTTGATTGGCATGCCTACTCCTGCATACCGTGCAGTGTTTATGTTGAGCTTATTGGTTGCCGGACGTTTACTCGGTCAAGTTCATCAGCCTCTTTACGCCTTATTTTCTACAGCATTTTTCTTCATTTTCCTGAATCCTGCTGTGATTTACGAGGTTTCTTTTCAACTCTCATTTATCGCGGTTTTATTTATTCTATGGTTCCTCCCACTTTATCCACACCCTGGAGAAAATGATGTTTTCTGGAAACGTCTCGCTAAATACGGCTTGATCAGTGTAGCAATAACGGCAGCAGTTATGCTTGGTACATGGCCTGTTGTAGCCAGTATTTTCGGACGTCTCTCTCTGGAAACCTTCTGGCTGAATTTGATTATGGTTTTCCTACTCGGGTTGCTGGTTTTACCAAGCTGTCTGCTTAGCCTTTTTATCAGTGCTCTTTCTTTAGGAAATCCGCCTTTCGGCTTGCTGGAAAACAGCATATTTACACTAACTGAACTGGTTGTACAAGGATGGTTTGCGGTACTTGAATTTCTACATAACTGGGGAAACTGGGCTTCTTTTACCATGACTCTTGACTGGGGGCCTCCACAATTTATTCTGTATTACGCAGTCATCTTGTTCCTCGGGAAACTACTTACAGACCGGTTTGGAAAAACAGACTAATTCCTTCTTAAATTTACGTAAATTCTCCCTCTCTGGTAAAATGATTTGCTTGTCACTGTTCTAAACGGTTAAGCAAAACAGTCAGTATGATAATATAATACAAAGACAAAATAAAAGAGGAAAACGGATTTCTACCGTTAATAATTTATTAGCAGTTCTTGTTTTTCCTGTTTGGGATGTTATCCAAGAAAAGGCAGCATTACGAAATAAACTTGGGATGAGGTCAGCAGTCCTGAATCTATTTTGAATGAGTCTGCCAGGAATCCAGTAATTTAGTGGCGGCAGTGGTGGGCAGCAGATTTCCGGATTCGACTGCTTTTTCCAGTTCAGCAATCTGTTTTTGAAGATTAGGATGGTTACGGAAGTTTATCAGCAAACCTTCTTCAACCAGTGACCACATCCATTTTCCTGTTTGTTTCCTGCGTTGCTTTTCCCACTCTCCGGAATTTCGTAGTGCTTCCCGGAAACTTTTAGCAGCTTCCCAAATTTTATCCATTCCACGTTTTTCAAGAGCACTGCAGCGTAAAATTTGCGGTGTCCATGAATTTTTTGTGGAGGGAAGCAAATGCAGGGCTTTACTGTATTCTGACTGAGCTGTTTTGGCCAGAGATTCCTGTTTGCCATCTGATTTGTTGACCACCACCAAATCAGCTAATTCGAGCACACCTTTTTTTATACCTTGCAACTCGTCTCCGGCGTTAGGCAGCATCAGCAATAAAAATAAATCCACCATTGAGTCCACCATAGTTTCGGACTGTCCAACACCGACGGTTTCCACGATTACGACATCATAACCCGCGGCTTCGCAGATCAACATTGTTTCTCGTGTTTTACGGGCAACTCCTCCGAGAATTCCGGAAGACGGTGACGGCCGGATAAACGCATCTGGATGCTGTGCTAACTCATTCATGCGTGTTTTGTCACCCATGATGCTTCCGCCTGTAAGTTGACTGCTCGGATCAACAGCAAGCACGGCAACACGGTGTCCCTGCTTAATTAAAAACAGCCCTATTGCTTCAATGAAAGTACTTTTACCGACCCCCGGAACTCCGGTAATTCCGATGCGCAATGCATTCCCAGCGTGAGGCAAAAGAGATTCGAGTAATATCTGACCATGCTCGAAAGATTCCGGACGGGTGCTTTCCAGCAAAGTAATGGCTTTTGCAATTGCTCTGCGGTTTCCCCTAATGATATCCGCCTTTGAGGGAAGCTTATTTTGAACCATTTTTCTGGAATGAATTGTTATCAGACTTTATTTACGATTGCCGCCAGCACCTCACGCGCTGCTCCTGGAATGGGGGTCCCAGGTCCAAAGATGCAGGCTACTCCTAGGTCTTTTAAAAAATCATAATCTTGCGGAGGAATCACTCCTCCAGCGACAACGACGATGTCCTCTGAATTTTCTTTTTTCAGGACTTCCATCAGCAGTTTAATCAGAGTTTTGTGACCGGCCGCCTGAGACGATATCCCTATCACATGTACATCGTTTTCAATAGCTTGTTTGACTACTTCTTCCGGAGTTTGAAAAAGTGGAGCAATGTCGACATCAAAACCCAAATCCGCAAACGCAGTTGCAATTACTTTTGCACCCCTGTCATGTCCATCCTGTCCCATTTTCGCGACTATAATTCTGGGACGTCTTCCTGCTTTTTTAGCAAAGTCATTGATTTCATCACGTACTTGCTTAATTTCTTTTTGATCCGGAAAAGATTTAGCATAAACCCCGGAAATGGAATGGATGGGTGCGTTGTAGCGTCCCCAAATTTTTTCCATAGCAGCAGAAATTTCTCCGACAGTCGCACGTAAACGTATTGCTTCAATTGAGAGGTCCAGCAAATTACCTTCTCCGTTTTCCGCAGCATTGCTGATTGCGTTTAACGCTGAATAAACTTTGCATGAATCGCGATTTTTCTTGATTTTCTTCAGCCGCTGAATTTGTGCTTTACGAACCGCGCTATTGTCTATTTCACGAACTTCCACAGGTTCAGTATTTTCAACCTGATATTTATTGGCTCCAACTATAACCTCTTCGCCATGGTCAATTAAAGCCTGTCTACGGGCGGCGGCAGCTTCGATACGTTGTTTTGGAATTCCTGACTCAACGGCTTTGGTCATTCCACCAAGTTTTTCAATTTCATCGAGCAATTTAGTCGCTTCTTCAATCAGTGATGAAGTCAGAGATTCCATAAAATAGGAACCGCCAAAAGGATCAACTACGTGCGGAATTCCGGCTTCTTCCTGTAAGATAAGTTGAGTGTTGAGGGCAACTCTCGCGGATGTTTCGGTGGGCAGTCCAAGTGCTTCATCAAAGGCATTTGTGTGTAGTGACTGCGTTCCGCCAAGAGTTGCGGCAAGCGCTTCGATTGTCGTGCGGACAATATTATTAAACGGATCCTGCTCTGTCAGACTCCAGCCAGATGTTTGACAATGTGTACGTAGCATTGCGGACTGTTCTTTTTTTGGGTTAAACTGTTTTATCAGGTTCGCCCATAAAAAACGTGCAGCTCGTAATTTAGCGATTTCCATATAAAAGTTCATTCCGACCCCAAAAAAGAAGGAAAGGCGTGGGGCAAAACTGTCAATCATCATTCCTCGATTTATCGCAGTGCGCACGTATTCCAAACCGTTTCCAAGTGTGAATGCAAGTTCCTGCACGGCTGTCGCACCAGCTTCCTGAATGTGGTAGCCGCTGATGCTGACTGAATTATAACGGGGCATGTATGCACTTGTGTGTTCGATGATGTCACCGACGATACGCATAGAAGCTGCCGGCGGATAGATGTATGTATTGCGTACCATGAACTCTTTGAGTATATCGTTTTGGATGGTGCCGCTGAGCTGTTCCTGTTGCACACCCTGCTCTTCCGCCGCAACCACGTATGCTGCTAAAATGGGCAAAACAGCACCGTTCATGGTCATTGAAACTGACATTTTATCGAGTGGAATTTGATCAAACAAAATCTTCATATCTTCTACTGAATCAATAGCTACGCCTGCTTTTCCAACATCTCCAACGACTCGTTTGTGATCGGAATCATAACCGCGGTGAGTTGCCAAATCAAAAGCTACACTGAGTCCTTTTTGACCGGCAGCCAAATTTTTGCGATAAAAAGAGTTTGATTCTTCTGCAGTCGAAAAACCAGCATACTGACGAATTGTCCATGGACGTCCGGCGTACATCGTGGAGCGAGGTCCGCGTGTGAAAGGTGAAAATCCAGGTAGTGTTTCTGTGTAACCCAGCTTTTCTAAATCATCGGCAGTATAAAGTGGTTTTATTTCAATTCCTTCAGTTGTTTTCCAATGAATTGAAGAAGTTGCTTTACCTTTCAATTCACGTGATGCTTGCTTTTCCCAGTCTTTCAATGTTGGTGAAGATGGAGTTTTATTTTTTGACTTTGACATATTTATTTATGAAGTTAAAAGTACTCGTCACAAATGAATTGTTCACTCTTTACAACCAACAGTTTTCAGTAATGTGTCTGAGGAAGTCTGGGAATCTGTGATTGCCTTTGTGTTGTCACCGGAAAGTGTAAGTTTGCTTACACTATCAGTAAGTTTACCTAGATAAGTTGTCATAGAGACAAGCGGGTCGCATACCGCAGTGCGGATTGCAGTTGGTAAGAGTCCCCCCGCACTTGCCCAGGTGGCTAACTCAATTAAAACCGCGGCTTGATCACTTCCACTAAGCGCATCGATTGCGACTTTCATACGAGCGCACTGCATTCCGTCACGCTCTGAAGCCCAGAGATGACCATCCATTGCCTTGAGCATTGCAGATGCATCCGCACCATCCGCACCGCTAACCTCAGCACATGCCAGAGGATTTCCGCTAGGGATTCCGCTTGAACTCGTTGTGGCATTGTCATAAGTAATAATCTGCTCCAACTGCATTGCGAATGAAAGGGCGAATGTATTAAGAAAAATTTCATCAATAGTTAGGGGAGAACTGATATCACTCAGATAAGGATGCAACAAGACGGAAGCGCTATCAAGATTATTTTTTGCACTCATGATTGCTGCTGCACGTGTTGTATCGTCAGCGATAACCGATACACTTAACTGGAGAATATTTAAAATGGATGCTCCTGTAACATCGTCCGTGCCTAAACTAACTCCTGAAGGCGCAGTGTAGGCGGATGTGGTAGTACTGGATGATTTAAGCAGATTCACGATATCATAACCTGCCTTACCCATGTAAGCGGAGGCTTTGTCTTTTCTTGAAGTACAAACGGATAATGCTTTATCGTAATTTCGGGCGTCTATAGCACTGTCACAAGCCCCGCTATCAGACTCTTTCACCAAATCACCACAGGCGGAAAGAACAACAAAAATTACTAAAAAAATATGCCATCGTGCTAACAGTTGAAGATATTTCAGCTTTTTCAAAAGATGTTTTTTCATAGCTAAAATCCGAAATTCAGTTGAAATACTTTACGTTTATCCGGACGGTCACCGATCTGGCTTCCGGTTTCTGTCTTATAAACCGCATATTGAATGTTGAGTCCGCGAAAAAATATGAACGGATTCAACTCAAATCCATAAGTAAAATAACCTTGATTGAATCCAGCACGAACCGCAAATGTACTTGCACCGGAATCTATTGGAAAAATTCCAATTTCAGTTCCTATGTGCAAACGTTTCCAAAGACAATCAGTACCGCTTGTGGTCCGGCAATAGGTGTCATCAGCATGTTCGAGGGTTAAGTCACGGATATCTAATGCGTAGAGTAATCGCACCGGTCCCCAGGAAGGTTGCCATGAAAAACCCAGACTGTATTCCGTATTTTGATCAGCGGGACTGGTTTCATTGTCTGAACGGTTGAATTTTAGTCCGCCTACATTGTCGGCCGTCATACCCCAGGTCATTTTTAAGGCAGAAGCAGTTTCAAGACGTTGTTGAAAACCGAAATTATAAGTTTGCGCACGCTTTAGATCAGTGAGTTTGCAACTTCCGAAAGAGTTGCTGATATTGGAACTGCTTAGTACGTCGCCGAATGTAGCAGTTGTTAACGGAATATCACAACGCTCAATAGTTTCAACTCCTGCACCCAGCAGCCAGCGACCGTGTGCAACAGGCATGGCAAATCCAAAGTTTTGAATTCTATCCAGACGAAAGCCGAAATCAATTTCAACAGAAACAGGATTTCTAACCCCAAAATCAAACTGTGTTTCTAATCCGCTGGCGGCACCGAAAGTCATCAACTCACCAAAGGGCATAATCATGTTTAAATCAGTTAAACTCCTGAAATGAACACGTTTGCCCATTAGTAAGGCAACTACATCCGCAGTTGTTGAATCACCGCTTAGTTTCGCGATTTCACTGATGATACTGATCGAATCATCTGAAATTTCCATTAAAAAGGGAAATCCAACCAAAATAGAATCAACACTCGCCAGACCTGCTGGGTTGTAAAAAAGTGCATTTTCGTCAAAGCTCAGCGCAATACCTGTATTCCCCATACCTAAGTTCCGGACACCCTGTACGGGTCTACGTAACTCTCCAGTCTGGGCTTGGAGCGTGTAAACTCCTCCCAGCGTCAGCAAGATAATTGCGACAAAAAAATTACGGATGTGGTAGCGTAAGCGTGACATATTGACAAATTACTGCAGTTGCTAAATACAAATATTTATTACTAAAAATCATCTCGTTGTTAGATGCACCCTTTGTGCAAATAATACCTTCTGTAGCAAACAGTATCCTGTATCTGGACTTTGTACCTTTTAGTTTTTCACTTATCCTTAAATCTTCAATTAATTATGCCAAGACTATTCGCAGTTGACTCCATGGCAGTACTGTACCGCGGTTATTTTGCAATGATCCGGACCCCACTCATCAATTCTAAAGGTTTGAACACCAGTGGAGTTAGAAGTTTTATAATGCAGTTGATAAAGATTATTGAAGATGAAAAGCCGGATTATTTAGCAGTTGCGACCGATTCATCTGAACCGACTTTTCGTCACAAAAGATATCCTGAATATAAAGCAACACGTGAAAAAATGCCGGAAGATCTGGTTGAGCAACTCCCGTATCTGCCAAAATTGGTGGAATCTCTTAATTTACCTTATTTGAAAATGCCGGGATATGAGGCCGACGATATTGTCGGGACACTGATGAGGCTTTGTCATGAAGCAGAAATAGAAGGTGTGATGGTTACCAGCGACAAAGATTTTATGCAGTTGATAACTGAAAAAATAGTGATGCTCAATCATCGAAACGAACTGATTGGAATTCCGGGAGTACGTGAAAAATTCGGCTGTGCTCCGCAACAGGTAATTGAAATGCTGGGACTGATGGGAGATGCCTCGGACAACATTCCGGGTGTCCGTGGAGTGGGTGAAAAAACCGCCATGAAGTTAATTGGAGAGTATGACAACATCGAAACAATTTATGAAAATCTGGATAAAATTAACGGAAAAAGCCTTAAAGAAAAATTAGTATCCGGACACGCAAGTGCGCTCCTCTCCAGGGAACTTGCTACAATTGACTGCCATGTTCCCCTTCCGGTTGAGCTTGACGCAGTGCATTTGGGAGAAACAGATTTATATGATAATCCAGAATTGTTCGCTTTGCTTGAGGAACTTGAATTCAATACTCTGCTCAATCGTCTGCTGAAAAAAAGGGAGAGTAAATCAGCGAGTTCAGCAAATGTTACAGCACAAAAAGTAGAGGTTTCAGAGCTTAAAGAACAGGAGACAGAGTTTTCGCAAAATGTGGAAAACGAGCGTGATGTTCTAGAACTTGGCTGTGATAAAATTGAAACTCCTGAACAGTTGAGTGAGTATTTGCAGGAATTATCCGCGGGAGAGGATTTGGCAATTGCTTTGAATATCAACGGTGAGCATCAGTTGGATTTAAAACTTGAGGGACTCGGGCTTTGCGCTAATTCGGAACGTGGTATCTATCTTGATTTGAGTCAATCCGCGGCAAAGCAGGCTGAGATGTTTTCAGAAGTCAAAAAAGTGTTTGAATCTACTGATAATCCAAAGATTTTTCATGGTCTGAAGAAAGCTGTCCAGTTATGTACAAATCTCGGTATCGAGTTAAAAGGAATCTGCTCAGATGTAATGCTTGCCGGTCACATTGCAGACCCGCTGGCAAGACGCTATGATCTTGATTTCCTGCTTGGCCGTAGACTAAATTTACGTAGAGAACCTCTAGACTCTGCTGAGACTACTCAAAAGGAAAGTCAGTTATCAATGTTTGACGAAGAGGACATTGAGGATCAAAACGAATACGTTCAGTACTGTGAAAATGCTTCGATCATTTTACGTCTACACCTGCAGTTGGAAGCACAAATGAAGCAGACAGGAATGGAAGCAGCTTTCCGGAATATCGAAATACCACTAGCCATAACTTTAGCAAAGCTGGAACAGTCAGGTATCCGTCTTGATGTAGAAGTGATGTCAAAAATCTCACTTGAATTTGAGGAACGTTTAACTGAATTGCGTCAAAAAATTATGGCTTTGGCAGGAGAAGAATTTAATCCAAATTCCGTGATTGAGCTGCAGAATATACTCTACGAAAAACTACGGCTGCATGAACGTTACAAGGTCAAACCCAAAAAAATAAAGTTGGGTAACCGTATGTCAACTGACGAAGAAACTTTGGAAAAAATTGCTGAGGACGAATTGCCGCGTACCATTCTGGATTACCGAACACTTAACAAGCTGAAAAACACATACGTTGATCAACTCCCGACCTACGTTCATCAAACCAGCGGCTGTATCCATTCTACTTTTCGGCAAACTGGAACCGCTACGGGGCGACTTTCATCCGAGAATCCAAATCTGCAAAACATTCCGGTACGCTCCAGTGAAGGACGTAGAATTCGTCGTGCCTTCATTTCTTCCGGAAAAGAAAAAATTCTAGTTTCCGCAGATTACAGCCAGATCGAATTGCGTGTTGTAGCACATTATTCCAAGGATCCGACTTTCATGGACGCATACCGGCGTAACCTTGATATTCACGCGTTGACGGCTTCAGCAATTTTTAGCGTGCCGGAAAAAGACGTGACCCGTGAAATGCGTTCCAGGGCCAAAGGAGTTAATTTTGGACTGATTTATCGAATGGGAGCAGAGCGGCTTTCAATTGTAACTAAGACCTCCAAAGTTGAAGCAAAAGAATTTATCGAACGTTATTTTGAAAAGTACAGTACCATTCATGCTTTGCAGGAACGTTTTTTGGAAAAGGCTCGTAAAGAGGGTTTTACAGAAACACTTTTCGGAAGAAGACGCTATCTTCCGGAGATTAACGGTAAAGGTCTTTTGAAACGGATGGCGGAAGGAGCCGCGATCAACACTCCCATCCAGGGCTCCGCGGCAGAAATTATCAAGTTGGCCATGATTGCGGTTGATAGACGGCTCAGTGAAAAACAGCTGAAATCAAAAATGATCCTGACTGTGCATGATGAACTTGTCTTTGACGCCTTGAGGGAAGAAGTGGATGAACTTTGTGAAATTGTGAAAAAGACAATGGAAAATGTGGTTGGACTTGAGGTGCCCCTGCTAGTGGAAATCGGTAAAGGCGAAACTTGGCTTGATGCGCATTGATCTCAGCAGAACATCAAGTATGTGTTCCCAAACAGAGTACTAACAAAATCCTTTTGAAAATAATAGAGCTTTGTTAGAATAAGACATTATTTAAGTAAACAATCCATAACACAGGAGCAAATCATGGTAACAGCACTGGTTCTTTTAAATATTGAACGCCAGCAAATAAAAGGAATTTCAGAAAAACTGGTTAATATGAAGGAAGTTTCGGAAGTTTATTCAGTGGCGGGACGTTATGATTTGGTGGCAGTTGTGCGCGTCAAAACTAATGAACAAATCGCTGATACAATTGCCGGAAAATTTGGAGAACTGGAAGGTATAACCGCAACAGAGACTTTGATTGCTTTCCATACATATTCTAGGCACGATCTGGAACACATGTTTTCAATCGGTGAGTGAGAAGCATATGCCAGAGGATAATTCACGGCAAAATATAAAAGTCAGGGAGGCAATTTCCAGCATGGGATTTTATGATCCTCCTCTGGAAAATAGGAATCCGGAAGAGTATATACTGATGGACTTTAACGAGCCACCTCTTCCTCCTCCACTGGAAGTCGTAGAAAATATTACTGAATTACTAAAAAATCGTATTCACGCTTATCCGATCTACGGTGATTTCCTGGAGAAGTTGGGCGAATATGTAGGTGTTCCTACCAAAAATTTACTACTGACGAATGGTTCAGATCAGGGAATTGACATTATTTTACGCTGTTTACTGGAAAAAGGGGATGAAGTTAAAATGGCTCAGCCCGGCTTTCCGATGTTCCAGCAGATTACTGGAACATTAGGTTGTACTATTGACGGTCCGCAATTTTCGAGGGATTTCCGCTTTCCCCATCAAGAACTAAAAGATTCGGTGAACGCTAAGACACGTTTAATTGTGGTCATTAATCCAAATAATCCAACAGGCACATCGGTTTATCTGGAGCAAATCGAGGATTTGCTAAAAACATTTCCTGATATTCCAGTCCTTGTAGATGAAGCGTATTATGAATTTACGGGAGAAACCTGTGTTTCCTTATTGTCGAGTTATCCAAATCTAATTATAATCCGCACTTTTTCAAAAGCGCTCGGTATGCCTAGTCTGCGTTTGGGGTATGTCATTGCGAGACCAGATTTTATCAAGCATCTGCAAAAAATACGCGGGCCGTATGACGTAAATGTGGTTGCGGTTTTTGCGGCACGTGAACAATTAAAACATCCAGAACACTGGCAGAGGATCGTGAAGCATTTGCTTGAGGAAAGTAAACCTGCGTTGGAAAAATATTTTGATCAACATCAGGTCAAATATTATTCAAATAAAACTAATTTTATGCTGGTGGAACCTCCAGATCCAGTCGCGGCATGTAAATATTTGAAGGAAAATAAAATTCTTGTACGACCGATGTCCCCACCAATTTCACATACTTTCCGAATGAGTCTCAGGATGATGCCGGAGATGCAGCGCTTCATGGAAGTCTACAGCAGGTTTTTAGACACCTAAGCAAAATCAGTTAAAATGGTGATAAACTTGCATTCTTGCCCTTTCAATAAAGGGATCTCATGGGAGGTCGTCGTTTTCCAGGGACGGAAAAAAATTGCCAAGGATGACAAGCATTTAAGACGACCTCCTGTGTACCTGCTCTTGACCCAGTTTCCTTTCTGATTAAATCAACTCCTCTTTTTCCCTGAACACCTCAACTGGAGACAGTAAAAACTTGTTCGAGTTTTTTAAGTCCATTGAGGATGGCAGGCATTTCAGGAGGCACATTTTTAAAATCTAGTGTGTTTTCAGGAATATAGCTCAACGCTGTTTCCTGTTCACAGAGCCATTCTATCAGTTTTTCATGATTGAGTTTTGAGGCATCTTTCAACTGTATCCTCAAACGGTTATGGTCATGTTCAATTGTTTCAACACCATGGAGTTGTCCCCAGAGCCGAACTTCCGCATTCCTAAAAATATTCAAAACTGATTCCGGAAGCGCTCCAAAGCGGTTTTCGATTCCATTACGGAAATCCCAAAGATCTTCCTTTGTGGGTAATGTCCCCAATGCTTTGTAAAGTGAAAGACGCTGGCTCGTACTGCGAATATAGCTCTCCGGAATTGCCTGGTCAATGTGATCCAGACGAACATTAATATCTTCAGGCGCTAATCCGGAGTCAGCTTGCTGCAGTTTTTTAACCGCCCTGTCCACCATCTGTGTGTAGAGTTCCAGTCCAACACTGGCAATTTGTCCGGATTGTTCTGAACCAAGTAAATTGCCCGCTCCCCGTAATTCCA
>Ga0302117_10000379_pt1 | contig 18987 bp, 8 predicted proteins | sample AG5_322_MG_FD_203112 | JGI IMG/M metagenome (GOLD analysis project Ga0302117, IMG submission 203112) | Marine microbial communities from Western Arctic Ocean, Canada - AG5_32.2 | ecosystem: Environmental > Aquatic > Marine > Oceanic | place: Canada: Western Arctic Ocean | collected 2017-10-01 | reverse complement strand
CTTTTTGATCCTTCCGCTGATATCCGGCGTCGTTCACGCTGAAACCAAGGTCGATTTCGCCCGCGAAGTGTTACCTGTTTTGTCGAACAAGTGCTTCGTCTGTCACGGACCCGATTCCAAGAAGAAGGATGTTCTTCGTCTCGACTCCCGCGAGGGTGCGACGCGGGACTTGGGAGGCTATCGAGCCATCGACGCCGATTCGCCGAAAGAGAGCGAGATCCTCGCTCGCCTTCACGATGGAGACGATCCAATGCCCCCCAAGAAGGCTGAGAAAAAGCTAACCAAGGCGGAGCGAGAAATCCTTTCGCTCTGGGTCAAGCAGGGTGGTGAGTACGCCAAGCACTGGGCATTCGTGAAGCCCGTGAGGCCTGAAGCCAAGGGTAGCGCCATCGATTATTTCGTGAAAAAAAAGCTAGAGTCGACCGGGAAAGGTTTCGCACCGGAGGCGGAACAGGCGGTTCTGGCGCGAAGGGTCGCACTCACCTTGACCGGTTTGCCGCCAGAACCAAAGCACCTATCGAAATTTCTTAAGGACAAACGAGGTGATGCCTACGAGCGTTTTGTTGACGAATTGCTAGCTAGTACGCGTTTAGGCGAGCACCAGGCTCGTTACTGGTTGGACGCCGTGCGATACGGGGATACCCATGGTCTGCATCTTGACAACAAGCGGGGCATTTATCCGTACCGCGACTGGGTTGTACGATCCTTCAACGACAACCTGCCGTTGGATGATTTTCTCGTTTGGCAACTTGCCGGTGATCTCCTCCCTGAACCTACCTTGGCACAACGAGTGGCCACGGGGTTTGTTCGGATGAACCCCAGCACGGCGGAGGGCGGGGCCATCCCCGCCGAGTTTCAGGCCAAGAACAATTTTGATCGTGTCGAGAATCTGGGCACCTCCCTGCTAGGGCTTTCCTTGGTTTGCGCCCGATGTCATACTCACAAGTACGACCCCGTGACGCAAACCGAGTACTATCGCCTCCTCGCTTTTTTCAACAACACGGCGGAGTCCTCCATGGATGGGAACAAATACGAGTACGCTCCCAACGTGAGGGCACCTTCTGACCAAACGGCATGGAAACAATGGAAGGAGCTCAAGAAAAAGCGTACGGACTTTTTGGTGGAGGCGAACAAAACTGAAACGGATACACATCAGAGTTGGTTGAAGGCGAATGAAGAAGAACGCATGAAAATCTTGACGCAACCTGATGCCAAGTCTTCCGAATTGCGCAAGCGCGCCACCGAGGTGGCAAAGGCAATTGCGGAAGCGGAAAAGAAGTTCACCACCACTCTAGTGGCAAAGGAATTGGCTAAGCCGCGCGTGACAAAACTTCTTGAGCGCGGTGAGTATCATTTGCCGATAGGCGAAGCGCTTCAACCCGGAGTGCCCGCTGTTCTAGGGGCCTTGCCCAAGGATGTGCCCCGTAATCGGTTGGGGCTCGCTCGTTGGTTGGTTTCTCGCGAACATCCACTTGTTGCCCGTGTGCTCGTTAACCGCATCTGGCAACGCGTTTTTGGCGCAGGTCTCGTTCGCACCCCGGCCGATTTTGGCTTGCAGGGCGAGCAACCCACTCATCCCGAACTTCTCGATTGGTTGGCGGTTGAACTTCAAGAAGAGGGCTGGAATCTCAAGAAGATGCTTCGCTTATTAGTGACCAGTCGGACCTTCAAGCAAAGTTCGGAACACCGAGCCAATCTTTCAGATCCTGAAAACCGTTTGTTTGGGAGAGGTCCGAGTTACCGTTTGGACGCAGAGGTCTTGCGCGACCTTTCGCTTTGGTCCTCCAGCCTGCTGGACTCCAGTATGGGTGGCGAAGGCGTAAAGCCTTACCAGCCCCCAGGTTTGTGGAAGGAGCTCATGCACCCCGGGAGCAATACCAAGAACTACGTGGCCGACAAGGGAGATCGTCTCTATCGCCGCAGTCTTTACGTCTACTGGAAGCGTACCAGTCCACACCCGATGATGACCTTGTTCGACGCTCCCAGTCGCGAAGCCTCCTGTGTTCGCCGTTCGCGAACCAATACTCCTCTCCAGTCGCTGGCTCTCTTCAACGAACCCCAACGCATCGAGGCGGCTCGTAAGTTGGCTGAGCGCCTTCTTCGCGAAGCGGATAACGATGACGCACGCCTCGATCTGCTTTTCACCCTCATCGCCTCGCGTCCGCCGAAGGATATAGAACGAAACGCCTGTTCGAAGCTGCTTCAAGCCCGGCGGGCTCGATATGCGTCGACGGAGGGTGAGGCACAAGCGCTTCTTGCCATCGGAAATGCTCCGCGGGACGTTAAACTGAAACCTGTGGAGGTCGCGGCTTGGACTCAAGTGGCGGGTACGGTTCTCGCGAGCGACTTGGCAATCCTGCTTTATTGAAAACCCATTTCTTACCGATATGAATACGAATCCACTACGCGAACACGACCTCCATCTTACTCGTCGCCAGCTTTTCGGTCGGGCGGCCTTGGGGCTGGGAACTGCCGCAATGGCAAATCTTTTGCCTTCGGGGATGTTGGCTGCCGCCGACAGTCAGAAAGGCTTGCACCACGCGGCCAAGGCTAAGCGGGTAATTTACCTTTTCATGAGTGGTGGTCCAAGTCACCACGACTTGTGGGACTACAAGCCGAAGCTATCTGAGGACTTCGGGAAAGACTTGCCCAAACACGTTCGCGATGGTCAACGCATCACGGGGATGACCTCGGGACAGAAAACCCTGCCGTTGGCTCCGAGTAAGTACAAATTCACTAAACACGAGAACAACGACAAAGGAGTGTGGATTAGTTCGCTGCTCCCGCATACTGCAACAGTAGCAAAGGATTTATGCGTGGTTCACAGCGCCTTCACCGAGGCCATTAACCACGATCCCGCCGTTACCTATATCCAAACGGGTAGCCAAGTCCCGGGTCGCCCCAGTCTTGGCGCATGGCTGAGCTATGGTCTGGGAAGCATGAACGAGGATTTGCCCAATTACGTTGTGATGCATGCCAAGTCGAAGCATGCCGAGCAGAGCCTCTTCAGCCGTTTGTGGGGCACTGGTTTCATGCCTTCCGACCACCAAGGCATTCTTTTGCGAAGTCAAGGTGATCCCGTGCTTTACTTGAGCAATCCTAAAGGTGTTTCCCGGGATGATCGGCGAGCGCAGCTTGACGCTCTTTCCGTTCTTAATGGCGAGCATCACAAGAGCTTCGGTGATCCCGAGGTGTTGGCCCGTTTGAGACAGCATGAGATGGCCTACCGTATGCAGGCTTCTGTTCCTGAGTTGATGGACTTGTCGAAGGAACCGGAGTCCACCTTTGAGCTCTATGGCAAGGAAGCTCGCCAGCCCGGCAGTTTTGCGGCCTGTTGCTTGAACGCTCGGAGACTAGCTGAACGCGGTGTACGCAACATACAAGTGTTTCACCGAGGTTGGGATGCCCATGGTGGTTTGCCGCGAGAGCATGAAAACCAGTGCAAGGACGTGGACCAAGGTTGCGCCGCTCTGATTAAAGACCTGAAGCAACGTGGTTTGCTCAAAGATACACTCGTGGTATGGGGCGGTGAGTTCGGTCGAACCGCCTATTGCCAAGGCAAGCTAACCCGGGAAAACTACGGACGCGATCACCACCCCCGTTGCTTCACCATCTGGATGGCGGGCGGCGGCGTAAAGCCCGGTGTCACCTATGGGCAAACCGACGACTACGCCTACAATATCGCAGATGCCGACGGAAACCCCATCAAGCCGACCAAGGACAAGTGGACGCCCGGGACCATGCACGTGCACGACCTCAACGCCACTATTCTTCACCTCTTGGGCATTGACCACAAACGCCTTACCTACCGCTACCAAGGTCGCGATTTCCGTTTGACGGATGTGCATGGGCATGTGGTGAAAGACGTGCTGGCTTAAGCTTTTTTCGTGCCATGAAGCTTCTCGCCTTCTTTCTTCTCACGGGATTCTCGGTATCCCTGCACGCTGAGTGGCGAACTTGGCGAGGACCGAGTAAAGACGGTATAAGTACGGCCAAGAACCTACCCGACGTTTGGAATGAAAAAGAAAACGTTCTATGGAAGTTCGCTCTGCCTGCAGCAGGATCCTCGACTCCAATCGTAGTGGGGGACAAGGTGTTCCTTACCTTTGAGAAGGACAAGGAGGTGCAACTTCTTTGCCTCAGCACGGACGGGAAAGAACTGTGGGTGCGCAAGGTTTGCGAGACCAACGGCAAAGGGAACGGTGAACGGACAAATGCTTCGGCCACGCCATCATCCGATGGCGAAAAGGTGTTTGTGACTACAGGAACCGGCGAGGTGGTGGCTTTCGATGTTTCGGGCAACGAGAAATGGCGTTTTAACTCTCAGGATCGTTACGGGAAATTTCGCTTTGGTTTTGGCTTTCACTCCACCACCGTTTTGCACGAAGGGCGTTTATTTCTGCAACTTATTCATTCCGCTGCCCAACTGGTAGTTTCCGTAGACTCAACTACGGGTAAAGAAGTCTGGAAAGTCGAGCGCAAGAGTGATGGTGTGGCCGAGTGCGAACATTCATACGCCTCACCTACGGTTCACCGCCAAGGCGACCTAAGTGTCCTCATTACCCACGGCAACGACTACTGCATCGGTCACGATCCTGCCACAGGCAAGGAACTCTGGCGCATTGCAGACCTCAACCCCAAGGACCGGTACAATCGCACACTACGTTTTGTCGCCTCGCCTGTGGCCAGCAATGGCTTTGTCGTTGCGCCCTCGGCTAAGAATCGAGGGGTGTCGGTCGTTCGCCTCGCTGAGGCCAAGGGCCGGATCGGGAAGGGTGGGGTTGGTGAGCTTTGGCGCATGGATAGGGGCACCACAGACGTAACGTCGCCCCTGCTTTACGAAGATATTCTTTATCTTTGCAAGGAGAACGGCACCGTCCTCTCTCTCGACGCCAAGACGGGTGAACAACTTTATCAGGAGCGCTTCCATGGTCAGACTTACAGAGGTTCTCCCGTGGCTTTCAACGGCCGAATTCTCTTTACCGCCCGGGACGGTACTTTTACCCTTCTCAAGGCAGGCAAATCCTACAATCTTCTGGGCAAGAACAAGTTGGACGATGAATTCACCGCCTCTCCCGCCATCTCCCGCGATCGCCTTTATCTTCGCGGATACAAATTTCTTTACGCGATTGGCAAGAAATAGGAGCTGATTAGGTTTGGCTCACCACTTAAGTTTTCATCCTTCATCTGAATAACCTTTATGAACAAAGTTAGTTTTCTCCTCCCTACATTACTTTTTGCAGTCACCGCTTCCGTCTTTGGAGCGAAGCGGCCCAACGTCGTCTTTCTTGTTTCGGAAGATAATTCCGTACACTACCTTCGGCATTACGGAGCGCCCTTTGGCGCTATGCCCGCCGTGGAGAAACTGGCCACCGAAGGGGTCACGTTTAATCACGCCTTCTCCAACGCACCCGTTTGTTCCGTGGCGCGCTCCACTTTGGCTGCCGGCGTGTTGGCGCCACGAGCGGGTTTCCAGTATCACCGCAAGTCGGCGCAAGCCGCTTTGCCAAAGGGACTGAAACCTTGGTCGGCCCTCCTTCGGGAGGCGGGTTACTACTGTGCTAACAACAGCAAAACCGATTACAACTTCATAGTGAACGGCAAAGAGGCTTGGAACGAGTCATCAAGAAAGTCCTCGTGGCGTAAGCGTCCTGGCAAGGAGACCCCTTTCTTTTATATGCAGTCTTTTGGCGTTTGTCATGAAAGCTCCCTCCATTTTCCCGCAAAGCTCATGCAGACCGAAAAGACGAAGACGCCCGTGAACAAGGTTGCCCTCCATCCCTATCACCCCGACACCCCGACCTTCCGCTATACCCACGCCCGCTACTTCGACCGTATGAGCGTGGTCGACGAGCAGATGGGGCGAGTGGTGGAGAACCTGAAAGAAGACGGGTTGCTGGAGAATACCTTTATTTTTTACTTTGGCGATCACGGTGGAGTTCTTCCTCGCGGGAAAGGCTATGCCTATGAGAGTGGACTGCATGTTCCGCTCGTGGTTCGCATCCCCGAAAATTTCAAGCATTTGGCGGATCATTCGCGAGGCACTCGCACCAATGGATTTGTCAGTTTCATTGATTTCGGCCCGACCGTTCTCAACCTCGCCGGTTTGACGGTTCCCGAGCAGATGGACGGGAAGGCCTTCTTCGGCAAAGGAACTTCTGCGAAGGAACTGGCCTCTCGCGACGAGGCTTTCGGCTATGCCGACCGCTTCGATGAGAAGTACGACTTCGTCCGTACCTTACGCAAAGGGAACTGGAAGTACATTCGTAATTATCAAGGTTTTTATCCCGACGGTCTTCAAAATAACTATCGCTACCGAATGCTAGCCTTTACCGAATGGAGAAACCTCCATAAGGCGGGCAAGCTGAATGCTGCCCAAAGCCAGTTTTTCGAGGCCCGTCCAGCCGAGCAACTTTTTGACCTCTCCAAAGATCCTCACGAGGTGAACGATGTTGCGAAGAATCCCGACAACCAAACAGTCTTGAAGGAGATGCGTGATCGGATGACTGAAAAGGTTAAGGGTATTCACGATCTCAGTTTCTACCCTGAGAGCCACATGGTCGCCAAGGCTCTTGGTGATGGTGCGGCTTATGGCACCCGACATGCCAAGGAAATCAATCGTCTCGTGGACATTGCCGACCTCGCTCTCATTCCCTTCACCAAGGCTCGTCAATCGCTTGCCAAGGCCATGCAGGCGAAAAACCCATGGGAACGCTACTGGGCTTGCATCACTGCTTCCGCTTTTGGCGATGTGGCCAAGCCTCTCGTCGCAGATGCCAAGAAACTTCTCTCCGACGACAACCTCATGGTTCGTGTCCGAGTTGCTGAGTTTCTCGGGAGCATTAAGGCTATCGACCCTATGCCAACGCTTGTGGGCGTTCTCAACAAAAGCGTTTCTCCCCAGGAAGTCTTGTTGACTTTCAATACGGTGGTTTACCTTCGAGATTACAAAGGCTATGCCATCGATCTCTCTAAGGTGAAGCTCAAGGTGAAGAAAGGGGAGTCTACTCGTCGCACCGACTACCTTTCGGGCAAAGAGAAGCTGTGAGACCCTTGGGTTCAGTCGTTTTCGGCTTTTTTCGGGCTTACTTCCTTTTCGTTCCGGTTATCCTTTCGACTTGGTCTTTCGCCGCCGACGAACCCCGGGAATCAAGTATTCTCGACCTTCCGAAGTTACAGGCAAGCCAGATAGCCGGACAAGCGCAAGTCGTGCTTCTGATGCGAGCCAAGGAATTCGACAAGGCGGAATCCTTGCTTCGGTTGATGACGAGGCACAACCCGAAGTCACCGGCTACACGCTACAACCTTGCCTGTCTATTGGCGCTTCGTGACCAAACCGACGAGGCCTTCGACACCCTCGAATTGGCGGTGGAGCTAGGTTTTCGCAACATCGCTCACCTTGAGAATGATCCCGACCTAGTGAACTTGCGAAAGGACAAAAGATTTGCCGGTATCCTAAAGGCAGCTGCCGAGCCTTTTGAGGGATCTATTTGGCCGAAGTTCCCCAAACCGATCCCTGCCGTGGAGAAGGATGGAGAAGTTGTCTTGAATGAGCTCAACTTAGGTTACGATCCAAAGGTCGGATTGTTCTTGGGTTTGGTCGGTCGGTCACAGGAAGAGCGATCGATCGCCAAGGGACAAGGCAAGGTGGGCGACCTTTTGCGAAAGTGGTTCGAGGAAGGGACTGCTGCCGGGAATCGCGGAGATTTCTATGACAACCATGACGGCGATCACTCCAATATGAATTTTCGGGGATTTCCACAACTTATCCGGATTGAATACGGAGAAGCTCTTCGTAAACGGGGTTTGCACAATGGACTTCAGCGGCATTTTCTCTTCAGTGGGGTAACATTGGGCAATTCCTCGACTGCCATAACCGGCGGTCGGAATTGGCGTAGCCAAGCGCGCTTTGCCCTTACGCAACCAAATGGAGCCACTCGTCTGGCCCTTCATTACCTGCGGAACCATCTCTATTTTTATCCCGAGCACAAGGACCATGATGCAGGTCGTAATGGGAAAAACGGTGGTGGACACGGGGACGTCTTTCCCGCAAACGTGCCGTACCTCGTGATAAGTCAAGGGTCATCCGGATCCGATCGTGCATTTATGAACGCTTTCGCCGCCATGTTGGCGGCCATTCGACCTGAAACGAAAGAGGTTCTGGTCCGTTCCCCGCTTCTTATGCCGACCCTTCAACAGGTCTTTCGGCGGAGCAACCGCAACGTCGAAAGCGACGAAGACTATTTCACGGGGAAAGCTCACCCCACTGTATTTGACGGTTCCCTTCTTGATGTCGAAACCATGGTTCGTCGCTCCCACGAATTGCGTCCGGATTCCTTGCCTCCGTTGGCTCAATTTAAAGTGACGAAGGAAGACGCGCCCGTCGCCGGGCAAGACTTTTTTGACTTCCGTCCGCACCAACGATTGTTCGATACCCCTTGTGCTTCCGCTCGGGTCTACAAGTCATCTGCAAGTTCCCTACGCTTTACTTTGGACGCCCGTTCCTCTCGAGACCTTTCCGGAAGGCCTCTATCTTATAGATGGAAGGTGCTGCGGGGCGATGCCGAACGTATTACGATCGAAAAGCAAGATGCGAACGGAAGCGTGGTGGAGGTCACTATCCCTTGGCATGAGCGTAGACCCGTTCTTCCCGGTTCCGCTATGGAGTCCAATCGCGTGGACATCGGCCTTTTCGCAGGCAATGCCGATCATTGGTCTGCACCGGCCTTCTTTTCGGTTTATTTCCCCGACAACCAGAAACGTGTCTACGACGATCGAGATCGTATTCTGTCGATTGACTACTCCTTGGGTAATTACATGGACCCTCTTATCGATGTTTCACGAGAATGGCAGGATCAATACCGTTACGAAGGCAACGGTTCACTCCTTGGGTGGACACGATATCGTAAAGGAAAGGTCGATGAGCAAGAGTTTACGGCGGACGGTCTTCTTGTCGTTGCCAAAAACAACGATGGATCTCCGGTCGAAACCACTGCGGTGCGCTACCTTGTTCGAAAAAGTAAGGGCGATCGTGCGGTTCTGGTGCAAGAACCTCGGTAGTCAGTTGTCGTCTGGTTTGATTGAGTCCGCATAGTGAGAATACCTATGCTTCGGTGGGTTCTGATCGCATCAGTATTTTGAACTTGTGAGCTTGAATGCACAATCTGCTGCTATGAGATGAACTACCAGTTTCTTACAATTATTTGATGTTTTTGGGAATAATTTGTCCCAATATATGAGTTTGAATTTATTAGATATTGTTACCTGGTGAGCTTTGGGCAATTTCTCATCTTTTAAAGGGTAATTTTATAACGGGTGTGCGATCCGGGCAGGTCGCGCACCCTTTTTTGTTTTCTTTTTGTTCCTCGGAACGTTAACTCGATAGTCGGATGAAGAAATTCAAGAAAGCCCTTCAGTACGTTGCCTGGTTTGCCTTTGGGTTGTTGTTCATCTGTATCGGTTTCTGGGTTCAGTCCTTCGGGTTTGATATCATTCGAGACATGAGGCAAATGGAACGAGTGCCTCAGGTCTCCGTTCATCACGTGATACCGGGCGAGGTGAGCATTCAAGGAAAAGCCAGCAAAGGGAAACGAACCTTAGTTTCAAGATATACCAAGACCCCTTGTCTTTATCACCGTTATCTTAAGGAACGTGAAAAGAAGGACTCGGATGGCGACACGCATTGGGTGACGGTTGAGCAAGGTTCCGAATCAACGAATTTTTTCCTATCCGAAGATACGGGCAAGATATTGGTTGAGCTAAAGAAGGGTGGGGTAAGCCCTGATTTGGACGAGGACTATCAAAAAGAGAAGGGAAGGTATCGTTATACCGAATGGCGCATTGAGGAGGGAGAAGAGGTGTTTGCTTTCGCGATGGCAGTGAAATCGAATGACGGGTTTTCCCTTCGCTTTGATCTGCCGGGTTCGTATACCCCTGTTCTGTCAAACGACGATGCCTTGGAAAACCGTTCGGGGTTGGGAACCAAAGGTGTCTTGTCCAGCACAGCTAGCGTAGCTCTCCTTTGCTTTGGTTGTTTGTTGCTATGCTTTGCTTTTCGAATTCATCGGGTGTTGGTCTTTCTATCCACTGTTTCCGCCTTGACCTCGGTGGCCATGATTTATTCGGGGCTATCTATGATGAAAGTCGATTTGAAGGACGGGTATGCTCGTCTTACTCGTTTGGAGAAATCGGCTTTGTCCGAAGTCACGGAATTAGTCGACGTTAGAGTCGACTGGAAGACCCTCCCCTCTGATCTCGTTTCCCTTAATGAAAGGGATCGTTCCCGCATCTTGGGGATTCGCGAGGATTTTGTCGCATCAGTTGAAAGAACCAATGCGATTAGAGATCGATTTCCCGAGCGTTTGCTGGCTCCTTTGTGGGGAATTGAACCGAGGCCTTCCCTGCTGGCGACTGGGGAGGTGATGTCGGGTGAATCAGTTATTGTAAAGACACCAATGAAGGGTTGGATCTCCCTATTGTGCGCAGCTGCCGCTTTGCTAATGATGGGATTGGGTTCCTTTTTCGGTTTTCGGAGAATCAAGACCAAGCGATACGTTGAGAATATACCTACTTCGCCATCCGCAGGGCTGGCTTACGGACCTGCCGAAATCAAGGGGATTGTCGAGTGTGACCCCGATCACTTCCTCAAGGGACCCGTAAGCGATGAAAAATGTGTATATTACAGATACAAAATCACCGAGCGTCGGCGTTCCGGAAAGAAAACTAGAACTGTCGTCATTAAGGATGAGAAGCGATTCGTGCCCTTCCAATGCCGGGATTCCGAAGGCGTAATTCCAATCGAGCCTGAGGGGGCGGAATTCACTGCCGATTTCAAGCTCAAGAAGAGGGTGGGGCGCAGGAGGCATTACGAATGGCACATTGCTCCCGCGACCGAGGTCTACGTTTTGGGGTCTGCCGTGGTGGATAAGGAAAAGGGTGACCATCTGGTTATTTCCGACGGGGGCAATGACGGTTTCCCTTTCCTGATTTCCGACGAGACGGAGACGGAAGTCATGCTGCGTCAGGGGCGCAAGGGATTGCTTGGGATTGGTTTTGCCCAGAACGGAACGGTTTTTCTTGGTCTTGTCCTCTTTGCCGCCCTTGGCTCGTTCGCAGCCACGGATTTTCTCCTTTCGGCCTTGATGTCGCCCATGTTTCTGGGGTTTAGCATGTTTGTCCTCATGTTCAACGACCTTGTTTTTTTAAGGAATCGCGTGAAGCGAGCTTGGGCAAATATCGAGGTCTCATTAAAAAAAAGAGCGGACCTGATCCCAAGCATGGAAAATATCGTAAAGGGCTACTTGTCCCACGAAGAGTCCGTCTTGGAGGCTGTTGCGGGGCTAAGAACTGCCGTGGTCGGGAAAACCTCCTATTCCCCGACTGAAGTGGATTCGGCGATGCGGCAGGAGACGACCCTCACCAATCGACTGATTGCACTTCGCGAAGATTCGCCCGACCTCAAGGGCGACGCCGTCATGGATGACTTCATGCGACGCTTGACTCGAATGGAAAACGAGGTGGCTCTAATGCGGAAAGGCTACAACGACGGCATCGAGCGTTACCACGAAGCCAAGAAAAGAATTCCCGAGGTGTTTCTCGCCAAGCTTTTCAAGTTTGCAGACGTGCAGTACCTTCGCGTGGAGATTCAAGTTAGAGAAATGCCTGAAATCTCCTTGGCGGAAGGGGACGCGCCTACTCCCTCGGATTCGCCTGCCGACGTGCAACTGCCGCCACCTCCTCCTCGGGACGAGAACTGACGGTTTCTGTTACGGGCTTTTGTCTGTCGCCAGCGTGACTTTCCTGATGCCCAGCCGAGAAGTGATTTCCATGAGCTGGACGATTTGGGTGTAAGGTACTCCGCTGTGGGCTCGTATGAGAACGGGGTTAGCTTCCATTTCCCTGAGCTTTTTCTCAAGGCTGTCTTGTTTTGTCAGCTGGTCGTTGAGGAAATATTTGCCCGATGAATCGATCCGTATGACGATGTTCTTGGACTGTACCTCCTTATTATTGGGGATGCCGCGTGGTCTTTTTGCGTAGCGTTCGTAAAGCCGAGTGTGCCGGCTTCCCATGTTCACTTCTCGTCCGGAAAGAATCAAGTGCTTGACGGAGGATCTAAGGTCGAACAAATCGCCTGAACAGGAAAGGAAAGTCGCGTCCTTCCCGATTTCCAATGAGCCGAGGCGATTGTCGACTCCCATTAGTTTTGCGGGTTCGAGCGTAATGGATGCCAGTGCTTTTTCTCGGGGAAGCCCGTATGCTATCGCTTGAGCGACGTGATACGGCAAGTTGCGCTGGTTGGCTGCCGACCAAGCTCCCAACGGAAGCCCGATGGAGAGGGGGACGCCGGCTTTAGCCAAAATGGCGGGAGCCCGATATTGTCGGTCATGGGGTTGGTTCCTTTGGGACGGGGCACTAAAGATATGGCGGTAGACAACAGCAGTCTTTTTCTCGGCCAACCAGTCGGCCAGTTTCCAAGCATCTCGACCACCGGAAAGAACGTAGCGATAATCCCTCTTGATCGCCCATTCAACGGCAGCTTTGATTTGTCGAATATCGTCGGCATGGATCATCAAGGGCAGTTTCCGGCTAAGAACCGGGAGCATGGCCTCCCATCCGGGGATTTTTGAAAAGTTCGCTACCTTTGCTTCCCGAGCGTTGCGGTAGGCTTCCGCTTGGTCAAAGAATTCATCGATCTCACGAATACGACTTTTGCGCTCCTTGACTTGATCGTCGATGGACTTTGTTTTCGAGTTCCCAATCGAACTCGGGAGAGAAATGCCATGCCCCGGCCACCATAGATGCAGAGCGACCTTTTTCTTTACGGCCATTTCTTCGACTCCCCATCCGTCCAGAGCGATTAATCCGGAGGTGCCGGAGATGGTTCCTCCCATCGGAACGACTAGGGCATGAGCGATTCCGTTTGCACGAGCAACTGGAATTAGCTCGGAGTCGGGGTTGATTGCCACCCAAGCCTCAACCTCGGGAGTATGCGAACCGACTTCTCTCTCGTCTCGGGTCGGTCGCAAAGCATTGATTTCAGCTAGTCCAAGCGACGCTCCCGGGCTTATCAAACCCGGGTAGATTTCAAGCTCCTTCCATTCGATTATCTTGCATTTGGCAGGTTTTTTTACGGATTTCCCGATGGCTTTAATCTTCCCGCCCTCAACCAGTATTTCCCCCGGTTGGTACGTAAGGACGGGGGTGGCGTGGACTTTCTTGGCCCGATATATAACGGGTTGTCCCCAACTCACCTTTGCCAAATGAACGCCGAACAGAAGAACGAGAAGAATTTTCCCTGAGCTTTTCATCGATTGGCCTCCTGATGTTGGTGCCCATGGGTGCGGCAAGAGTGGGGGAAGAGGTCGCATGCGGTTTCAAGGCAATGTCGAAAGAATTTTTCCTTTGATTTGGCTGAAGCCTTATCCTCTTTTCCTTCCTCAAGTGAACTACGCGCTTTGGCGATCAACGTTTCACGCTCCTTGGTTCGACGCTTTTCCCGTTCATGAGTTTTTTTGAGATCGTGGTACAAGACGCCGTCGATCCAAGTCTGTTCGCATTTCGATCGATAATCCAAGGGATTACCTGTCCATAGGGCAAGGTCGGCATCCTTGCCGACCTCGAGGGAACCGACCCACTGGTCGATGCCGAGCTGTTTGGCTGGGTTTAAGGTGACGAACTTGAGGGCCTCGGTTTCGGAAAGACCGCCGTACTTGACTGCCTTAGCCGCCTCGAGGTTCAGCCGTCGAGCATGGTCGGGTGAATCCGAGTTGAAGCTTACCACGCATCCACGTTCATGCATGATCGCCCCCGCGTAGGGGATGGCGTCATAAACCTCGAACTTGTAAGCCCACCAATCGGAAAAAGTGGATGCCCCCGCACCGTGACGGGCAATCTCGTCCGCCACCTTGTAGCCCTCGAGTACATGTTGCAAGGTGCCGATCTTAACTCCGAAACTTTCCATGGTTCGCAGAAACACGAGAATTTCGTCTTGTCGGTAGGAATGGCAATGGATGAGCCGCTCGCCCTGGATGATTTCAAGGATTGCCTCGAGCTCGAGGTTTCTCCTGAGAGGCGGTCCCTTGCCATGCTGTGCTTGCAGGAGTCGGATGCCGTATTGGCGGGCGGCGGTGAAGCGATTGGCGAAAAAGGATTTCACTCCCATTCTAGACTGTGGGAAACGCGTGGTGTACTTGTCACCCCAATTCGACTGCTTGACGTTTTCACCAAGAGCGAACTTGATTCCGCTTGGCGCTTGCTGCATCAGCATTGCATCCGGTGACGCTCCGAGCCTGAGCTTGATGACGGCGTTTTGACCGCCTATCGGATTAGCCGATCCATGGAGCAGGTTGCAGGCAGTCACGCCACCCGCCAGCTGGCGCTCGACGTTGATGCTCTCCGAATTGACGACGTCGGAAATTCGGACCATTGCGGTGGAGGGCAGGGTGGACTCGTTGACTCCTCCGAGAATCATGGCATGGCTATGGCAGTCGATGATTCCGGGCGTTAGGTGCATGCCCTTGCCTTCCACTAGCTTGCAATCCTTTGGAATGGTTGGTTTTAGATTTGTGCCGATGGCTACAATTTTTCCATCCCTCACCAATAAGTCCTGGTTGGCAAGGATTCCCTCTTTTTGGCAGGTCCAAAGTTTGAAACCGGTAAAGAGAACCGAGGCCGGACTTTCCAGTGCCTTGCGGTCGGCGTGGGGGAACTTGGCAATTCTCTCGTTGAGAGGTTTCTCGTCGGTTGCGTTGCCGTCTTTCTGCCCTTTCTTCTTGTCGGCATCGTTGAGCGGGTATTGGTAGGGGTGGCCTTGAATCCAAGTGGAACTTATCTTTGCTCCCTTGGCAAAGTAAGTGTCTCCTTCCACCACGACAAAGTTTGCCAATTTCCCTTTGTCGATCGTTCCTGCGAACCGGTCGATCCCGCAGATCTTGGCGGGGTTGGTCGTAAGGGCGGCGATGGCCTTCTCCTCAGGTAATCCTCGACCGATTGCTTTAAGCAAGTTTCCGTGGAATTCACCAAGGCTCGACCCGCTTGTGGTGAAGGAAAGCGACTTGGTCTTCTTGGCGAGCAGAGCAGGGTTTCCGGGGGCGTGATCCCATGCTCGAAGCTGATCCAGAGAGATTTGGTTCCAGTCCTCGTCGTCGGGCAACTTGGAAAGGGCGGGGAAAATCAGTGACGAGACGTAGGAGTGATTCTTCGAGCAGGCGAGGTCGGGCCTTCTCCACTCGTCGCCGGTTGCAATTATTACCGGGTGCACGCCAAATTCCTTACCCAGACTCAATGCGCGACTTTCCATGAGGCAACTACCGGGTTCGAACCAAACGGGAAAGGGGGCTTTCTTATTTAGAACTTCCTGCAAGCTTCGGATCCCGGCATGGGGAACGACAGGGACTGGGACCGGGTTCTTCTTTTGGTAGAGGATGAGTTCCTGAGCATATTTTGTGTCTATGAAAGTCTGCCGGATGACGGCGAGCGTACCCATCAACGAATTCGGGTAAACCCGAGGGGATTGTTCCTTGCCTACCGGGTCGAAGGCGATGACCTGAGCGACCTCTTCTTTAAGTACTAGATCATTCGGGTCTCCCGTCCGGAGAAGAACACATGGCCCGGTTCCTCGGAAAATACCCTTGGAGGGAGCTAGATGAGCGGTGGTGAACCCATGCTTGCGTAGGGATTCCCATTTTTTCTCGTTGGGTTGAAAATCGTTGATTCCCCTTCGCTCGGGATGAACGCCCGACACTTCAAATCCAGGTCCCTTTTCTCCGGAGTCAGTCCGCGTCGAGGGCGTGCCGTGAAAGGACAAGTCGGCCGTGGCGTGAACATGCTCGTCGTGCTTGAGATCGAGCAATCCTGCATCTTCCGAATCCGGCAATAGATAAGGATCGATGAAGCCCGGATATATCGTTTTTCCAGTCATGTCCCATATCCTGTAACCGGGGGGAATCTTCACATCCTTCCCTACTTTTTCGATAACACCATCGCGGACGAGTAAGGTTCCTTTTGTGATACGGTGTTCAGGGTCGACTTGGATGTCTGCTTTAACCAAGGCATGAAGGTTCGGGCCAACCGGTTTTTCTCCGGGAAAGGGGAATTCAGGCCGTGCTCCCACGGTAATAAAAAGCATTGTCCAAGCGAGGGTAATCAATGTCAGGGTTTTACGGGAGAGGGACATGGAGGAAAGAATGCTTGTACTGCTGAGCAGGGCAAACTTAATGAGAAGTTCCCACCTTGATATCCGATTTTTCAAAAATGTTTTAGGAAACTATTATCCTTGTCCCCCTAGTCTTTTGCCATTGGTGATTCTGCTATGATTCGTCATCTTGCTACTCTTTCTCGCTTGATTTTTTTCACTGTCCTTTCTTCGAGCCTGACCAATGCCGAGAACATCAAGCCGCAAGTTCAGATTTCCGCTCGGTTTCACGATGGCGACGACGTTCTTTCCGCCCCGAGAGTCATTACTCTTTCAGGGCAAGAGGCGACGATATCGATAGGGCAGGAAGTTTACGCTAATCAAAAAGGGATAAAAGAAGAGGTCTTTAGCGGTATTACGTTTTCCGTTACGCCGACGATTTCGGAAGGCAAGATTCTGCTCGAGGGCTATGCCTTTGCCGGCGAAGGTAAGCTTGAGGGCGAAGATGGAATCAAATCTCAAGCTAAGAACGCCTTGGCCGATCTCAAGAATGGATCCGGCGATGATCAAAGGCAGGAGAAACTGCCCGCTTTCGCTGATCAGGTCCAAATGAGAGGCATGTTTCGCATGAAGGGGAAACCGCCTCGGATTTCCTTGAAACTCAGGAATGGAGCTTCTTTTTGGATTGAACTGGGGCAAACTCGTAGTGGCCTCAAGTTGGTTCAGGTGGACTTGAGCGACGCTCAACCGCATGCCATTCTGGAAAAGGATGGTCGTTTTGCTCGCATTGACCTGAATACGGAAAAAGTTTCCGATATCGATTCCCTTATTCCCTTGCAAGGTGGCGGAAGTGTATTTCTCAAGGAAGTTACTTCCGGAAAAAGTACGAATCTTTCCCTTGCCAAACCAAATGGAGAGAAGATTCTGGTGGCATTGACGGTAAGAATGGTGGAACCCTGACCCTCCTCCTTTTATTTTGTTTCTTATTTTTCTAAGAAAAAGAATGCGTGTGCGTCTATTTATAGTGTGATAGAACCAAATTCTTGATACCTGCCTCTTACAGCCCATTTCTCATTTCCTAATCCAATAGAATCATGAAGAAAATTATTCCAATTGCAGCATCGTCATTGTTTTTTGCCTTTGCCATTCTGCTCATCGGGCAAAAAAGTTCCGACAAAAGCCTCGTTAGCCAATGGGAGGAAGTGGAGGAGGCGACCAAGAAGGGCCTGCCCAAGACGGCAATAGAGAAGCTCGACCCGCTCATCGAGCGAGCCCTCAAGGAAAAAGCTCATGCAGTTGCCATTCGCGCCATTGCCCAGAAGATCAACTTGGAGGGAGCCATTCAAGGAAACAAGCCTGAGGAGAAGATCACTCGGATGGAGGCGGAGATGGCAAAGGCTCCCAAGGAAATCGTTCCCATGATGAACGCCGTTCTGGCCAACTGGTATTGGCAGTACTTTCAGCGCAATCGTTGGCGTTTCACTCAAAGAACTCGAACAGCGGAGGCTCCTGGTGGCGACATAACCACTTGGGACTTGCCTCGCATCCTTTCGGAAATCGACAAGCAGTTTCAAAAGACCTTGTCCCATCACGAGGTTTTGAAGAAGGAAGCGGTCAATGATTACAACTTCCTCCTGAACCAAGGATCCGTGCCCGACAGTTACCGGCCGACACTCTATGATTTCGTGGTTCACGACGCCCTTCGCTTCTACTCCGCCGGTGAGCAGGCCGGTTCCAAAGCTCAGGATGCCTTCGTCCTATCCGCCGACAGTCCGATTTTCGCCTCGTCCAAGGATTTTTTGGCTTGGAAAATCGATTCGGACGACGACGAGTCGCCAAAGATCAAGGCCATTCGATTGTTTCAAGACCTACTGAGGTTTCATCAAGAGGACGATAACCGCGACGCCTCGGTCGATGCGGATCTCCTTCGTCTGCAGTTTGGGAACAACAAAGCTTTCGGCGAGGAGAAGAACGCTCGTTACAAGGCCGCCCTCAAGCGTTTTGCCCAGAAATGGGCGGATCACGAAATGTCTGCCCGAGCCATGCATCGTCATGCCCAGGTCCTGCATGGTGAAGGAGAACTCGTGGAAGCCCACAAGCTAGCCAAGCGTGGAGCGGCAGTTTTTCCCGACAGTGTTGGAGGAAAGGAATGCAAGAACTTGGTAAATCAGATAGAAAGCAAGTCTTCTTCCGTATCGAGCGAACGCGTATGGAACGAGCCCATGCCGAACGTCGAGTTGCGTTATCGCAACCTGACCAAGGCTTACTTCCGGGTCGTGTCCTTTGATTGGGTGAAGCGGTTGCAGGACACTCAGCGTCATCCCGAATACGTCGACCATCGTAACAAGGCCGAATGGTTGCGTCGCAAACCCGTCAAGGAATGGTCCGTCGACCTGCCCCCGACCGAGGACTTCAAGCAACGGGTGGAAAAGATTCCCGCTCCCAAAGGGCTGGAGCCCGGTTCCTACTTTCTTTTCGCCAGTCATGACCCCAAGTTCGGGGACAAGGAAAACCGCGTCAGTTATTCGAGCTTCTGGGTGAGCGACCTTTCCTTGGTCATGCGTACCCGTCAAGGATCAGGGGCGATTGAAGGCTTTGTCTTGAATGCTATTTCGGGGGAACCTGTTCAAGGGGCATCTGTACGTGCTTGGAAGAGAGAGCGAAATAATCGCCGGGTAGAGCTCCAGTCTACCCGCTCCGACGCCAATGGGCTTTTCAGCCTGAAGACCAATCGAACCAGTCTCACGATTCTGGCTTCGCACCAAGGGCAATCCCTAGCCACGGCCAACGATTATTACGTAAACGACCGGGTGAATAATCCCAAACCTTACGAACGCTCAGTATTCTTTACCGAT
>Ga0302117_10000377_pt1 | contig 18994 bp, 9 predicted proteins | sample AG5_322_MG_FD_203112 | JGI IMG/M metagenome (GOLD analysis project Ga0302117, IMG submission 203112) | Marine microbial communities from Western Arctic Ocean, Canada - AG5_32.2 | ecosystem: Environmental > Aquatic > Marine > Oceanic | place: Canada: Western Arctic Ocean | collected 2017-10-01 | reverse complement strand
GTGGTCAGGGCCCGGCGGTAAAGATCGGTCCGGTACCAAGCCATGATGAGGGCGGCGGAACCGCCCGAACTGCTTCCCATCACCGCCCGTCCGTCGGGATCCTTGGTGAGCTTCACCCCGCATTTTTTTTCCACCCGGGGAAGAACTTCCGCTTCGATATATTCGGCGTAAAGACCGGACATGGTATCGTATTCCTTACCCCGTTCATGCCCTTGAGCATCTCCTCCCCCATTGGCGACTTGGATTACGATCATGGGCGGAACGCGCTTCTGGGCGATCAGGTTGTCCAGCACGTTGGGGATCACCTGGTTGGGTTTTCCCTTCGGGCCGTCGTGACAAACCATGAAGGGAGCCGGGCTTCCCTTCTTGTATTGGGCGGGAACGTATACGGTGATCTGCCGGACGTAATCGATCTCGTGGGTCTCGACGATCAAAGTTTTGGGGTTCTTCGGATCGACCTTGCCGAATACCTTGCGGGCGATCCCGGGGTTGAGCAACTTGGTATTTTTCGAATCGATGGTGAATTGCAGGACTTTCCCCCTCGGCGAATCCTTGGGAATTCTGCGCTCGGGAGCCGGCCGGTAGTCCGGTCCGATCAGGAAGTTTCCCACTGCATCGACCGGCGGATTGACTCCCGGCTTGTCATCGAGCCGGATGAAGGTTGGCGCCCCTGGGGCATCGAACGCACGGGTCGGTGGCTTCGGCCGCTTGGCCTGCAGAGCAGAAAAAGTAAGGAGAGCAATAAGGGTAAAAAGGCAAGTTGTGTGACAAGTTTTCATTTGCTTTGAAAAAGACTGTTTTGCACCAGGTTGTGGATGAGAGAACGGGCCAGCATACCGTTGCCCATAAGTTGCTTGGTCAAGGCATCGAGATCGTCCCCGTCGGAAAATTCGACCGTGCGACCCAGTCCATAGCTCGCCGTTCCCTCGACCAGAGAGCGTGCGAGCTTTTCCTTGTTCTCCATCAGGAGAGATTTGAATTGTTCGAAATCATCATAAGTCTTCCCCCCAGGAAGGGTTCCTCCCTGTTCGATCTTCTCCATCCGCTTGCCCACCTTCGCCTCTTCGCGCCACAAACCGACCGCGTCAAAGGTTTCCAGGCCGTATCCGATCGGATCGATCTTGGCATGACAGGATGCGCACTGGGCCTTGGACTGGTGCAACTCGATCATCTCGCGGATGGACAAGGGCTCCTTCGAAGCATCGGTCAACTCGGGCACGTTGGGGGGAGGATCCGCCGACGGATCGTGCAGAAACTTGTCCAAGACCAAGGTGCCACGGATGATCGGTGAGGTCCGGTCACCGGTCGATCCCATGATCATAAAGGCAGTGGTTCCGATCAAGCCGCCACGTGGTGATTCAGGCGGAAGGTTCACTTTGCGGAAGCCTTGCCCCTCCACTCCCTCAATCTCATAAAAGTGGGCCAACAGGGGATCGAGCATGGCAAAGTCGGAATCGATCAGGTTCCCCAAGGAGAGGTTTTCCTTCATCAGGTGCTCGAAGAAACGAATGGGTTCCTCGCGGGCGGAGTAACCGACCTGCTCGTCGAACATCAGGTAATCCTTGGGGTTGACCGCGATGTCATCAAATCGGTGCAGTTCGAACCATTGGCTCATGAAGGAATGATAAAAAGCTTCCGCCTTGGGGTCGGCCAGCATCCGGTCCACCTGCCTGGTCAATTCAGCCGAGTTCTTCAAGGTTCCCTTTTCCGCGGCTTGGTAAAGAGCCTCGTCGGGCGGAGCGCTCCAAAGAAAATAGGATAACCGAACCGCCAGTTCGCGAAGCGTCAAGGGCTTGCGCTTTGCATCTGCTTCCTCGGCCTCGCTCAAATAAAGAAAGCCGGGCGAGGCCAGGACCACCGCAAGGGGATCGACCAGGGCTTGCTCCGCTTCCAGCCCGGATTTCCTTCCCAACGCGTAAAGGTCATGAAGCTTCTGAAGAAAAGCGGGATCCGTTTCACGACGACGAAAGGCTTCGTGGGCAAAGGAATCGATCAGAGCCTTCGCCTCCACATCGGTCCGTTCGACGGGATGGTTTCTTTTCTTAGATGGCCCGTCGGGAAAAGCCAGTTTCTCAAACAAAGTCAGTTCTCCATAAAAAGGCCCCTCCACTTCCATCCGGTCCACGAAAATGCTCGACCAGTCCCCATAGGGATCGACCTTCCGGATGTACGCCTTGCCATCGATCATCTCGTTGCGTCTCTCCTCCACTTGGAATCCAAAGTGGCTGGATCCGTGCAGGGGTTGGTAATCCAGTTCGATCATCTCGTTTTCATGGGCAGTCCCGTAAATCTTGAGCGGAGCCAGAACCCGGCCCTTGTCGTTCACGCTGACGAAAGTACGCGACTCGGGAGGTTCCTCGTTGATCCCCGCGAGCAAACGGACTTTGTAGGCGCCCCGCGGATCGTAGCCATGCTTGACGATGCCCGCCGTCCACCGACCACCCGCCCGGCGGGTCAAATAAAGCCCCTTGTCGATCAGTTCCCTCTTCAGGTAAGCCGCCGGACCCGCGGATCGCTCGGCATGAAAGTTCAGGTAGAAATGGAGGCCTCTTCCGTCGAAGCGTCTGTCCTTGGCATCGATATTCAAAGGGAAATCGGGATCCTTGAAGGTTTTGCCCGCTTCGAGCGCGGCCACCACTTCCCGCCATCTCTCCATCCTCTGGCGGTAACGATCACGAATTTGCTTGTTGGTTCGCTCTTCCGGTTGCTCCACCTGAATCTTCACTTCCTGCCTGCCCTTGTTCCCCAGGGCAAAGGCATCCGCAACAATCACCCGACCCATCTCCAGGTACTTCTCAAAATGATAGGAGGAAAAGAACTGCTGCGAGCCGATCGTGTCAAAAGGGTCGGCGGGATCATCCTCGGGCAGGGAGCCCGTGCCCACTTGGAACCCGAACAAGCTCTCGATGCTTTTGACGTATTCCCGACGGTTCAACCTTCTCATCGCCACTTCCCGGCCTTGGTCGGAAAGTTGCCGACGGGCATCCTTGAGCTTACCGGTCAACTCAGCCAGAAAACCAGTCAGTTCGTCCTTACTCGGTTGTTTTTCATCCTCGGGCGGCATGTCACCTGCATTAAGCGTATCAAGGATGTCCTGCCATCGTTGGGCGATCGAGTCGTTCGACATGACCAAGGACATTTGATCCAAGCGTAGTTTCCCCTTCTGTTTTTCAGGACCGTGGCACTTCACACAGCTTTTCTTGATGAAGGGCTTCACCATCTCTTCCGACAGGGAAACGACCTGTCCGGTATCGGCCGCAAGCGGAACCAGGGCCAATAGACCAAGAAACTTTTTAAGGGGGATCGGCATCGTTGATGATTGTATAGAAAAACTGTTACGCAGGCAAATTCTATGCGTGACAACTTTCAAAGAGGTGGCCGCCCCACGCCAATCTGCTCAAAGATGGCACTAGGATCTCCACCGGGTAAGGGGTCGGGTCGAATCTCCGTGAGACCCGACGAATCAACATGGTAGAGGAAATGTTGTTTGGGAATAACGACGGTCTTTCCCGTAGCCGGCACGGCGTTAAACGCCCGGTCCGCGCATCGGTCCGGGGAGCGACCGGAGCCGAACAGAGCACTGCAAACTTGACCCCCGCGCCATCTCCCTCATGATGTAGCCCTTCATAATGATCCCGCCCGATGAACTCATCCCCTCCCGCCGCAACGAGCCGACCCTCGGCCCGACGGTCGGCACCCCGTGGACCGTACCCGACCTATCTCTGGAAATGCTTTGGTGTAAACCCGGCGCCTTCCACATGGGAAGCTCCGAGGACGAAGAGGACAGGCATGACTGTGAAACCCTCCACGAGGTTACGCTCACCTCAGGCTACTGGCTAGGCAAATACCCCGTGACGCAGGCCCAATGGGAAAGCGTGATGGGTGATAACCCCAGTCATTTCAAGGGAGCGGGCCGTCCCGTGGAGACGGTGTCTTGGACGGAGGCGTCTGCTTTCTGCGAGAAGCTTACTGCAGTGGAGAGCAAGGCGGGACGCCTGCCTGCGGGCATGGCGTACCAGTTGCCCACCGAAGCGGAGTGGGAGTATGCCTGCCGAGCGGGGACTAAGACGAGATTCGCCTTTGGAGACGAGTTGACTGCAAAGGATGCCAATTTTGATAGAAATGTGGGAGAGACAACCGACGTCGGCAAGTATCCTGCCAACCCGTGGGGATTTCACGACACGCATGGCAACGTATGGGAGTGGTGCGCCGACTGGGATGGTGATTATCCGACCGGTGCAGTGAGTGACCCTGTTGGCCCAGCGGTCGATTCGGACCGCATCGAACGCGGGGGGTCCTGGTTCAACTCGGCGAACCTCGCCCGTTCCGCGATTCGGATCAGTTACGAGCCCGCCAACGGCAGCTACATCTTGGGCTTCCGCCTCAGTCTCCGATCACCGGCAAGCAAGTAGGCGGAGTAAGGACGCGGGGAACCGCCGAGCAGTGCGGAGCCTGCACGGGGAACGACCGGAGTGCTCAATTTCTTCAATACACAAATATTACAATCTTGATTTAGGCACCGAAGCTTCCAACTAAAGGCAGGAAGCTTCTGAGGTCTCGACTTGATTCCAATTTCCTTCGATCGGTTTCACTTTCCGAAGTTTCGGTCGTGAAATTGCATGAGTTCAATCCCGCTTTTTTCGTAGATGATTTTGGTGCTGTGCGGCGCGTCGGGAACGATTAGCTTTTTGTAAGGAATTTCGAGCCCGTCTAGGTACTTCATGAACTTGAGGTTGTACTCGTAGTTGAAGCCCTTGGCGCCGACCCAGATGAGAGGCTTGAGGGGCGGGGCATTCTTTCGCTTGGCGTAGGCCTTGGCGAGGGACCAAGCATCGTAGCCGGGAGCAAAGCGGATTCTGTCGGACTCCGCTCCGTCGTTGTCGCGGATGCGTTCCTCGGGTTCGTACCCCGAGCCACCCGGAGCGGTTGAACCAAACAGTTCCGGATACTTGAAGATGATACGAGTGGTGCCGCGGCCCCCTTGAGAGAAACCTTGGATGCCTCGTTTTGCACGGGTTCCAAAGGTTCGGTAGGTGGCGTCGATGTGAGGTATCATCTGCTTAATAAATACATCTTCGCCTTGTCCGTTTTTGACCTGTGGATAATTATACCAGCTCACGGGACCTCCGTTTGGAAAAACGTATATGGTGTGTTGAATTTTTCCATTCTGCATGGCCTTGTCGATGAAGGTCGCGAGGGAAACGGTTTTGCTTTCTGAACCAGGTCTTCCCCCATGCAGGTGATAGACGACGGGGTACTTTTTACTTTCATTCTTTTTGGCGTCGTATCCATCGGGAAGGTAGACGTAGTAGCCTACGTCGATACCCATACTCGGACTTTTGAAGGTAGCATGCCGAATGTTTTTCGGTAGCGTTTTTGCTTTCCACTCGGAAGCCGGTGAAACCCAACTGAAGGGCGGCTTTTTTTGGGTTTTCTTTTGTTTGCTCTGAGATAGTCCGATGGAAGCTGTTGACGCCAAGACGATCGCGACAAAAGTCATGAGAAGACAGGTTCCTTGAATTCTCAATTTCATTTTTCGTAAGCGTAAGGCATGAAGTGAATTTTGCGGATCTCGCGGTTATTTTTCGCCAGCGAGCTGAGGGAACATGGCGAGCACAGGTTTCGGAAAAGTGTTGGGCCACCCTTCGTTGGTTTGCCTAGGACCTACCGTTGTTCTTCCTTGGGCTATGGCTTGAGTAAGAGCATTCACTAGTTCGGTGACGATCTCGTGGTGCTTGTCTTGTAAGTTGGTCTTCTCGCTCGGGTCAGTCTCGAGGTCGTACAGTTGCACCGGAGGAAGCTTTTTGTTTTTAAGGGCAACGGTTGGACGCGGATTACTCCAACCTCCAGATCCAGGGCAGAGGTTCAGCTTCCATTTGCCGCGACGGATCGCGAAACTACCTGCGATGGAATGGTGAATGAGGGAAGGCCTTGTCGCGGTGGTTTCCCCTCGAAGAGCACTCAGGAAAGAGAACGAATCTTCAGCTGCTTCGGGTTTGACCTTATCTTTTGCGCCAATGACGTCGGCGGCAGTCGCAAAGAAGTCCACGGAGCTGACGATGCCTTTGTATTCAGAACCCGGCTTCACTTTCCCGGGCCAGCGAACTACGAAGGGCACTCGATGTCCGCCTTCAAAAATATCGGCTTTGTGCCCGCGCCAATGCGCGTTGGGTTTGTGGCCTTTCTTGACTAGGTTCGGAATGCCGGCGGCAGGCGAGCAACCATTGTCGGTAGTGAAGATGACTAGAGTTTCACCTTCAACCTTCTGTCTGTCGAGCTCGGCGAGAACTTGGCCGACCACCCAGTCCGTTTCCATCACGAAGTCTCCGTATTTGCCGAGGGATGATTTGCCTTGGAAGCGTTTGGCGGGGACGATCGGTGTGTGCGGGCTGGTCAGTGGCAGGTACAGGAAGAAGGGCTTGTCCTTTTTGTGGGAGGAACCGGCAATGAAGGATCGCGCTTCACGGGCAAAGTCACGAAGGCAATTGATTGCTTCAAAGTCTTTGCCGGAAGGTCCCGACCGATGAAAGGCTTTTGTGACGGTTGCCGGCTGTGTACAAAGTCCATTTTTAAGATAGACGTAGGGAAACATGTCCAGAGATGCGGGAATAATGAAGGATTCGTCGAATCCAAGTGCGTTGGGACCGCCCTTTACGGGTTTGCCGTAATCGATATTCCAGCCGCCACCTTTGGTCGGGCCGGACTCCGCCTTGCGAGTTTTTCCGTCGGGGAATTTCTGCCAACCAAGGCCAAGGTGCCATTTCCCAACGATCCCCGTATGGTAGTTCTGTTTCCGGAGAAAGCCGGCTACCGTGGTTCTGCTTTTGGGGATCAGAGGGGTATCCAGTCCGAAAAGAACGGATTTTTTGAGCGGTGACCGCCAGTTGTATCGCCCTGTCAAAATACTGTATCGCGTTGGCGTGCAGACCGAAGAGGTGGTGTGAGCGTCTGTAAACCGCATGCCCTCCTTTGCCAGTCGATCAATGTTGGGAGTAGGTGCTTTGCCTCCGGCATGGGAAACGTCGCCGTAGCCTTGGTCGTCGGCGAGGATGAATACGAGGTTTGGTTTTTCGGCAAAGGTTTGGATGCCGGGAAAAGTAATGAATAATACGGTAAGAAGGATTTTAAGTTTCATAATTAGCCAATCAGTTTTCCATGGTTTCACGTTCTTTGGCCAGAAGGGCAATAGCCTCTTCTCGTGAAAGCTTTTCCGGGGAAGTAAGTAGAGAAACGAGTACGCCTGCTGCAGTTGCAATTAGGATCGAGGGAATCACAGGTTCGCCTTCCCAGTATGCCTCCCATTCCGGAACGAGCATAACGGCCGTGGAGGTTCCGCAGGCCCCGAGCAGCGAGGCAATCGCGCCCGCGGCATTGTATCTTTTCCACAAGCGCCCGAGTATTCCGCACACGCACATTCCGGAAATAAATAGGGGAATCATAACCTTGATGTAGCCGATTACATTGTCGGCTACCAACGCCATGGCTAAGGCGAGTCCGGTGGTCAAGCCGATGGCTATCCGTGATATGAACACCACTCTTCCCGCTTGAGGCATACTTCCAAAAACGAGTTTGTACAAATCCCGAACCAAGGTGGTTACTCCTGCGACGGCATCGGAACTGGCGCTCGACATTGTGGCCGAAAGTCCCGCCAACAGGATGACGATGCCTCCGGCTACCGGGAGCATGTCGGTGGCCATTGTAGGGAAAGCCAGATCTGCGTTGGTTAAGTTCGGGGAATTCTTGTAAGCGGCCATTCCGATTATTGCGGGCAAGACAGCGAAACCTAAGTACAGGATTCCCGATATCACGAAAGCCTTGCGGATTTCCGGGATGGTTTTACCTGAATAGATTCTCTGACGAAAGCAGGGGTTGCCCAATACCCCGACCGCAATAACCACAGTGAGCGAGATCAAGGTCAAGGTAGACGGGGCGTTGGGTTTCGCGGCCAAGATCGCATTGACTTCCTGTAATCCGCTCCATCCTCCCACTGCCTGGAAGGAGAAGAAGGCAATGACCAAAAATCCCGCAAACAAAACGATCGCTTGCACCGAATCAGTCCAGACGACGGCAAGATAGCCCCCGATCATGGCGTAGATTCCGAAGCCCAAGGCAATGTAGGTCTTTCCCCAAAAAGGATCAATTCCCGTAACGAAAACTAAGTATTTCCCTCCACCCAGTATATGCAATCCAAGCCAACCCACGCAGGCGAGGTAGGAGAAGATCCCGACTATGCTCGATACGGTTTGGTTTGCTCCAGTATTGGACGACAACTCTTCCGCCATTGTCATGAAGCGATGTTTTCGTACGGGAGCGAATAACCAAGCAGTTAATAAAATGCCGATTGTGCCTCCGATCCCGTAAAGAGAACCCGTCCATCCATTGGCATAACCTTTGCCCACGGCTCCCATGGAAGATCCCGTGCCTACCATGGTGGCGACCGTAGTTCCAAGTGTGAGAAAGAAGGGTAGGGCACGGCCGCCGAGAAGAAAGGTGTCTCCCGTTTGTTTTCGGCGGGACATCCACCACCCGAAAACTATCATGCCCACCACGTAGGCAAAAAAGCAGGTGAGGAAAAGGGATGGTTCCATTAGATCGAAACCAAACTGTTTTTCGGAACATGTCCATCGTTACTTCGCCTCTGGTCCCGCATTATTATTTCGGATCATTGTTCCTTGTTAATTTCTCTCTCCATGTTTTTACCGCCTTGCCGACTGATGGAGAAACAGTTTGTAATATTTGTATGCTAAGATTCTGGTTTATATTGGGCGTCTGTTGTTTCTGTTTCTCGCCAAGCTTGGAGATCGCGGGACGAACGCCTAACGTCCTTCTCATTATGGCGGACGACATGGGTTATTCCGACCTGGGATGCTATGGCGGTGAAATCGAGACGCCCCGCTTGGACGTGCTTGCCAAGAACGGTCTGCGCTTCACCCAGTTTTACAACACCGCCCGTTGCTGGCCCACTCGGGCTGCCTTGCTGACGGGCTATTATGCTCAGCAAGTGCGTCGGGACAGTTTGCCGGGAGTCAAGCGGGGGAAGCGGCCTTTTTGGGCTACACTTCTCCCCCAAATGCTCAAGCCAGCGGGCTACCGATCCTACCACTCAGGGAAATGGCATATCGACGGCTTTCCCTTGGCCAACGGGTTCGACCGCTCCTACTACGTCGACAACCACGGGTTCTTCCGGCTCAAGTCCCACTATCTCGATGACAAAAAGCAACCGGCTACCCCGATCAGCCCGAAGTTCTACGTCACCGACGCCATCGCCGACCATGCCGTGACGACATTAAAGGAGCATGCCGAGAAGCATGCGGAAAAACCATTCTTTCACTATTTAGCGTTCACCGCGCCGCACTTCCCTCTTCATGCCCTACCCAAGGACATCGAACGCTACCGCGAAAGATACCGCCAAGGCTGGGACAAGATCCGCTCGGCTCGCTGGAAGAAGCAGAAGGAGCTTGGTCTCGCCAAGGGCAATGTTTCCCCAGTGGAACGCGAGGTCGGTCCCCACCACCACTTTCCCGACGCCTACAAGATACTCGGCTCGGGGGAAGTTCGCTATCCCGTGCCATGGAATACCCTGACCCAGGAGCAGCAGGCCTTTCAAGCGGATAAGATGGCGGTGCATGCCGCCATGATCGACTCGATGGATCGAGCCATTGGGCGGGTCCTCGACCAATTGCGGAAGATGAAGGCCTTCGACGACACCTTGGTCTTGTTCCTCTCCGACAACGGGGCCAGCGCCGAAGTTATGGTGCGCGGCGACGGGCACGACCCGAAGGCCCCGCTGGGGTCAGCCTACACTTATCTTTGTCTCGGGGCCGGTTGGTCAACCGCTTGCAACACGCCCTTCCGCATGCACAAAACCTGGGTGCACGAAGGTGGTGCCTGCACTCCGCTGGTCGCCCATTGGCCCAACGGGATTCAAGCGCGTGGCGAATGGCGGCATACCCCGGGCCATGCCATCGACGTGGTTCCAACCATATTGGAATTAGCCAAGGCGAAGGTGACGGAGGACAAGTCGGCCCCACCTGCGCCCGGCAAAAGCCTCGTGCCCGCATTCGCCGAGGATCGCTCCATTGATCGCAATTACCTGTGGTGGTCGCACGACGGAAACCGAGCCATACGCGTGCAGGACTGGAAATTAGTGTCCGCCAATGGAAAGAACTGGGAACTGTTCGACTTGGCCAAAGACCGAACCGAGACCGAGAACCTCTTCGCCAAGCATCCCGAAAAAGTAAAGGAACTTGAAAAGCTCTGGTTGGCCAAGCAGGACGAATTCATCGAGGACGCAACCAAGTCCCAGAAGAAAAAATGACTTTGGCTTAGGCTAGGGTTGCCATCTGACCTATTAGAACACTAATCTTTGGGCATTACACATGCATCCGATGAAACATTTTTTCCTTCTTGCCATCGCCTTTGCTCTTCACGGAACGTCATGGGCGAACGATGAGCCCATCGATTGGGACCAGCAGCGTGGCAAGCATTGGGCATGGCGTGAATTGACTGATCCCAAGTCTCCGCAAGTGAAGGATGCGAAATGGGTTCGCAACGACGTCGACCGCTTCATTTTGTCCAAGCTTGAGGAGAAGGGCTTGGCTCCCAATAAGGAAGCCGAGGCCAGCGCATTGAACCGACGTCTCCATGTCGACCTCGTCGGACTGCCCGGGGTGGTGGACGGCAAAGGTAAGTCATTTGAGACCGTGATCGACGAACTTCTCGCCTCCGAACATTTCGGCGAGCGCTGGGCCCGGCACTGGCTGGACGTGGCCCGCTTCGCGGAAAGCCATGGCTTTGAGCAGGACTACGATCGTCCCCACGCCTATCATTTCCGAGATTTCGTCATCAAAGCTTTCAATCAGGATATGCCCTATGACCAATTCGTGCGCTGGCAGGTGGCGGGTGACGAGATCTCCCCCGACGACCCGCTGGCCCTGAGCGCCACGGGTTTCCTTGGAGCCGGGGTATTCCCCACCCAGCTCACGGAAAAGGAATTTGAGTCGGCCCGTTACGACGAACTAGACGACATGGCTAACACCACGGGCATGGCCTTCCTCGCTCTGACGGTGGGATGTGCCCGCTGCCACGACCATAAGTTCGATCCCATCGCGACCAAGGACTATTATCGACTGACCTCCACCTTCGGACTCACTATACGGAGCGAGATCGATGCTCCCATGGACACACAGCAATACCGCGACGGATTGGCGAAATGGGAAAAGGAAAGGGAACCGCTTGTCGCCGTACGGGAGCAGTTTGAACGGGAGGAATTGCCCAAGCGCTTCGACAACTGGTTGAATGACCCCGAAGGCAAAACCACTAATGCCTCGGTTTGGGCTACCTTGGACGACGCAGAGCCCAAATCACTCGACGGGGCAACCTTCACCGCACAAGGCGACGGCTCCTTCCTGCTTTCCGGCAAGAACCCCAAGGAGGACCGCTGGGTAGTCACTGCCAAGGTGGCGCTGCCCAAGGTCACGGCCCTTCGCATCGAGGCGCTTACCCACAATTCGATGAAGGGCAACGGGCCCGGCCGAGCCGCCAACGGAAACATCGCCCTAAGCGATATTCGGGTGTTCGCCATGAAAGCGGGCGAAGAAGGGAAAGGAAAGCCTGTCAAGCTGATCAACCCGCGGGCTGATCACCAGCAGAACACAACGAATCTTTCCATTGCTTCGTCCATCGATGGCGACAAGCGCAAGACGGGTTGGGCGGTGGACGGACAAATCGGCAAGGATCACGTCTGTGTCTTCGAGTTCGCCGAGCCAGTGAAAAACGAAGGGGGCTCCGAATTTACGTTCGAAATGGATTTCTTCGTGAATACCAGCCATGTCATAGGTCGGCCGCGCTTCTCGGTCACTTCGCAACTGGCACCACCCCTTAAGGCGGAAAGCCAAAGCCAGGTGATGGTGGCCCTGTTCAAGGCAGTCAGTCAACCGGGCGGCGTGGAGGGGCTCGATGAAAAGCAACGCTCCTCCCTGAGGGACGCTTACCGAGGCATCGATTCCAAATGGAAGGAATTAAATGCCAGGATCACTGCCCACGAGAGCAAGAAGCCGAGTCCCAAGAAGGTCAAGATGATGGTCTCCAGCGAGGGTTTTAAGCCGATGAAGCACCATGCCGACGGACGCGGATACCCGCATTTCTACAAGAAAATACACTTCCTTGATCGAGGTGATCCCAACAAGAAAGGCGAAGAGGTTAGCCAGTCCTTCCTTCCCCTTCTCATGCGCAACGGCAAGAAATCCAGCCATTGGCAGGCCAAGCGCCCAGAGGGCGCCCGCACATCGCTCCAGCGAAAGGCCTTGGCCGATTGGTTGACCGATGTGAAGAACGGAGCCGGATACCTGGTGGCTCGCGTCATTATGAACCGTCTTTGGCAGCATCACTTTGGCCAAGGACTGGTGGCCACGCCGAACGATTTCGGCTACCAATCGGAACCGCCCACGCACCCTGAGCTGCTCGATTGGCTAGCATACCGCTTGATCGAGAATGGTTGGCGACTCAAGCCGATGCATAAACTGATACTCTCCAGCGCTGCTTGGCGCCAAAGTTCGGCCCACGATGAAGCCAAGGCAGCTAAGGATATCGACAATCAATTGCTGTGGAGATTCAGCCCGAGGCGACTGGAAGGCGAAGTAATACGCGACAGCTTACTCACGGTGAGCGGTCAACTCGACAAAACCATGTACGGAAAAGGAACCCTCGACGAGAGAAGCAAAAGACGAAGCGTCTACTTCTTCATAAAGCGAAGCCGGTTGATCCCGACAATGCAGCTCTTCGACGCCCCCGAACCCCTCGTCAGCCAAGGTAGACGGATCAGTACCACTATTGCACCGCAGGCTCTCATGTTTATGAATAGTCCGAATGTGCGCGGGTATGCAGATGCGTTCGCCCAACGCTTGTCTCTGGAAGCAGGTGACGACTTGGAGAAGGCCGTGAAAGCGGGGTACGAAGCCGCCTTGGGGCGCCAACCCGAAGCCAATGAAACAGACGCCACCCTTGCCTTTCTTCAAGCTCAGGAAGCTTCCTACCAAGAAGCCAAGCGAAGCGATGCTCGTCATCTTGCCTTGGTCGACTTCGCCCAAACCTTGTTCGGTCTAAACGAATTCAGTTATCTACGATGACGCTATGAACGACTTTCTTTCTCATCCGATGAACCGCCGTTCCATGTTGTCACGTTGCGGAATGGGGCTTGGAGCCCTTGGTCTGACCGGCCTGCTGCATGACGAAAAATTGCTCGGAGCCGCCAATCCCTTGGCCCCCAAGCAATCCCACTTCGCGGGTCGAGCCAAGTCCGTCATCTGGATCTTTGTCAACGGTGGCCCCAGCCACGTCGACACTTGGGACTACAAGCCGGCACTCGAGAAAATGGATGGCAAGACTTTCGAAGGCTTCGATCGCTTCACCGGGTTCTTCGCCAACGCAGTGGGTGGGTTGATGAAAAGCCCGTTCAAGTTCACGCCGCGCGGACAATGCGGCAAAATGGTTTCGGAAATTTTCCCTAAGCTGGGCGAACACGTCGACAAAATGGCCTTCATCCACTCGGGCCATACCGAGTCGAATAACCACAGTCCCGCCCTTTTCATGATGAACTGCGGCCTACCCCGTATGGGCTACCCGTGCGCCGGGGCCTGGGCTACCTACGGTTTGGGTTCGCCGAGCCGCGATCTCCCTAGTTTCGTGGTCATGAGCGACCCGCTCGGGCGCGGTCTGCCGAAGGGACATGCCGCCAATTGGGGAGCCGGCTTCCTGCCCAGCGTCTACCAAGGCACTCATTTTCGTCCCTCGGGCGACCCGATCGACAACTTGCATCGCCCAAAGGAACAGGATGTTTCACGGCAACGTCGACAGCTCGACTTGCTGGCCCAACTGAACAGGCATGACTTGCAAAAGAACCCACACGAGGAAGAACTGGCAGCCCGCATCGAGAGCTTCGAACTGGCTTATCGCATGCAAACTGCTGCCCCCGAGGCCCTTGATCTCGCCAAGGAGCCAGAGCATTTGAAAGAGCTCTACGGTTTGAAAGTTGCGAAATCTAAGCACTTCGCAGCCCAGTGCATGATGGCCCGTCGCCTCGTGGAGCGGGGTACGCGATTCATTCAAATCTACTCCGGTGGCATGGCGAACCAAAGAAGTTGGGATGGTCACAGCGACATCAAGGGAAACCATTCCGGATTCGCCCAGGAAACGGACCAACCGATCTCCGGTCTGTTGACCGATTTGGACCAGCGCGGTCTGTTGGACGAGACATTGGTCATTTGGGCGGGTGAATTCGGTCGACTGCCCGTGGCGCAAAAAAGCGGTAAGCCCGGGCGCGACCATAACCCCCACTGCTTCACTGCCTGGATGGCGGGCGGTGGCGTAAAGGGCGGTGTTTCCCATGGGGAATCGGACGAGGTGGGTCACAAGGCAGCAGTGGACAAAGTGCATGTGAACGACTTTCATGCCACCATTCTCCATTTGCTCGGCTTGAACCACAAGGAACTCACCTATCGCTATGGCGGTCGCGACTTTCGCCTCACCGACGTCGCCGGCAAAGTGATTGCCCCCATCCTTGCATGAGCAGAGCAACCATCGTAGGGTTCCTGTTTTCGGTATGGCCCATCTTCGTTCCCCTTTCACGGGCGGAGGAGAAACTCGAGTTCAACCGCGATGTTCGCCCCATTCTCTCGAATGCCTGCTTTCATTGCCACGGACCGGATGAAAAGAAAAGGAAGAGCGGACTGAGGCTGGACTTGGAGTCGGACGCATTCAAACCGGCCAAGTCGGGGGATCCGGTGATCATCAAGGGGGATGCGGAGAAGAGCGAACTTGTCTTCAGGATCTTTCTGCCCGACGGAGATGACGACCACATGCCCCCCATCGACAGTGGTAAGTCGATCACGAAGGAGCAAAAGGAAATCTTGCGCAAATGGATCGAACAAGGTGCCGAGTACCAAGGCCATTGGGCTTTTGCGTCTACGAAGCGACCAGCCGTGCCCCAGTATCCCGATGCCAAGCATCCGCTCGATGCCTTCCTCAAGAAACGCCTGCTGGTCGAGGGTTTGAGCATGAGGGTGGAAGCGGACAAGGAGACCTTGCTCAGGAGAGTCAGCTTGGACCTGACGGGATTACCCCCCACGCTGGAGGAAATGGATGCCTTTGCAGAAGACAATACTCCCGATGCCTATGAAAAGGTTCTCGATCGGTTGCTGTCTTCCCCGCACTACGGGGAGCGAATGGCGTTGGAATGGCTCGATCTCGCCCGTTATGCCGATAGCAATGGTTTTCAGAGCGACGGAAGCCGCAGTATGTGGCTCTGGAGGGAATGGTTGATCGGCGCCTACAACCGGAACCTGCCCTTCGATCAGTTCACTATCGAGCAATTGGCGGGCGACATGTTGCCGAACCCGACCGATGACCAAATCGTGGCGACCGGGTTCAATCGAAACCATCGCCTCAACGGGGAAGGTGGAAGAATCGTGGACGAGTGGTTCGTGGAAACGGTGATCGACCGGGTGGAGACCACGAGCATGACATGGATGGCCCTGACCATGAACTGCGCCCGTTGCCACGACCACAAGTACGACCCGATCTCGCAAAAGGAATTCTATCAATTCTTCGCCTTCTTCAACTCGAACGACGAAAGCGGCGTCTTGGCTGCCAATGGCAAGAACGGCAACAACACGATGCCTTTCATCAAGGTGGCAGGAGCAGACCACAAAAAAAAGGAAGTGGAACTGAAGGCGAAACTGGAGGAAGCGCAGGCCAAAGCGCAAGCGAGCGAGAAAGCAGGCTTGGCCGCCGCCTTTGAAAAATGGATGAACGAGGAGAGACAGAGTTTGGTCAAGGGGAAGCCCCAGCAAGCATGGATCCCTTTGGTGGATGAAAAGGTGACAAGCAAGGGCGGGGCGACTTTCAAGAGGCAACCGGACGGATCGTGGCTTCCCGGCGGCAAGAACCCGCCACATGACGTTTATGAAATACAGTCTCCCCTGGCGGCGGACATGTTTTCCGGGATTCTGCTCGACTGCCTACCCGACGACCGGATTCCACAAAAGAGCTTGGGACGGTACAGCAATGGAAACTTCGTGCTCACACGCGTGGAAGCGGAAGTCCGTCCCACTGAAGGCAAGCCCATGCCAGTCAAGCTGACCCGTCGCGAAGCTGACTATTCCCAGAAGGGGTGGGACATCAGCATGGTCAACAACGGGAACCCCGGCACCGGCTGGGCGGTGGATGGACCGACCCGCCGCAAACCGATCAAGGCCATGTTCCTGCCTGATTCCCAGGTCAAGCTCCCAAAGGGAGGTCTCCTAGTGGTCCGTTTCTTTCATGAAGCCCTAAACCAGCACAACATGGGACGCTTCCGCGTTTCCTACTCGGAGAGAAAGGTAACGTCGCTCGGTGGCAAACCCGGCTTGCCGGCCAATCTCGTTTCCTTGCTGCGAATGGATCCTGGATCCTTGAAACCGGGGAACAGGAAGAAACTGGAACAATACTTCAAGGCAAATGCCCGAAATCCAATTTCCCAAGCGCAGACCAAGGTTGCCCAAGCCAAGAAGGCTTTGGACAATTTCAAGAACACGCTTCCCAGTACCATGGTGATGAAGGAAAAGCCTGCTCCCAAGGATGCCTTTGTCCTGAATCGAGGAGAGTACGACCAACCCACTGACAAGGTGGAAAGGAAACTGCCCGCCGTCCTGCCCCCCTTGGCGAAGGACGAACCCCTCAACCGACTTGGGTTGGCTCGTTGGCTGGTCTCAGGTGATCATCCCTTGACCGCCCGCGTATGGGTAAACCGCATGTGGGAACGCCTGTTCGGGGTTGGAATTGTGAAAACTTCGGAAAATTTTGGTTCGCAGGCGGAGTGGCCCGTCCATCCCGAGCTTCTCGACTGGCTGGCGGTTGAATTTGCGAAACCGTCCCGATTGCCCAAGGTTGCCGAAAAGCCTGCCCAAGCATGGGATATGAAGGCGATGATTAAGTTCATTATGCTGAGCAAGGCTTACCGCCAAAGCTCGAGCGCTCCCGAGGAACTCTATCGCAAGGATCCGGAAAACCGTCTGCTGGCCCGCGGTCCGCGCTTTCGTTTGAAAGGGGAGACGGTGCGCGACCAAGCCTTGGCCATCAGCGGCTTGCTCGTGCCGAAAATCGGGGGGCCAAGCACCCGCCCCTACATGCCGACCGGAGTATGGGACGAGACGAATCGATACGGCAACTTGCGCAATTACAAGGCCACCACAGGCGATGGACTTTACCGGAGAAGCATGTACACCATCTGGAAGCGCACGGCAGCTCCGCCTTCCATGCTTTTGTTCGACGCACCCAACCGAGAGATCTGCACACCCAAGCGGTCCCGCACAAACACGCCGCTGCAGGCATTGGCCCTGATGAACGAAGTCACTTACGTCGAGGCCGCTCGGGCCTTGGCCCAAAGGATGATGAAGGAAGGCGGCGACACCGTGGAGTCGCGCCTGACCACCGGCTTTCGCCTCGTCACCGCACGGACGCCGGACAAGGAAACTCTGGCTGTACTAAAATCCGGGTTTGAGCGCAGAAGGAAAGAATTCAACGAGAAACCGGAAGCAGCGAAATCTCTCATCATGCAAGGCACCTCGAAGCCCGATCCTTCGCTCGATGCGCGTGAACTGGCAGCTTACTCGGCCACCGCAAGCATCCTGCTCAATCTCGACCGTGTGGTAACCAAGGACTGAAGCCTAGACTGTCATGAAGGAATTCCAAAACATCCTCACGAACAAACCGAACCTGGGAGCCACTCAAGACTTCCTGAATAGGCGGATCTTTCTCCGCAACGGGGCCGCCGCATTGAGCGCCACCGCCCTTGCCAGCTTGCTTCCCTCGCTGTCCAGTGAAGCAAAGACGATCGGCAACGGATTCCCAAATTTCCCGGCCAAGGCCAAGCGTGTCATTTACCTGTTCCAGTCTGGAGCGCCTTCCCAAATGGACTTGTTCGATCCAAAGCCCCTCATGGAAAAACAGCGGGGGAAGGATTTGCCCGACAGCATTCGGAAAGGCCAACGCCTGACCACCATGACCTCGGGGCAAAAGAGCTTTCCCATAGCGCCCAGCATCTTCAAGTTCGCACGGCAGGGGAATTCGGGTCATTGGATGAGCGACGTGCTCCCCCACTTGTCGAAAGAGGCGGATGAATTGTGCTTCATCAAGTCGATGCACACCGAGGCGATCAATCATGACCCGGCGATCACTTTTTGCCAGACCGGGCACCAATTGGCCGGTCGTCCGAGCATTGGGTCTTGGTTAAGTTACGGCTTGGGCACCGAGAACAAGGACCTGCCCGCTTACGTCGTGCTGACATCTTGGGGAACGGGTCGTCCCAACGACCAGCCTTTGTACGATCGCCTTTGGGGAGCGGGCTTCCTTTCCACACAGCATCAGGGGGTAAAGTTCAGGAACTCGGGTGACCCCGTCCTTTATCTTTCCGATCCAAAGGGAATCGATCGCAAGATGAAGCGCGGGATGCTGGACGAGATTGCCCTTCTCAATCGCAAGAATCATCAACTGGTTGGCGACCCCGAGATCGATGCCCGAATTTCCCAGTACGAGTTGGCTTTCCGCATGCAGTCAAGCGTGCCCGATTTGACCGACGTGTCTAAGGAACCTAAACATATATTAGAAAGCTATGGACCGGACGTTCTCAAGCCCGGAACTTATGCTGCGAACTGCTTGCTCGCCCGACGCATGGCGGAGCGCGATGTTCGTTGCATCCAGCTCTTTCACATGGGCTGGGATCATCACGGGGGACTCCCGAATGCAGTGAAGGGGCAGTGCCGAGACACGGACCAACCGACAGCCGCCTTGATCGCCGACCTGCGTCAGCGCGGCTTGCTTGAAGACACCTTGATCGTTTGGGGTGGTGAGTTTGGAAGAACGATTTATTCGCAAGGCAAACTTACCGCTACCAATTACGGCCGGGATCACCATCCCCGTTGCTTCACCGTATTTCTGGCCGGAGCCGGAATCAAGAAAG
>Ga0302117_10000371_pt1 | contig 19062 bp, 23 predicted proteins | sample AG5_322_MG_FD_203112 | JGI IMG/M metagenome (GOLD analysis project Ga0302117, IMG submission 203112) | Marine microbial communities from Western Arctic Ocean, Canada - AG5_32.2 | ecosystem: Environmental > Aquatic > Marine > Oceanic | place: Canada: Western Arctic Ocean | collected 2017-10-01 | reverse complement strand
CATGGCTAACCTAAGGGCATGAATAGTAAAACGATTTCTTTAAAATTACCGGCCTTGCTTTTGGGTTCGACATTACTGCTGACCGCTTGTGGCGGAGAAACCACCAAAGGCCCTGCTGCACCAGTTGCGCCGGGCACTGTACGAGTGGTGGCCGACGATTCGCAAGACTTTGCCCAAGATCGTTACCAAGTAGTGGCCGGCCAAGTGCGCATCGAATATGTGCTTGACGGCTTTCAAGTACACACTTTGGTAGTCGAAGGTTTCGAAGAAGAGATGCGCTTAGAAGTAGCGAACGGTGAAACCGAGGTAGGCACGCTGCCGCTAGCAGCGGGCCGGTACGTTCTTTACTGCGATATTCCTGGCCACCGAGAAGCGGGCATGGAAGCCCAGTTGTTGGTGGAATAAGTTGCCATAAATGGTTATGGCCAGAACGCACAATGGCCCGCCCCAAAGAGGCGAGCCATTGTGAAAAAGATTTACTGTTTACAGAATTTCAAACAACAAGTAGAGCACGGCGGTAATAGCCAAACCGTACTTGATGGTGTCTTGGTGTTTGTCTAAAACAAGCTTGTTGAGCGGACCATCGTAGCCGCCAAGTTTGCCCACTGCAGAGAGTTCCATACCGATCCACATGATGGCGAAGACGGCCCAAATGATGGCTCGAGTGCTGCCTTCGGGGCTGCCGAAGTTTCCGCCGAAGTGGCTGGGCCACATCATGAAAAAGACCAAAGGAATAGAGAACAAGGTGTTGACCCGGCTGGCCCGTGCTGCACGTTTGCCGGCTGCTGGTGCCTCTGCGTCGGCTTCGCCGCCTTCAGAGACGCTGACCGAAGAACCGATAGCGATCTGTTGCGCAGGCCAAATGACCATCCATACATTGGCTGCCATGGTGGTACCCAAGAGCACGCCGAAGGCAATACCCATACCAGAAGCGGTCTTCCAATAGTCCATGTTGTCAAAGAGTCGGTCTTGAGCGAAGAGAATCCAGAGACCAGAGACCCAAGTTAAAGCAGCTGCCCAGCGGAACCACCACAAGGTGCGCCAGGTGATCTTGCGCAGAGCTTCACCGCGTGCGGCATCGCCCATTTCGCCGAAAGCAGCGCCTTGAATGAAGTTAAAGAAGTAGAGCAAGCCAATCCAGGTAATGCCTGCGAGATAGTGGGCGTAGCGGCCGAATGCTTCAGCGCTGCCTCCTAGGCCAAACCAGTTATCAAATAGTTCCACGAAAGTCTCCTCAACTCTTAGGCCAACCGGAGTTGGTCAGCCCATGGGGTGTATAGCTTAGCGAAATCATGCCACACCTTATGGGATTGATCAAACATGATCATGAATTTATTTTGGTTCATGATCATGTTTATGAGGGTTTTGACTCGCAGGGTTTAGTCAACCACTACGTCGGCGAAACGTTCCCTCAAGGTTTTCTTTGAGAACTTACCTACCGAAGTTTTCGGTACTTCATCGATGAACTCCACCCGGTCGGGCATCCACCATTTGGCCACCCGGCCGTCTAGCCAACCCAAAATGTCGTCGGACGTTAGGTCGGCATCTTCGGCGGCTACCACGCAGGCCATGGCCCGCTCACCCCATTTAGTAGACGTAACGCCAATGACCGCTGCTTCAGCAACTTGGGGGTGAGCCATGATTTCGTTTTCTAACTCCACCGAACTAATCCATTCGCCGCCCGATTTAATTAAATCTTTAGTGCGGTCAACCAAGCGGATGTACCCTTCGGCATCGCAAGTAGCGACGTCGCCTGTTTTGAGCCAACCATCGTCGGTGAACGACTCGTTGGCTCGTTCGTCGTCGTAGTAAGACCGAGCGATCCACGGGCCTTGCACCTGCAGTTCGCCCCGTGACGCTCCATCCCAAGGCTGTTCGGTGTCGGTTTCGGTGTCAATAATGCGAAAGTCCACCCCAGGAGTAATGAGCCCTACCCCGGTGCGAATATCGGCTTTTGCATCATCATCAAGGTGAGCCATGGTGGACTTGATGCCACACACCGCAGCCAAGGGGCTGGTTTCGGTCATGCCCCAAGCTTGCAATAAGGGCAGCCCAGTGGCTTCACGGAAGCCCTCCGACAACGTTTTAGGCACCGCTGAACCCCCACACGGAATCGCCCGTAGTGAAGAAACGTCTCGGCCTTCTAGCTCGGCCAGCACGCCCATCCAAATGGTCGGTACGCCGGCGGCCAAAGTTACTTTTTCGCTTTCTAACAAATCGGCTAAAGCCGGGGCACTCAAATTAGCGCCGGGCATGATCATGGTGGCCCCAGTGGCTACTGCGGCATGGGCCAAACCCCAAGCATTGGCATGAAACATCGGTACCACCGGCAAAATAACGTCGCTTTCGCAAACCCCTAAGGTGTCGGCCATCATGGCGCCAAAGGTGTGGAGCACCATGGAGCGGTGCGAATAGACGACCCCTTTGGGGTTCCCGGTGGTGCCCGAGGTGTACATCATGGAACCGGCCCGATTTTCTTCTACGCGAGTCCATTCCACGGGGTCGGCGGCCGCCAGCAATTCTTCGTAGTCGTGTACGTCGGCGCGAATGGCATCAGCGTCGGGGGCCGGGGCGCCATCGTCCATTAACACCACGTGGCGCACGGTAGAGAACTTGTCCATGAGGGGCCAAATAAGGCCAGCCACCGAATGATCTAAAAAGATGACCTCGTCTTCGGCGTGATCAACGATGTAAGTCAACTGGTCAGGGAAAAGGCGCAAGTTAAGCGTGTGCGCTACTCGCCCAGAACAAGGAGGGGCAAAATAGAGTTCAAGGTGCCGAGCGGTGTTCCAAGCAAAGGTGGCGACGCGGCCGTCGTCCGAAATGCCTAAGTTGTCAAGCACCCCACCGAGGCGGCGGGTTCGTTCGGCCCACGCCCCGTAGGTCAAGCGTTCACGCCCCGCGGGGGTAGCGGTAACGATTGTTTTGTCAGAAAAAAGACGCTCAGCTCGGTCGAAGAGGTGTATCAACGACAACGGGGTGTCCATCATTAAGCCATCCATGAAAATGCCTACTTTCTATTTGAGGGTTTTAACTTATTGTTTCTTAGTTTTGTGCTTCAGCGTGGGCCAAAGCGGCGGTCAGTAAGCCAACATATTCTGTTTGTTCGTCTTCGTTGAGCACCGAGTGATCAAGAGCTGCGGCGGCTTCGGTGGCCGTTTCAATATCGGTCACGGTTTGCGAGTCCGCCGGTTGGTCAGTGCTGTCGCCCCAACCAAAAATTGCTACGTTCGAGCCACCATTTTTTGCTTGTACCAGAGAAGATGGAGACACCCCAGCGACTCGAGCAGCAGTGGCGTGGCGGCAAAAACGTAACTCGCGAACAACCTGTACCAATAAATAAGCCAAGCCCTCTGCATCGTCGGGGCGGGCCGCGTCACGCCATCCGGCAAAAAGTGCTGCATCGGTGTCATCTGCGGCATCGGCAATGCGCCCGGCCAATTCGGCCAAGCGGGCTGCCCCGGCAAAACCGTCAAGATATTTGCGGCCCTGCTCTACACAAATTTGGGCGTACAAAGCGCCAGCAGCCGAAGGGACGAGATCGTCTACCCAGTTTTCGTTGATCATGTCAAAGTTGATGCACCACGCAGCATCGGTGGCTTCTTGGGCAGAGATGTCGCCGATGACGCCCATGCGGCCCATTACATAACTGGCCATGCTTTTGGGTAAACCGAGTTCAACGCCTCGGCCAAAGGTGGTGGGGTCAAGCATGAAGCGGGCACCCAGCACCTGAGCTGCTTGGGCAGAGTCTTGGGCACAGGAGAGGCTGGTCATGGTTGGTCCTTAGTTGGTTGGAGTCTTGATAGGAAACTAGCAAACCTCGGTGGCTGGGTCTTAACCCAGCGTGGCCGCCACCCCGAGAGCAATCAGAACGAGGTTGCGGGACACATCTGCCCAAGACAAGGGCCGGGTAGACCAGGCACCGAAACAACCACACCCCTCGGTCAAGCCAGCCCGCAGGCGGCTGACCAGCAACACGGTAAAAGCCACCAACAAAGCGACTGCACAGGGCCCACCGGTGGCCGGGTTAATGAGCAATAAAAAAGCAGTAAGCAACTCAACAGCAGGAAGAGCAACACTGAGTTGTCGGGGAGCTGGTAGTCCAAAATCTCGCAGCGAACGCCGGGTGTCTAGTGGGTTGCGAAGTTTGTTGACCCCAGCCGCCAAAAAAACTATTGCTAAAAGCAATGCGGGAATATTAGGCATAACCAAAGAGGCTTAGTAACCCAGCGAAACGTCTACCGGGGCCAACAATTCTTGACCTTGGCAAAATCTGCGCACGTTTTCCTCAATGAAGGGCACCAACACATCAAGGCCCATATCGGGGGTGTTGCCAATATGGGGGGTGATTAAACAATTAGGGAGCGACCACAAAGGGTGCTGGTCGGGGAGAGGTTCGGGGTCGGTGACGTCAAGAGCGGCCCCACCGATGCTGTTGTTTTCTAAAGCTTGTACTAAGGCATCGGTGTCAATGTGGCCGCCCCGAGCCACGTTGACAATCCATGCGTGATCGGGCAAAGCGGCTAATTCTTTAACTCCGATAATGCCGCGAGTTTCTGCGGTTAAGGAAAGAGCCAAAATCAGTAGATCAGTGCGGGGTAGGACCTCCATTAAACGTGCGGAGGTAAGGGTTCGGTTGGCGCCTTCCAGAGGTTCGCTAGAGCGGCGAACCACAGAAATATCACAATTAAAGGGTGCCAATAAGGGCAACAAGCTGCGGGTGATGCCGCCGCCTCCCAAAATGGTGAGGTTGCTGCCCGAAAGCACCCGACCGACCGGGCCGCTCCAAGACTGTTGCCGGGCGTAGTCGTGAAGGTTTTTAAACCCGGCCAAACTCATTGCTAAAGCAGCTTCGGCCACCTCGTTGGCGTAAACGCCTTTGCCGCAAGTCCATGTCCATCGGGGGTCAAGATGCTGAGCAAAAGGTTCAATGCCGGCATAGGGCAGTTGGATCCACTCAAGGTGTGGGGCGTGGGCGGCCATCTCGGGAAAAAGGTCCGGGCGTGCTGGGTCGGCCCAAACTAAACCAGTGGCTTCTTCAAGGGGAGAAACCTGACCACCGCCGGCTTCTACTGCCGCACACAGTTGGCGGTGCATGGTCGGCCGGGTATCGGGGGCGACAGAAATTTTTGGGCGAGGAGGCTGAGTCATGAGGCGTTTAAAATCACGGCGTCCAAGGTGAGGAGATTACCCCTGGGCTGCGGTACCGGCGTAAGGGGAAGGGTCGCCGGCTACCGGAAACTCTGGTCGAGACCAAGCGGTCAACTCGGCTAAACTTTCGGCCACCGGTCGCCATGTTTCTGGGTCCCACCCTTGGGCCGAAGCCAACAATGAACCGTCTTGTCTTATGACGGCAAAGGCAGGAAGAATCTCGAGACCCAGCGCACTAACTAGCGAGCGGTCGGGGTCGGCCAAGGTAAGGACTTCGTCAGCCAACGGGCCAAGAAATTGAGCAGCGCCATCAGCATTGGTGCCGGCTACTAAGTAAGCCACCCGCACGTCGGCTCCTTGAAAGTTTGTTAATACCCGCCGTGCCGTATCGAGCAGCCAGGAGCTTTCATGGGTGAAAGGGTCAAGGGCGACTATGGCCAGCGGAAAAGTTGTTAAAAAGTCGCTCACCGGCCGGGCTTGACTGCCTACCGGGTGTAGCTCCGTTTGAAGAATTTTTGTTTGGTCAAGGTTTGATTCAGGCACAGCAGGGACGTTAGCAAGCGCCCGACCCAACTGCCGACATGGATGAAGAGTTCTCCCACGGGAACTAGCGTGAGCTTCGTGTCCACCCCAGAAGAATCTGACCCCAGCTTTTCGTTGCCGCTCCTACCCGTAGCGGTCTTGGCGTGGGGTGCCGAATGGTTGCGTGACTTACCTTGGCGCAACACGCGAGACCCCTGGGCCGTGCTGGTGGCCGAGGTGATGTTGCAACAAACGCAAATTGACCGGGTGTTGCCGCGTTGGTCGGTCTTTTTAGAAAGATTCCCCGATGCCGCTACCTGTGCGGCAGGTTCAGCGGGGGAGGTGGTACAGGAATGGTCTGGCCTGGGTTTTAACCGGCGGGCCATCATGTTGCATCGTTGCGCCACAGTGCTGGTGAAAGAACACCAAGGAGTAGTGCCCAAAGAACTACTCGCACTGCTGGCTTTGCCGGGGGTCGGCCCTTACACGGCTCGAGCGGTTCAAGCCTTTGCCTTTGAGCAAGATTCTGCGGTGGTGGACACCAACGTGGGGAGGGTTTTGGCACGTTTCGCTGGCCACTCGTTAAAGCCTCGACAGGCCCAAGATATGGCCGATGCATCGGTGCCGGTAGGGGCCGGTTGGGCTTGGAACCAAGCGGTTCTGGATTTGGGCTCCATGGTGTGTCAAGCCCGGGCGCCTCGTTGTGGGCAATGCCCGATTGCTGAGGCTTGTGTATGGCAAGGGAACCGTGAAAAAAATGGTCCTGACCCAGCGCCCGGTTCGGCGGGGGTGGCCGGCAAGCAGTCTCGATTTGAAGGCTCAGACCGGCAAGGTCGGGGGCGACTGGTGGCCGCTTTGGGGTTGGGCCCAGTTGACAGAAACCACCTGGCGCAGGTTATGGGGTGGGTCGACGACCCCGAGCGGGCGCACCGAGTGGCCGCCACCGTGGTGGCCGACGGGTTAGCCCAAGAAACCAGTAGCGGTTTCGTTCTTCCGTAGCAGCGAACTATGGGGCAGTAATTTTCTCTACCAGTTCAGCAAACGCTGTTTCGGCTAGCGCGTGCATTTCGTCATCGGTGCGATCTTGAATGGGGTGAGCGGTAAATACCCGAGCCACCTCAAGGCCTAACGCTTTGGCTTGGATTTCCGCAGCGTCCACAAAAGGGGCGGAGGCCACAAAAACCCCGGGGATGCCTCGCCGTTCAAAATCGTTGATGTCGTGCACACTGCACGTGGTACAAGAACCTCAATCGGCCAGCGCTTCAATAACCGCATGGCAACTGGTGGCGATTTCGTGGCGCAGATCAACCGGAGCCGGTTTGGCAAAGGTGGGTTTGACGTAGCGGCGCACTTCGGCCCCCTGGTCACTCAACAGTGTTTCGAGATGATCTAGAAACACGTTGCCCCGAGGTTTAGAAATATCTAACAAGCCCACGGTCAAACCTTGGAGCGTGGAGGGACGGTCGCAGAGAGGCCGTTGCTCGGGCTGGGTTTCTGCGGTGGGGTCCAGCATTACGGCATTTAAATTTTGGGTCATAGTTGTATCTCCTTGGTAACCGGGTCGCTGCCGGTGTTTCCGTTTACCCAACCGCCGATGATGGCCGAGAACAAACCAGCGGACCCCCCGGCGTGAACGATCAGCAAACCGCCGGGGCGAAACTTGGGGAGTTGCAGGCCAGCAAAACCGGTTGGGATGCCCTCGTCAATGCCGTGAGCGCCCACAATAATGTCATCGGCGTCAATGATCAAAAGTTCACTCAGTTCAGTCAGAAAACGTGAGCGGTCCCATCCGGCATCAATAAACCGGGACAGGTGCTCGGGCGAGAGCACCAACATGGCATCAATGCCCATGACCATGCGAGAAGACACGGTAGAGCGTAAACCGTCAGCCAACATGCGTACTAACGATTCTGGGCTGCGGCTTTGTTGATCAAAAAGCAAGCGGGGGCCTTCCCCGGCGAAAGCGGTCACCGTATTTTGCTGGGCGGTGAACCCTTCTTCTTGGGCCAGTGAGGTCCAGGCAGAAGGTGCTTCAGCGAAGCAAAAACCTTGTTTGCCCATATGGCCTAAGGTGGCTCGGTCAATGCCGCCGGGAGCACCACCGCCGAGATTACGAACAATGAGTTGCACCGCACGACCGATGGTGCTGTTGGCACGGTTGCCGTGACCCAACACGTTGACGCCAGAGTTCATGCCAATGCGTTCGGTTATAGGCCCGTTAATCACAAAGATGGGCCCCACCGACATGGTGGTGGCCAGCACCCCGTGCATATTGAATTGGTCGGTGCAGATAGCTTCGAGAGCGGTTAAAACCACCGGGAAATATTCGGGCAAACAGCCGGCCATGACGGCGTTTATGGCTGCTTTTTCTACCGTGCATTCGACCAAATCGGGGGGCACCACCGCCACCACATCTTGCGGGCTTCGGGTGGTGCCTTCCAGCATGCGTAAAACCCGCGCCTCGGTAGGGGGGACCACCGGTAGGCCGTCGGTCCATCCCCGGTCAAAAAGAGCTTCCACAGGGTCTTCGAGGGCGGCGACATCAATACGGCGGGCCTGCATTTTGCTTCCGCTGAAACGCACCCTTAGTTCGTCGACCCGCCCGGGGTCAACCGAAAGAGAACCTCAACCAGGTTTGAAATCCACCAGATCAAGACCCAACCCGGTAACGCCGGTAATGGATTCCCACGCTTGACGGTTCCAACCGGCGGTGCGTTCGGTCTCTACACCGTCAACGGTTTTAATGAGGGTAGGTACGGCCTCGATTTCGTGGTGCCAACTCACCGCAAGATCAGTGTCATCAATAACCCAGTCGCCGGTGGCAGGGAAGGCCGGGTCGTCTTGGGTGTACAAGGTGATGTGGCCAGCCTGACCAAGTTCAATAAGCACATCGGCCGCAAGCAAGCAGGCCGGGCAGTCGGATTTAACAATTACCGAGACCCCATCGGGCAAGGAAGGAAAGTCAACTTTTTCAGGCACGGACACAGTATGACAGAGAGTGGCCTTGGTGAGAAATCAGTCACAATTTGCGAGATGCGTCGAGATGCTCTCTACCCTCGCGAGCAATGAATACTCAGGCTGCGTCGTTGGGCGTCACATTTTATGGAGTACGCGGGTCCACCCCGTGCTCGTGTGAAAGTAACCAACGATATGGCGGGAACACTTCTTGCGTGGTGGTTGACCTGCCCGATAGCGACCCAATCATTTTTGATCTAGGTACCGGTTTACGTTATTACGGCCAACAGTTGGCTGACTCTCGCCGACCCTTTCATGGCACCGCATTGGTCAGCCACTTGCATTGGGACCACGTGCAAGGGTTGCCGTTTTTTGCGCCCATAAATCAAGTAGGAGCTCGCCTTGAGGTGTATGGACCTCCCGAAGATGGCTGCTCGTTGGAGGCGGCTTTCGACCAGTTCATGGCGCCCCCATTTTTTCCCATTGGGTTTCGTGACTTAGCCGGAGACATCATTTTTCACGACATTAGCGAAGCTTCATTTGCTGTGGGGGCAGCCACCGTGACGGCGTTGCCGGTTCCTCACATTGGGGCAACCAACGGCTACCGCTTAGAAGTTCCGTCTCCCTCGGCACCTACCGGTTCGCTCAGCGTGGTCTACATCAGCGACCATCAACAGCCGCGAAACGATGGCCAAAGCGTGGACCCTGCTGTGTTGGCGTTAGCCGCCGGAGCTGACCTTTTGATTCACGATGCCCAGTTCACTCCAGAAGAGTTCGCTGACCGAACCCACTGGGGGCACTGCACCGTTGATTACGCCCTTGAGGTGGCCCACCAAGCGGGGGTCAAAGAGTTGGTGCTTTTTCACCACGACCCGGCGCACGATGATGAAAAAATTGACGCCATGCTCGCTGATGCACAAAAAAAGGCCGAGGGCCTGAATATCGAGAAAGTTTCGGCCGCTTGGGAAAGCCGAGTAATTTCTTTACCGCTTGAAGCGATAACCCCAACAATTGAAGCGCCCGTTGTACTGAGTGCGAGTTAAGCCTCGTAAGGCGACTAACCTCCGAAAAAATGGAGGAGAGTTCTATGGCTATAGATGCAGATGTTTACCGGCAAGTACTGGGTCGTTACCCCACTGGGGTGACTTTGGTGACTGGCATGAATGGCGAGGAGCCTCAGGCCGTAGTTATCGGTTCTTTTACTTCGGTTTCGATGGACCCGCCATTGGTTGGGTTTTTCATCGGCCACGAGGGTCGGTCGTGGAACCGTATACGCCCTTCGGGAGCATTTTGCGTCAACGTGTTTGCTGACGATCAGGCTGACTTGTGTGGCAGTTTCTTTATGAAAGACGCCGACCCTTGGGAAGGGGTTGAATGGGAGTTGACGGCTACTGGCTCACCAAGATTGCTGGATTGCGTGGCCAGCATCGACTGTAAAATTCATGAAGTAATCGAAGCAGGCGATCATCTTTTAGTTTTGGGCCATGTTGAAGGAGTGGCTTTGGGCCGTGAAGCCTCGCCCATGGTATTCCTGGGCGGTAGCTACGGAAAGTTTGATCAATGATGCTCGGAGCTTTTTGCCCACCTGCGGTTTTGGGTCGGTGAAGTAATGCCTATCTACGCAATCGGTGACGTCGAGCCTCGCATTGACCCGTCGGCTTATATTCACCCCGAAGCAGTGATTATTGGAAACGTCATCATCGGGCCAGAAGCCAGCGTGTGGCCCCATGCGGTTATCCGAGCCGACGACAGTTTTATTTCGGTGGGAGCGCGTTCTTCGGTGCAAGACAACGCGGTTCTGCATTGCACGCCAGATTTGCCCACCGTGGTTGGTGAAGACGTGACGTTGGGCCACCTCTGCCACTTGGAGGGTTGCACCATTGAGGACCGATCGCTCATTGGGGTAGGTTCGGTGGTTATCCATGAAGTAGTAATTGGGCGAGGGTCCATAGTGGGAGCGAACGCCATGGTGCGTAACGGAACCATTGTGCCGCCCCGTTCGCTGGTGCTCGGCGTGCCAGCCACCGTGCGAGAAGGCGTGGTTCCCGAAGACGCCAACATGTTGAGCGCTGAGGCTTATGTCGCTCGAGGTCGCCAGTTCAAAGAACAACTGCGAAGAATCGGTTAGGGGCAATTCCGTGACTGCCACAGGCCCGCTTTGTTCGTCGGAAATAATTTTTAAATCTGGCGACTTGGCTTTGGCGGCTCACTTGGCTCTCCCGCCCGGAGGGGGCAAGAACTGCCCGGCGGTGGTTATTGCGCACGGTTTTCCCAGTGGGCCCGGTGGAGGAGCGAACTCGCCGGCGACTTTTCCGGAACTGGCCGAACGCATGGCCGCCGAAATGGGTTGGGTAGTGATGGTGCCTTACCTGCGGGGCATGCCTGGTTCTGAAGGTTCGTTTAGTTTGCAAGGTTGGCGTGATGACCTCTTGGCCGCTATTGAGTATTTGGTTGGGCTTCCAGAAGTTGGGGCGGTGTGGACCGCAGGTTTTGGCACGGGGGGAGCGCTGGCGGTTTGCGCAGGAGCCGCCGATTTACGCGTGAACGGCGTAGCAGCATTAGCTACCCCCGCAGATTTTAATGATTGGGCAGATAACCCTCGGCGGTTGTTGTTGCATGCACGAAAAGCAGGATTAGTTGACGAATCTGCCCCGCCCAAAGGTTTTGATGAATGGAAAGCGTCTTTGTCGGAGATTTCTGCAGAGTTGGCGGTTATTCAGCTAGCACCTCGACCGTTGCTGGTAGTGCACGGCAGCGACGATGAGGTGGTGCCGCCTTTAGATGCCCGCCTTTTGTCTGGCACCCATGGGGCTGGAGAGTTACGTATGATTTCTGGGGCGGGGCATCATTTGCGTCATGACCCGCGGGCCATTGCCGTATTATTGGGTTGGTTAGACCGCCAACAACGTGAGCTGATTTACTAGAAATCCTTGGGTTGAGGGTCTCTTGTTGAATTACCCTTACTTTTCCTCAAATAATTGTTACTATCAGCGTAGGAGAAATGCCCACCTCGGCTTGGAGTGCTCACATCATGACTACTGTAGGCATCGGAGTAGACCTCAGTAAGTACAAACTGGGGTGGAGCGACCAAGAAGATTACGTTTTCAAGCCCACCAAAGGCCTCGACGAACGGCTCATCCAAGAGATCTCCTGGATGAAAGGCGAACCCAACTGGATGCGCGACTTTCGTTTGCGCTCCCACGAAAAATTCCTCAACCGCCCCATGCCGTGGTGGGGAGGCGACATGGACGGCATCGACTTTGACGATATTTACTACTACATCAAGCCCTCCGGCGGTCTCAACGACTCGTGGGATGACGTACCCGATGCCATCAAAGACACTTACGAAAAATTAGGTATCCCTGAAGCAGAACGTAAGTACCTCGCCGGGGTAACCGCACAATACGAATCCGAAGTGGTGTACCACCGCAACCGCGAAGACCTCAAAGAACAAGGGGTTATTTTCTGCGACATGGACACCGCATTGCGTGAGCATCCGGAGATCGTGCGAGCCTGGTTCGGGCGGATCATTCCCCCCAACGACAACAAGTTCTCTGCCTTGAACTCTGCGGTGTGGAGCGGCGGATCATTTATTTATGTACCGCCCGGAGTCAAAGTAGAAATGCCGTTGCAGGCTTATTTCCGCATCAACGCTGAAAATATGGGCCAGTTTGAACGCACGCTAATCATCGCCGATGAGGGCTCAGAAGTGCACTACATCGAAGGGTGCTCAGCTCCTACCTACAGCACCGACTCGTTGCACTCGGCGGTGGTAGAAATCGTCGTCAAAAAATCGGCCAGGGTCACCTACACCACTATTCAAAACTGGTCCACCAACGTGTACAACTTGGTGACCAAACGAGCACGGGTAGAAGCCGAAGGCCACATGGAGTGGATCGACGGCAACATCGGTTCACGTTTGACCATGAAATACCCAGCAGTGGTCATGGTGGGCCCCAAGGCTTCTGGTGAAGTACTTTCGGTGGCTTACGCCGGCCCCGGGCAACACCAAGATGTCGGAGCCAAAATGACCCACGCCGCACCAGAAACCACCTCGAAGATCGTGTCGAAATCTATTTCACAAGGTGGCGGCCGCTCTAGTTACCGCGGGTTGATCCGGGTAGAAGAAGGCGCCCACGGTTGTAAAAGCCATGTGCAATGCGACGCCCTTATTTTGGACGACGAAAGCATTTCCGACACCTACCCCTACATGGAAGTGGGTTCCGACGACGCGGTTATCGGCCACGAAGCCACCGTGTCTAAGGTGGCCGATGATCAACTCTTCTACCTGATGAGCCGCGGGCTAACCGAAGAGCAATCTATGTCAATGGTGGTGAACGGCTTCATCGAACCGATTACCCGCACTTTGCCCATGGAGTACGCCGTGGAGTGGAGTCGTCTGATTGAACTACAGATGGAAGGTTCGGTCGGTTAAGGACTAGAGTTGGGTATGCCCCCGACTTGTTTTGATTCTTGATTAGGGTACTTCTATGCCGATGCGTCAAGAATGTAAACACTTCGAAAGCCGAAGTTACCCCAACGGGGACACGGTGCGAAAGTGTAATTTAGACCTTGCTCCCGAAGCGCCTTGGCGATGCCCGGAGGACTGCCCATCGTTTGGCCGACGCATGGTAGATGTCAACTGGAGTCACGGTACCTTGGTGACCCCAGCCACCCCAGAAGAACCCAAAAGTTTGGGAGAAGACGACAGCATTGCTGCTTTGTTGGATTCGGTGGAAGACATTGTCAATGCCGTGGGTCCACAAATGCGAGCCGAAGTAGATGATGAAAATAAAAAAGCCACTAAAAAAGCGGCCCGTCGCGGGCGTTTAGGCCGGGTCGTCGGCAAAAAGAAAAAGAAACGCAAACGTAAGAAGTAAACGAGCGCCCTGCTAAAGAGCGAACTCTTCGAGCGCCGAAACAGGAATGTGTACCGAAGATCCATCGGCTTGGCGAATCACCAACACGTTGAGACCGAGCCGAATGAATGACCCAACCACCGCCTCTTGCTGGCCGGCCATGGTTGCGGCAACCAGGGGTGGGTCCTCGAGGAGATCTTCTAGCACGGTATGAAAACGAGGCAGGTGCTCTGCCTGCTCAGTCGTCAACTCACGGTCGCCAATAATTTCTGGTGCGGCAGGGTGGGGGATAACCGCCGAAAGATGCTTTAAAGCAAAAAGCGACCGCCGGCCTTGGTCGGTGCGTATCCCCACCACGTCGCGGCCCACGAGCTCAATATGGCCTTGGCATTTGTTGCCCGAAGCAAGCAGCAGGGTGACTGGTTCGTTGCGTTCCGCGAGGTCAAGCAGCACCCCAAGAAGATGTGAGGATTCAGCGGAACGTTGATATAGCCATGCTTCGTGACCTATTTGGCGTACCGCTTCAGCGGCGATGGCCTCGTCTGCCAAACGCTTAAGCGATTCATCCATGGGGTCTAAGGTCATGGGCAGAGATTATGGCTTACCGGGCGCCACAGCAACATTTGTAAATTCTCGGCAAGGTTTACTTGAACCAAGATAGTCTTGGGCCACTGATGCACGAGACCTCCACCGACCCACGAACCTCGCTTAACCAAGGCGCTGACCAAGAAGGCTCATCTGGGCAGGCTTCGGTGCAGATACGTGTACCGAGCAACGACCTTATGGCCAGTTTGGTAGGCGATCATGACAGTTTGCTACGTCGTATTGAAGCCACGTTTCCAGAGGTGCAGATACATATCCGCGGTAATCAGGTCAACTTAACCGGCAAACAAGCTTCGTTGGTGGGACGCTTGTTCGGCGAGTTGGTGCACATTTTAGAAAAAGGCCACCCGTTGGATCAACATACTTTGGAGCGCACCATGGACATGGTGCGTCAAGGTGAAGAGCCTGCGGCGGTCTTGACTACAGAAATTTTGCGTTCTGCTCGAGGCAAACCGGTGCGGCCTCGTTCGGCTGGGCAACTAAAATATGTGGAAGCGATTCGCGATGGGGTCATTACTTTTGGCATCGGTCCGGCCGGTACCGGCAAAAGTTGGCTGGCCGTAGCTATGGCGGTGCGGGCTCTTAAAAACGGGGATGTGGACCGAATCGTTTTGACCCGGCCACTGGTAGAAGCGGGCGAAAGGGTGGGTTTTTTGCCTGGGGATTTGATGGCCAAAGTTGACCCTTATTTGCGGCCGCTTTATGACGCACTGTTTGACATGGTGGATGACGAAAGCGCCGAACGCATGTTGGAACGAAACGAAGTAGAGGTGGCCCCGTTGGCGTTTATGCGGGGTCGGACACTAAGCAATGCATTTATTATTTTGGACGAAGCGCAAAACACTTCGCCGGAGCAGATGAAAATGTTTTTAACTCGTATCGGGTTTGGGTCAAAAGTGGTGGTCACCGGCGATGCCAGCCAAATTGATGTTCCGGGCGGGCGTAGTGGCCTTGATGGTTTAGAAGACTTGTTGAGCGACATTGAAGATCTATCGTTTGTGCACCTCTCGAGCCGAGACGTGGTGCGCCACCGCATTGTGCAAGACATCGTGAATGCTTACGATGAGGATTTCAAAAAAACCCGCCCGCAAGGTTCTGGTGCGGGGACTTCGTGAACGAAAGCTCTGGCGACTCTGCCCAGCACAAAGACACTGATATCACCGTGGTGGTGGTGAACGATAGCGACGAGAGCGATGTTGATCTTGACGCTTGGCAAGTATTGGCGGAACAGGTTTTAAGCAGCGAGGGCTTAGCGGCCTGTGGGGTGGAGTTAACCGTTCATTTTGTTGACGAAGTGGCGATGACAGACTTAAATCAAACGCATATGGATAGTTCGGGGCCCACCGATGTTTTGGCTTTCCCGCTTTTGGAAGCAGCAGAGATCCCGCAGATTTCTGGGCCCGGCCCGCAACTTTTAGGGGACGTGGTTATTTGCCCAACGGTGGCCAAAAGGCAAGCCGAAGAGGTTCCTGGCCGCAGCTACGTTGATGAACTGGCCTTGTTACTGGTGCATGGGATTTTGCATTTGTTAGGTCACGACCATTATCACCCTGAGGAGCGGGCGGTCATGGAGTCACGGCAAACCGAACACTTAGCGGAGTTTTTTCATGAGTAACGCGAACATTTTTTCTGGCCTGTTGCTGGTTTTTTTGTTGCTTATTTCGGGGTGGTTAACTGCGGTAGAAACAGCGTTTATTCGTATACGCCGCTCTCGTATTGAGGTGATGCTCAAATCCCATAACGAGCAGGGCGACGTTTCAGAAATCTTGGCGGGGGTTTTGGGCGATCGGTTGCGGTTTCTGAGCCCACTATTTTTACTCCAAACAGGGGTGCGGATAGCTAGCGTCATTGTGGCGCTTTTTTTGATTCCGGACCATTTTGGAAACGGGGCCATTGGTGCAGCGCTGGCGGCTTTTATAGTTTTGTTTTTTGTGGTTACGGAAGCGTGGCCCAAGGGTTGGGTTCTTCGACGTCCTGAAGAAGCAGCGTTGCGTTTGGCAAAAAATGCCCACTTGGTGGAGCGCATAGCTCCTTTACGCTGGATGGCTTTCCTGTTGATGATGCTCGTTGAGCGGCTTATGCCTCGAGCAGCAGTGCGGATTTCCAGCGAAGATGAGTCGGTGGTTTCAGAAGAAGAGCTTTTGGCGGTGGCTGATCATGCTTTAGCTTCGCACGCTATTGACGAAGATGAACACGACATGATTGAGTCGGTTATTGCCTTTGGTGACACTTTGGTGCGCGAGGTGATGGTTCCTCGTCCGGACATGGTTGTTTTGGGTTCGGAGGCAAAGGTGGAAGATGCGGTTGCTTTGGCGGTAGCTACTGGCCATAGCCGATTACCAGTCATGTCGAGCGATATTGATAACCTAGCGGGGGCTATCCACGCCAAAGACCTTCTTCGCTGTTTTGAAACTGGAGGCCCGCAGCGAGCTTCTTTGACGGATTTTGTTCGACCGTTGCGGTATGTGCCGGAGACTAAAGCAGCCGACGAGTTGTTGCGTGAAATGCAAGTCGGTCGTTTTCAACTGGTGGTGGTAGTAGACGAACATGGCGCTACCGCCGGTTTGGTGACCATGGAGGACTTGTTAGAAGAAATGGTCGGGGAGATCATTGATGAGTTTGACCATGAGGGGCCCCTTGTTCAACATTTGGCGGGCGGCGGGTTACGAGTGCAGGGCCAAATGCCGGTCGACGAGTTGAACGACTTGTTGGAGGGTTCGTTGCCGGAGGGCGAATGGGAAACGGTCGGGGGGCTAGTTTTCGATGCCTTGGGCCATGTCCCTGAAGTGAACGAGCACATAGAAATTGGCCAGCGAATTTTTACCGTAGAGGAAGTTGTGGGTCGTAGAATCATGAGTTTGTGTGTGACCGAAGTTGCGCCAGTAAAAATTTCTCTCCCGGAGGTAGCTAACGATGAGTGACCAGCCGTTATCAAATGAGAGCCAAGAGCCGGTTTCTCGGTCGGGTTTTGTGACCTTGGTGGGGCGCCCCAACGTGGGGAAATCTACCTTGCTGAACGCCATATTGGGGACCAAAGTAACCATTGTGTCGGATAAGCCACAGACCACACGCAACGAGATTCGTGGGGTGTTAAATCGTCCGGGTGCCCAGGTGGTTTTTTGCGATACGCCGGGTATTCATAAGCCCAAGTCGCTGTTGGGAGAACGTTTGAATGCCACGGCTCGTGGCGCTTTGGCTGACATGGATGTGGTGTTGTTTCTGGTCGAAGCCGATGGAGATATTGGTAAAGGTGACCGTATGATCGCCGCCAGTTTGCCGGCCGATCGCACTATTTTGGTTTTGAACAAGATTGACAAAGTGGGGGCGGACCGTATTTTGACTCAATTGTCGGAGGCCGCGGGGTTTTCGTTTTTAGATTATTTTCCGGTGTCGGCTACTACGGGTCAAGGGGTGGATGCATTGGTAGACCACGTGTTGACCCTCATGCCGGACGGCCCGCAGTATTACCCAGATGACATGATTACTGATGTGCCGGAGTCTTTTTGGGTGGCTGAGTTGGTGCGTGAACAACTGTTGGCGGTACTTAAAGAAGAGTTGCCGCATTCGGTGGCTACGCGGGTTACTGAATGGGAGTGGCCGCTCATTCGGGTGGAGATTTTGGTGGAAAGAGAATCGCAAAAAGGCATTGTCATCGGCAAAAAAGGCGCAGTGCTTAAACAGGTAGGCATCAAAGCTCGGGCCCAGTTGCCCGAAGAAGTATTTCTTGAGTTGTTCGTACGGGTGGATAAACGCTGGTCACGCGAACCCCGCTCCCTCGACCAACTCGGCTACTAGCGCCTTCCCCCGCCCAGCCCCACCTGTCTAAGTTTTTGGGGGTGGGGTTTCTGAGGGTCTCGGCCGAGCGCCGGGGGTTGGCTAGTTTTCGGTGATTCGTTGCAGGTAGTTGCGGGCTGTCTCTGGGTCGGTGGAGCGTTCCATGGGAGGCAGCGCATCGATGAGGTCATGCCGGTAGCTTTTGTTTTTTGCCAAGCGAGAATCCAGCACGGCGGCCACCCCGAGGTCGGTGCCAGATCGGATAAGCCGGCCCACACCTTGGGCAAGTTCGGTGGCGGCTAACGGAAGATCGATTTGGCGAAAAGAGTTACCTCCGACGCGTTCTCGACGTGCACTCAGCAAAGGGTCACGAGGGCTCGGGAAAGGTATTTTGTCGATAATGACCAGCGAACAAGTGCGGCCCGGAACGTCAATGCCATGCCAAAGACCTTTGGTGCCGAAGAGGCAAGATTGCTCATCTTCGGCAAAGGCCGCCATGAGCGCTGGTTTGGGGAGGTCATCTTGATGGTAAATGTGCCAGGGCAAACGGGGCCTGAGATATTCGGTGGCCTCGTTTAGCGCCTTGCGGCTGGTGAATAAGGCGAGGGTGCGGCCGCCCGCCGCCACAATGAGGTGTTCAATTTCGTCGTGGAGTGCTTGCCGGTAGTCGGGGTGACGGGGGTCGGGCAGGTGCGCAGCGCAGTAAAGCAGCGATTGGTTTTCAAAATTAAAGGGGCTGCCCACATCGGCGTATTCAAAGTCGTCGGTTTCTAGCCCCAAGCGTTGAGCAAGGTTGGCGGGCACGGTGGCGCTGGTCAAAATAACCGTGCGCTCCGGCCAAAGGCTTTCTTTTAAAATGTGGTCCACGGTGATCAAAGCGACTTCCAGCACCATGCGCCCATTAAGGCGATCAACCCAGGCGACTTTGTTGTCACCGAGGGACCGGGCGGCCTGAACGGATTCTAAAAGTGATCCGAGGGCTTGGCGGGTGCGGGTTATTTTGCTGGCCGTTTCGATGCCTTTGAGCGAGTTTTTTTCAGTCTTGTCTTGGATCTTCCGCAAGGCAGCATCCAGCGCACCGAGCCGGGTATCGGCCAGTTCGAGGGCTCGGGCTAGGGGTGGGAGTTCAGCAGGTACCACGCGGTTTCCGTTGCTGGGCGCTAAGGCATCTTCGATGAGGCCGGCCAGTTCTTCGATC
>Ga0302117_10000367_pt1 | contig 19072 bp, 18 predicted proteins | sample AG5_322_MG_FD_203112 | JGI IMG/M metagenome (GOLD analysis project Ga0302117, IMG submission 203112) | Marine microbial communities from Western Arctic Ocean, Canada - AG5_32.2 | ecosystem: Environmental > Aquatic > Marine > Oceanic | place: Canada: Western Arctic Ocean | collected 2017-10-01 | reverse complement strand
GTGGATGGTAATGTTGTCGCCAAAGATCTGTTCGCCCATCATTTCCTTTAAGAAAGAGGTGCCGCGTGCAATCCCGGCACCGTTGATGGCACCTGTCAGGTGACGCAATAGGCTTGAAGAAGCACGCCAGTCATAAACGACAGGTACATGCGAGGTTTTTTTCTTCTGCGGGTTGATGCGGGCGACCGCGCGTTCACCAGCTCTGCGTCCAACTTCTGCAGGTGATTTCAGGTCTTCGGCATAGACGGCGGATGTGAAATCGTAATCCCGCTCCATCGTGGTGCCTTCACCGGCGATGACCGATGCTGAAAAGCTATGGCTGGTGACGGCGTAATTCTGTGCGAAACCGTTGGATGCGGCCATAGCGATACGCGCTCTGCTGTAACCGGCTTCTGCACCTTCGGAATTGGTAACACCTGCCACCGCACGGGCGGCTTCTTCCGCCTCAGTGGCCATGTCGATCAATGTCTGGGTTTCTGGCTCGACCGGATCGAAGCTATCCATTTCGGCGATAGTCTTGGCAATCTGGTCGGGATCGGCAATGCCACACCATGGGTCTTCGGGTGCAGCCTTCGCCATTGCGACGGCCCGTTCAGCCATTTCCCGTAAGGCGCCGTCGGAATGATCCGTAGAGGAGACGATGGCTTGTTGCTTACCGATAAAGACCCGTAACCCCATATCAGCAGATTCGGCTCTTTCCAGTTTTTCTGGTGCGCCGAGACGTTGGGAGACTTCAATCGAGGTGGCGTCAAATACCACTGCGTCGGCGGTCTCTGCTCCCTCTTTTTTAGCCATCTCCAGCAATTTCGACAGGAGGTCGAGCTGGTTTACCTGTTCAGTCATCGGAATTCCTTTTCCAGATCGGGTTGCCGGAGCCGGGCAGGCCATATTCCTGCCAGTCGCGGGTTACTTTTTCAATTATATCGTCGCTCATGCGAATCTTGCGGCCCCACGGGCGCTTTGTTTCGGGTGGCAGTTTTGCCGTCGCATCAATGCCGACTTTGGAGCCCAGACCAGATTCTGGCGAGGCAAAGTCGAGATAATCAATTGGGGTGTTTTCTACGAAGGTACAATCTCGGGCTGGGTCGACATTAGTTGAAATCGCCCAGATAACATCTTTCCAGTTACGCGCATCGATATCGTCATCCACGACGATAACGAACTTGGTGTACATGAACTGGCGAAGATACGACCATACCCCCATCATGACGCGCTTGGCATGTCCTGGATAACCCTTGCGGATTGAGACAACAGCGACGCGATAGGAACACGCTTCAGGCGGCAACCAGAAATCAGTGATCTCCGGAAATTGCTGGGTCAGTAGCGGGACGAAGACGTCGTTCAGGGCTTCGCCAAGAACTGACGGTTCGTCCGGTGGGCGGCCAGTAAAGGTCGAGAGATAGATCGGGTCACGCCGCGTGGTAATTGCGGTCAATGTGAAGACCGGGAAGTCCTCGACCGCGTTGTAATAGCCCGTGTGATCGCCGTAGGGGCCTTCGCCCTCATACTGGGTTCGCGACACATGACCTTCGAGCACGATCTCTGCATTGGCGGGAACTTTCAGTGGTACCGTCTTACAATCAACGAGCTCGACTTTCTTGTCGCGCAACAACCCTGCGAATTGATATTCCGAAATTGATTCCGGTACCGGGGCGACAGCGGCGATGATTGTTGCCGGGTCAGCGCCGATGACGGCGGCAGCGGGAATAGACTCACCGGTGGCTATAGCATGCGCCTGCGCGCCGCCACGATGTTTGAGCCAGCGCATCAGCGTCGTATTTTTGCCCGTCACCTGCATCCGGTAAATGCCGAGATTGGTCCTACCCGGTCCTTCGGTGACGACCAGCGGCCAAGTAATTAGGGGCGCAGGTTCATCCGGCCAGCAACTTTGAATTGGAAGTTTTGCGAGATCAATGTCATCGCCGGTCAGGACGACTTCCTGACAGGGTGCGTTGGACACCAGCTTTGGTTTCATCGCGAAGACTGACTTGATCATCGGTAACATTTGTAGCGCTTCACGCCAGCCGCCGGGTGGCTCCGGTTGGCGGAGGAAAGCGAGCTGTTCACCGAACTTGCGGAGCTCTTCAGGCTTGCGGGCCATGCCGGCTGCCACACGCTCTACAGTGCCAAACAGATTTACCAGGACGGGCATATCGCTGGGCGTGCCATCGTCGCGTAATGGGTTTTCAAACAGCACAGCCGGTCCGCCTTCTGCGAGAAGCCGGGTCTGGATTTCTGTCATTTCGAGCGCGGTCGAGACTGGCTTGGAGACACGGGTTAATTCTCCGTCCCGTTCAAGCTGCTCCATAAAATCACGCAGACTGGCAAATGCCATCGTTTCTTCACTCTCAGAACCCAAAAAAACACGGTCGCGCAGTTGTTTAGCACGTTGTTGGGGGGATTTGGCAAACCCATTGGTGCGGAGCGGTAGCGAATTGCCAAGGGGCTAAAGCTGTCGTAGAGGATATGGTCCTAATTTGGAGAACTGTTTTGCTCGATCCTGTTGCGCACGCAAAGGCGTACCCCTTTCCCGCCCCTGACCATTCTTATGTCTTTGAAGACGGCAATTGGTCACCGTTGGAGAACGATGGTTTCGATATGACGGGACGGACGCCTGTACTGGCAGCAGGGTCCAACCAGTCTCCCGAACAGCTCGCCCGAAAATATTCTGATTTGCCAGGAATTGGCCCAATCCCGGTCATACGAGGACGCCTCGGTGATTTTGACGTGGTCTATGCCGCGCACCTCGCAGGCTATGGCTCAATGCCTGCGACCTTTCAAAATTCGCCCGGAACAACAGTTTCGGTATTTGTTGCCTGGTTTACGGATCCGCAGCTTGAACGCATGCATGCGACGGAAGGTAACTATAGCTATGATCGTTTAACGGATATCTGGCTGCAGACCGATCTCGGGCCAAGCCCGCAAGAGGTCTTTGCCTATACGGCTAAAGTTGGTTGCTACAATCACAATGGTGGCTGTTTAAGCTTGGCGGAAATTCCGGCGACAGATAGAAAGTTTCCGTCGGCAACCCAAAGTGAAGCGCAGGGATTTTTGCGGGATCGACTCGCCGTCGGTGCTGACCTGGACCAGTTTGTTGCTGACCACATAGCGGACAATGTCGTGCGTGTGGGACGAGTTGCTGCCATGCGGGCCGACGCCATTGAGATTGGTTATCCGCGTGACTCTATTTTGTCTCTTTAGATTTTCAGCAGGGCTTTCAAAGCATCACTGCAGGACTCCGGCGCTGCATAGGTCGGCACACCGGCGCTGTTTAGTCTGTGGATAATGGCAGGCGCATCCGGGCTGCAATAAACGAGCAACGGCTTCGACGTTTTTTTCACGGCTTCAATGACCGGGTCAGCAACCAGCTCAGGTCGCCCGACACCGGATGATCCGACGATAGGAATGACGACGTCATACTCATTGGCTTCGAGCAGGGCGGTGATCGAGCCGCTAACAATTTCCGGAGTCAGTCCGGCAAGCGTCAGGTCGATGGGGTTACGGTCGGCGGTAAAACCGGCATGGCTGAACAGTGAAGCGAGCCGGGCGGCTGTTTTGCGGCTTGGGGCGGGGGTGGTGAAGCCTGCGAGCCCGCATCGGTCAGCAACCAGACCACCGGCACCACCGGTTGAGGTGAGAATGCCGACGCGGCGACCTTTGGGTATTTTGCCCATGCTGAGCGCCATGGCTATATCCAGCAGGTCGTCAAAACGTTCCGCTCGCACGACACCGTTCTGGGCAAACAAAGCATCATAAAGCCGGTCATCGCCGGCCATGGCACCAGTATGCGAAGCTGAAGCCAGGGCCCCGGCCTCGGATTTTCCGACCTTGTAGACGATCAAATTCTTTCCAGCGCGGTTCGCTAATTTGCTCAGCTTTGCGAAACGTTTCGTGTCATGCAGCCCTTCCAGGTAGAGGGTGATGCCAGAAGTATCGTCCTCTCCAATCATCCATTCGAGAATATCGCAAACCTCTAGATCGCCTTCGTTTCCTGTCGCCACCAGGTGAGACAGGCCGATGCCTTTCGCTGCGGCGCGCGACAGGAGGGAGCCTAAAATGCCGCCCGATTGTGAAATGACACCTATGCTGCCTGCGGTAAGGTGCTCGGTGTCGAGGGCACCGGACGCGGAGAGAGTTATTCTATCCCGCAGATTTAAAAGTCCGATGGTGTTGGGGCCGAGAACCCGCATCTTACCCGCAGCCTCAGACAACGCGGCCTGTCGCTTTACGCCTGCAGGTCCGGTCTCGCCATAACCACCAGCCAGGACAATCGCGACTGAGGTGCCAAGGGCTGAGAGTTGCCGCGCGGCGTCTTCAGTCCCTACTGGTCCCAGCAAAATCATAGCGGCATCTGGTGTGCCCGGGAGATCCTCGATGCTCGCGTAGCACCTCATGCCATCGATATCCGCCACCCGCGGATTGACGGGCCAGATGTCGCCTGTAAAACCATGTTTACGGAGAAACTGTAATGGTCGGCCAGCAGTCTTCATGGGATCGGTGGAGGCGCCAATGATCGCTACCGATTTCGGTCGGAATAGGTTTTCGATTGTAGAGATAGGCACGGTGCTATTTTTTTACTTTGTCGAGGAAAGCGGTCACCGCGTTGCGATGCTCGTCGGTGGTATAACATATTGCCTGAGCCTGACAGCCAAGCGCAAACACCTCTTCGATCGATAGTTCCATACTTTGATCCATGATCGATTTGGCAAGCGCCAAGGCATTGGGGGAGCCGGCGGTCATTCGTTCAGCGGCAGCGACCGCTTCATTAAGTAATGTTTCGTGGCTCGCAACAGCTTCGATCATGCCAAGGCTCAGCGCTTCCTCGGCAGGGACCCGGCGTCCGGAGAAGATGAGCTCCTTGGCACGTGCCAGCCCGACGCGGCGTGGCAGAAAATACATCCCGCCGCCATCCGGGATCAGGCCCCGCAAGAGATAACTCATCGTGAACATGGCCTTGTCGGAGGCGATGACGAAATCGCAACACAGCGCGAGATCGGCGCCAAGCCCAGCGGCAGCACCATTGACCGCCGCAATCGTTGGCTTGGCGAGACCATGCAGCATGGTCACTGCGTGGTGGGTTCGGCGCTGGCGTTGCCAGCCATTCATCGCAACGGTTCCGATGGGGGCTTCCAAGCGTTCCCGCATGGCGGCGATATCACCGCCCGCACAGAAGGCTTTGCCGCTACCCGTTAGCACGATGGCTCGTACTTCTTCCGCCTGACCCGCCCAATCGACCGCGGCCATGAGATCGGTGCGCATGGCATCATCGATGGCGTTGAGTTTTTCCGGCCGGTTTAAGGTGATGGTTGCGACGGCATCTTGCTGCGAAATCGCGATGCGCTCGGAATTGGGTTTGTCCATTCTCTTATCCATTTTGTGTCATGTTGCCATCTGTTTAGCATGAAAACCGGTGGTGACGATGCCGGGTTAATTCGAACTCCCTGATTGACATCGAGCGTCTGGTTGTCTGTCATCCCTAACAATTGTAATGCAGGAATCGATGACTATTGTTTCTTATGATGATGCGCCGTTGCCGATCCGTCAGGATTTGCTCGATGCGCATCAGGGAGACGCCTGGGTGCCGTGGATTGCGCGGGACGACGCCAGTGAAGTTGATCGCGAAACCTTTGGTCCTGGTGTGTCGAATATTCGAAGGTCGCTGAGTCTCGTGCCAGCGGAAGCGCACGGATTTTTCGACCTGGTGTCCAATCAGTATTTGTCTGCTGAGCAGATGAGAGATTTTGCGACGCGTTTTCGGGCGATTACCCGAGCGCAGATCGAACTAATCGCGGGTCGAATATCGGCCATCAATCAGTGCGCCTATTGAACCACCAGCCATACGGCTCTGCTCCGTGCGATCAGCGAACAAACTGGTGACGAGATCGATCTGAGTAGTGTGATGGGTGATGCAGATGGCGATGGCGGTATCCCAAACGGGACCATGCTGGTCAATTTTGCGGAAGCGGTTGCTGGCGATGATGCGGAACGGTTGAAAGACGCTCGCGCAGAAGTTACGCGAACGCTTGGTGCGGATGGGCTGGTCGATACTTGCGGTATCGCCGCGACGTTTAATGCGATTGATCGGATTGTAGACCCAATTGGAATTCCAATTGATGACGTCCGGCTGGAGCTAACGGCTGATTTCCGGCGGGAGCTGGGAATTGACGCGTTTCCGTCGCGGCTTGAAGGCTAGCTTAGGGTTGTAATCTGTGCGGCGAGAATGCCGCCGAGAAACAGCCAGGAGAACAGCCGGTTCGATTTGAATTTTGCGAGGCAGTCTTTGGGGTCGTTGATATCGACATCGCGGACCTGCCAAATGAGCTGTGCTGCGCCGAGCCCGAGCCCGGCAAAATAGGGCCACGCAATGTTGCCGAGGATGCCAGCGTAAGCGAATAGGGCTATGGCAACGACATAGAATGCGTAGAGCCAAGGCTTGCTGCCAAGACCCAACCGCCGGGCGGTCGATTTGACCCCGGCTTTGGGGTCGTCCTGGCGATCCTGGTGGGCATAGATCGTATCATAGCCCAACGTCCAGAAGACGCCCCCGGCATAGAGAATGATTGCCGGTGTTGCTAAATCACCTCGTACAGCGGCCCATCCGAGCAGAGCACCCCAGTTAAATGTCAGGCCAAGAAAAAACTGTGGCCAGAACGTCACCCGTTTCATCAGCGGGTAGGTGAACACTAGAACCAGAGAGGCGGTGCCGACGGCGATGGCATAGGTTTTAAGTGTGAGGAGAATCATCAGACCGGTCAGAAGTAGCGCTAGTAGAAAAATGACGGCTTGTCTGACGGTGAGCTGACCGCTGGGCAGAGGCCGATTTTTTGTCCGAGCCACCTGAGCATCGAAATCGCGATCGACAATATCGTTATAGGTGCAGCCAGCCCCTCGCATGACGAGGGCACCAATTCCAAAGGCTGCGAATAGATAAAAAACGTCGGGACCAGCCTGCCAATTTGGCCAGGCTATGGCGATTGACCACCAGCACGGGAAGAGCAGGAGCCAGGTGCCGATGGGTCGGTCGAACCGGGCCAATCGTATGTAAGGGTGCCAGACCCGCGGCATAAATCGGTCAACCCAGCTATCGACCGGGATGTCGCTCGCCGATGTGTCAATTTCATTTCGGGTTTGCTTTGCCATAGCGTAAGCTCTAACGCTGTTGTGAAATTGGCTCAAGTATTTGGGCGATCACTATAAACTCATCTTTTGCAGATTTTTTGGTCCTCATGCGTGTAACCCGGCTCTTTGTTGATCACCCTTTCTCTTCTGGACAATCGGTTTCCCTATCGGAAGCTCAGGCCCACTATGTGATGAATGTCCTGAGAATGGGTCTCGGCGACCTGGTTTATCTGTTCAATGGGTGCGATGGTGAATGGCGTTGCGTGATAGACCGGATCACGCGACGGCGCTGCTCGGTGACGCTTGAAGAACAGGTAACCATTCAAAAGTCTGAGCCTGATTTGTGGTTAATATTTGCGCCAATCAAGAGAGCCCGGATAGATTTCGTCGCGGCGAAAGCCACTGAACTTGGGGTTTCTGCCCTCATACCCGTCTTTACCGAGTTTACCGACGTTACTCGGGTAAATACGCAACGCCTGCGCTCAAATGCAATAGAAGCCGCAGAGCAGTGTGGTCGACTTTCGGTGCCGGAAGTTGACGAGTCCATAAAACTCACGGCCGTCCTTGCGGATTGGCCTTTGGATCGGCAGTTACTCTATTGTGATGAAACAGGCAGCGGCATAGCGATCAATGAATTCTTGGCCAAACAGAAAGCATCTGGCCAATCGAAGCCGACGGCTATCCTTATTGGGCCAGAAGGTGGTTTTTCACGATCTGAGCTTGACCTCCTGAAAGAAAGGACCAATTTTACTGCAATCGATTTAGGACCGCGTATTTTACGGGCCGATACGGCTGCAATCGCAGTGCTTTCTTGCTGGCAGTCTGTGTTGGGCGATTGGCCAGGCGAGTAAGCGTAGTAGTTGAGTAGGGATTAGCATGGCAGCACCACCCACATCTCCTGGGACACCGATCTCCAGTAAGCGAGAGCTCGTCGAGTATATCGAGGCAGGGTGTAAACCACCTGCCGACTGGCGTATCGGGACCGAACACGAGAAGTTTGTTTTCCAGAACGATAGTTTTTTAACAGCACCGTATGAAGGTGACTGGGGTATCCGCTCTTTGCTCGAAGGGTTGCGGCGCTTTGGTTGGGAGCCCGTGTTAGAGAATGACAATCCTATCGCTCTACAACACGCGAATGGTTGTTCGATAACCCTTGAACCTGGTGGGCAGGTAGAACTTGCCGGAGCGCCGCTCGAGAATATTCATCAAACCTGCAACGAAGTTCATTCGCACTTGAGCCAGGTCAAAGAAGTGGCGGGCGAACTTGGCATTGGCCTCATCGGTGTTGGCTTCAACCCAAAATGGAAACGTGAGGATATTCCGTGGATGCCGAAGGGCCGCTATGAAATTATGCGGAACTATATGCCGAAGATGGGATCGCTCGGCCTCGACATGATGCTTCGGACATCGACCGTGCAGGTCAATCTGGATTTCCAATCTGAAGCCGATATGATTAAGAAGTTCCGGGTTTCTCTAGCACTTCAACCAATCGCGACGGCGTTATTTGCGGATTCTCCGTTTTTGGAGGGCCAGCCGAGTGGCTATCTGTCTTACCGAAGTCATATCTGGGAAGACACTGATCCTGACCGCTGTGGCATTCTGCCATTCGTCTTTGAAGACGGGATGGGTTTCGAACGCTATGTCGATTACATGCTCGATGTACCGATGTATTTCGTCTATCGCGATGGCGCCTATCTTGATGCTTCGGGGCAATCGTTTAGAGATTTCCTCGATGGCAATTTGCCCGCCTTACCGGGCGAGATTCCGACGACTGGTGATTGGGGAGACCATCTGACCACTGTATTCCCCGAAGTTCGGCTCAAAAAGTTTATCGAAATGCGAGGCGCAGACGGTGGTCCTTGGCGGCGGTTATGTGCGCTGCCAGCTTTGTGGACGGGATTGCTCTATGATCAATCCGCGCTCGATGCAGCCTGGGATTTGGTGAAGGACTGGACGCCGGCGGAGCATGAATATCTGAGGCTTGAAGTTCCCAAGCAAGCGTTAAAGACGCCATTTAGGAATGGAACATTGCAGGAAGTTGCTCGTGCAACCCTAGAAATTTCAAGCGCGGGGCTGAGGCGGCGCAATCGTTTAGATGCTGTTGGCACCGATGAGACTGGTTTTCTCGGGACGCTTTATGAAATCGTCGATAGTGGACGCACCGCTGCTGAAGAAAAACTTGAGAAATTTCATGGGGTCTGGGATGGTAACGTTGATTCCATCTTCAAAGATTATGCATATTAGGTAAGCTTTATGATGGTGCTTAAGTCATCTCCTGTAGGCTTGTTAATCGCGGCATGGTTGGTTGGCCCACACAGGCGCTTGCCCAGCAGCCAGCGCAGCCCTGGGAGCGCAATCTGCAAAAATACTATAATCGGGATAAGATAATTCTGCAGCCGAAATTTCGCAATCCAGCACAGGATGCGTTGCGAAAATTGCGCCGTAATCCGCTTGCTAAACTGGGCTTGCCGACGAATCAGAGTGCTCTTCGTCAGGAAGCGCCGCAGACAGTTGAACCAACTTTCTCACTCTCTACGGCAGGATATGATCGCGATGGTGATGGTGTCGTAACGCGAAAAGAATATCTCTCTAGCCAAAGGCGGCGTTTCGGACCTGGGGGTGGCTTGGCTCGACGTTACCAACGCTCCATGAATCGTTTGAATTCACAATTCCGGAATGCTGATATTGATCGTGATGGAAAAGTCACGGCGAAGGAGTTGAATTCTCTCCCCGGCACCCGTTTCTAATTTAGAAATGAATTGGTTACCGCGACGTATCTGGCGGTAAATCTTCTTCGAGAATCGACATCATCAAGGAATAGGACACTTCGCCTTCATCTTCGTCCCGGTGCAGGACGCCAATAAATTCAGGCCCAACACGTACTTCAACGGGTTGTCCGGGTTTTTCCGGTATATCAATTTCAATCCCATTATTTCCAAAGGTTTTACGGAGATAGGATTGAACTCGGGCCACATCGTTTCGGGTCATCTGTCGTCTCCGGGGTCTCTAAGTGTCTGCTAAAAATAATTATGGTCGCAATATTTCATGATCATGGCGCAAAGCGGCTTCATGATCTAGAGCGACTTAGGTGTGAGTTAATCTTCGTCACGCGATACCGCATGTATGAGCCAGTGAGCGATCGCAATGAGGTCGTAATCGCGGCGATAATAACCGATAAGCTGAATACCCAATGGCATTCCGTCCTGAGCCAGAAGAGGGGCGTTGAGCGCGGGTACACCGAGTTGTGAGGAGTATTCGCCATACACCGCATTGCCAACCGGCATTCCTTCCGGAGCGGGACCTGTGGCGTTCAACGTGATCAGCGCATCATACTTTTTTGAGAGCGCTTCGTGTCGGATCTTGGCTTCTGCGCTCCAGATCAAGGATTCTTCGTATTGTTCTGGCGTAACATCGGCGGAGGAAAGGGCCCTGTTGAGAACCCTGTCGCCAAGTTTTTCCGGATTTTGGTCTGCATACATCATGAGTGGCCAGCGACCTTCATAGGCCAATGTGATTTCCATGATCTCGCGCAGCTTGATCAAATCTTGCTCATACGCCTCGAGCTCCGGGTCATCCTGACGTCCCACGACTTCAACGCCACGCCCTTCTAGTTTGCGGGTCATTTTATCGAAAATGGCGCGCGTTTCTTCCGGCGTTTCCAGCCAGCCGGCGCTTTCGATTCGCGCCACGCGAGCTGGTTTTTTGGCTTTGGGCAAAATTGCTTCGCCTTTAAGGCTGGGATGACCGGCATCGCCGCCAGCATTTCTGGAGAGCCAATAACCACTGATCCAAGCATCGGCCAACGAGCCAGCGAGTATCCCAAGATGTCCGACGCTAGGTGGAGAGGGGAAGCCTCCACGCATATTGATGGCACCATGCGATGCCTTTAACGCCCAGGCACCGCAGAAACAGGCAGGCCGTAGGACTGAACCTCGGACTTGTGTTCCCGTCGCTGCCGGGACCATGGATGCTCCAACTGCAGCACCAGAGCCGCTTGATGAGCCGCCGGGTGTTCGGTTTGTGTCCCACGGGTTGCGTGCCGGACCGGGTTCCCCAAAGGCAAATTCGGTAGTGACAGTTTTACCAATGACCACCGCACCGCCACGGCGTAGAAAATAGACCGACGCCGCATCCCAACCGGTTTCATAGCCTTTGAACAACGGACTACCGAGTTGCATCGGCATATCTGCGGTTTCAAACACATCTTTGATAGCAATTGGCATGCCATCGAGCGGCGATAGAGGCGTGCCTTTACGATAGCGCTCTGACGCTTCGTCGGCGGTCTGGCGCGCACGGTCGATCGACATTGTGACAAAGGCCTTCACGTCGGGCTCGCGGGCTTCGATTGTTTCGAGACACCGCTCAAGATATGCCCGTGGTGTGTCGCCGCCGTCGAGAAACGCAGGGACTTTGTCGTGGAAGGTCAGTAATTTTGTTGATGAAGGGTCATAAGTCATAAATTCCGCTCCCCGGTATTATTGTACCATAACGGCCAGTCGAAATTATAATCAAGGCATACAATTTATAATTTTATTTAATAGAATCATAATTTTATAAAATTCTATAAGACGTAACTTAACTCATTTTTAACTATACTTCACAATAGTAACTAATATGTGATAAGGCATTAATATTGAAAAGTTTTCACATCGGGTTGAGGTCGATAAAAAAATATTATGAGCTTAGGTCATTCGCGGACTTTTCTTCGGGAACGTCATAAAATCGTTAACCGCCTGTTGAAATAGCAGGAGCTGGTCAATCTCGTTGCCAAGATATTTGGCGGCTCAGCATCACTAGTATGCCAAATAACCGAAACGGGTTCCCGCCCAGTTATTTCCAGCGACCAGGAAAGCAATCCAATTTGCAATTGGCGCAACCTTTCCGCTTGAGGTGCACACCTTCTGCGCAGAGGTAATCGTTAAGCAAGAGCCGCTCTACATTCCAAATACGGCCGAAGACCCTGATTGGAAGGAAAGCCCGGTATGGACCGAGCATGGATAGTTACGTGCCGAAACCAGTTAATCGTAAGGCTCTGACCTAGGTCCTCAAAAAGTATAATTTATCGTCAGGAAACGCCGACTAGGTGTGTCGGCGTCGCGATTACGCTGCTGTGCCACCAACCGTAAGACTATCCAGAAGCATCGTTGGTTGGCCGACCCCGACGGGAACACCTTGGCCGTCCTTGCCGCAAGTTCCAACACCTGGATCTAGCTTCATGTCGTTGCCGATCATTTTCACATGGGTCAGAGCGTCTGGTCCGTTGCCGATCAGCGTGGCTCCTTTAACAGGCGCTCCTATTTTACCGTTTTCGATGAGATAGGCTTCTGAGGCCGTAAATACGAACTTGCCGGATGTGATGTCTACCTGGCCGCCACCAAAATTAACGGCATAAAGACCGTTCTGAACCGAGCTCAGGATTTCTTCCGGCGAATGGTTGCCGTCCATCATATAAGTGTTAGTCATGCGTGGCATTGGAGCATGGGCGAAACTTTCGCGGCGACCATTGCCTGTAGGCGACATCCCCATGAGCCGGGCATTTTGCCGATCCTGCATATAGCCGACGAGAATGCCGTCCTCGATGAGGACTGTCCGTGATGTCGGTGTTCCTTCGTCATCAATCGACAGAGAGCCGCGCCTGTCGGTGATGGTTCCATCATCAACAACAGTAACGCCCTCAGAGGCAACCCGTTGCCCCATCAATCCTGAGAAAGCCGACGTTTTCTTGCGGTTAAAATCGCCTTCCAGACCATGTCCGATGGCTTCATGTAACAGGATACCCGGCCAACCTGCTCCGAGGACGACTTGCATTTCGCCTGCGGGCGTGGCGACGGAATCGAGATTGATCAACGCTTGACGTAAGGCTTCGTCGACCTGGGCCTGCCACTGGTCGGGTTCAATATAGCCGGCGTAGCCGGTACGGCCGCCGGTGCCGCTACTGCCGGTTTCCATACGGTCACCATCGGCGGCAACGATGGAGACGTTTACGCGGACCAAGGGACGAATATCGGCAACACGGTCGCCACCGGCCCGTAGTATTTGAATTGCTTGCCATTCCCCGGAGATAGAGGCTGATACCTGTGCGACCCGTGGATCTTTGGCTCTCGCATAGGCGTCGATCTCGGCCAGCAGCGCCACCTTCTTTTCGAAGCTGACCTCACCTAGAGGATTGGTGTCCGTATAGAGAGACTGGTTAGTACCTTGAGGCGCTTCGGCGGCATTGCCGCTGTATCCTGAATGAACAGCGGTGACCGTTTCCGCAGCCCTTTTGATTGCCGCTTCGGATAATTCTGATGCGTGCGAGTACCCAACCGCCTCATCGGCAATCGCTCTTAATCCGAACCCCTGTGTGGTGTCGAAGGAGGCGCTGCGCAATCGACCGTCATCATAAGACAGACTTTCCGATTGCCGGTATTCAAGAAACAGTTCGCCGTCGTCGGCCCCCTTGAGGGCGCCATCGACGATGCCATTGATTCGGTCGCGGTCCATCCCGGCTTTTTCGAAAAAGAGTTGGTCAGTTTTGGCTAAATCGGTCACTCCAGAGTCCTTTCAGGAGAAAAATCGGCAAATATTTATGAATTATCACTAAAACCCCAATCTGGGGTTGTTTAACGGAGCTTGCTATTAAATTGTTAACGGCCTGTTTACCATATCGTCCACATTCTGTCTGGACGCAGTTGCGACATAGGGTCGCGTCGGTGGCTTACGCTATCAGCGGGCCCAATGCATGGGGTAATATAGTTAAAGATTCTATCGGGATTAGTCCTGGTTAATCTTAGTAGCCATTGTGGCAGCGTAGTTTTTCCGGTGGGGTTCGCCGGGAGGGGTGTTGTTGTTCAGGCCAAAGAACGGAAGAGAGCGATGCGGTTGAATAAAATTCTTTCGGCGATTTCATCAATAGGGGCAGGTCTAACTTGCGGGCTGGTTGGCACGAGCGCTTTGGCGTCGTCTTCCACCCCGTGGCAAAAAAGTTTCCAGCCGGCCGTGACAACGGTAATGGAAGACATTGTCGAGTTTCATGATCTGCTGTTGGTGATCATCACACTGACCACAATCTTTGTGCTGATCCTGTTGCTCTATACGATGTGGCGCTTCAGCGCCAAGCGGAACCCGATACCGTCAAAGACAACGCATCATGCGACGCTGGAAATGGTCTGGACGATCGTTCCGGTTATTATACTGGTAGTAATCGCGGTGCCTTCTTTCAAGTTGCTTTATAAAGCTGATGTCGTGCCGAAGGCGGATATGACGGTTAAGGCGATCGGCAACCAGTGGTACTGGCAGTATGAATATCCCGATCATGGCAAGTTCGGATTTGCCGCCAACATGATTCCAGACAACGAACTCGCGAAATTTGGCAAAGACAATAATATCAAGAATCCTAAACGGCTCCTTGAGACCGACACTGAAGTCGTTGTTCCTGTCAACACAACTATTCGGGTGCAGGTTACGGCGAACGATGTTTTGCACGCCTGGGCGATGCCGGCATTCGGTGTGAAAATTGATGCCGTCCCCGGTCGTCTGAACCAGACTTGGTTTAATGCCAATAAGGAGGGCACCTATTATGGGCAATGCTCCGAACTTTGCGGCGTAAATCACGGCTTTATGCCGATTAAGGTCAAGGTTGTTTCCAAGGCTGCTTTCGCCGCCTGGGTGACGGAGCAGCGTAAGGCTGCGGGTCTTCTCCCGATGACCACAGAGCGACGCGACGTCGCTAAACTTAATAACTCGGCTCGTTGAGCAAGAAGGCAGGCAGGAAATGAGTGACGCAGCAACCTCCCACGGCCACGACAACCATACGCCCACAGGCTGGCGCCGGTACGTCTATTCCACCAACCATAAGGACATCGGAACGATGTACCTTATCTTCGCCATCATTGCGGGGATAATTGGTAGTGGCATGTCCGTGGTGTTCCGGATGGAACTGGCAGAGCCGGGCAATCAAATTCTTGGTGGTGACAACCATATGTTCAATGTGCTGATCACAGCGCATGGTCTGATCATGATTTTCTTCATGGTCATGCCCGCGATGATCGGCGGCTTTGGCAACTGGATTGTTCCCTTGATGATCGGTGCGCCGGATATGGCGTTCCCGCGGATGAATAATATTAGCTTCTGGCTGCTTATTCCGTCTTTTGCTCTGCTGCTGGCGTCGCCCTTTGTCGCCGGGGTCTCGGAAACTCAGACCGGTGTCGGAGGCGGCTGGACCCTTTATGCCCCGTTGAGCGGTAAGGTTGCACAGCCCGGACCAGCGGTAGATCTGGCGATCTTCGCGCTGCATTTGGCTGGTGCTAGTTCAATACTTGGTGCAGCAAACTTCATCACGACGATTTTGAATATGCGGACACCGGGCATGACGCTTCATAAAATGCCTCTATTCGTCTGGTCTATCTTGGTCACAGCGTTTCTGCTTCTGTTGTCGTTACCTGTCCTGGCTGGCGCCATCACGATGCTGCTAACGGATCGTAACTTTGGAACGACCTTCTTTAACCCGGCGGGTGGTGGTGATCCGATCCTGTTCCAGCATCTGTTCTGGTTCTTTGGTCATCCTGAAGTATACATCCTGATCCTGCCGGGCTTCGGCATTGTCAGCCAGGTTGTCTCTACCTTCTCACGGAAGCCGGTTTTCGGTTATCTGGGCATGGCTTATGCCATGGTCTCGATTGGCGTCGTTGGTTTCATCGTTTGGGCGCATCACATGTATACGGTGGGGCTGGACGTTGATACCAAGGCATACTTTACCGCCGCGACGATGGTTATCGCGGTGCCAACGGGGATTAAGATATTTAGCTGGATCGCCACGATGTGGGGTGGTTCAATTGAATTCAAAACCCCGATGTTGTGGGCTATTGGCTTTATCTTTCTGTTCACCGTCGGTGGTGTGACGGGGGTGGTTCTTGCCAACGCTGGTGTTGATGCGGCATTGCACGATACCTATTACGTGGTAGCACATTTCCATTACGTGTTGTCGCTAGGTGCTGTGTTCGCGATCTTCTCGGGCTTCTATTACTGGCTACCAAAAATGTGTGGTCGGGAATATTCCGAGTTTCTCGGCAAGCTGCATTTTTGGGTGACGTTTATCGGCGTGAATATCGTCTTCTTCCCGCAGCATTTCCTCGGTCTTGCCGGGATGCCAAGGCGGATTCCTGATTATCCTGATGCCTATGCAGGCTGGAATGCGATTTCGTCCTACGGCTCTTATATTTCAGCCTTTGGTGTTTTGATCTTCCTGTTCATGCTCTTCAAGACCTTCTCCTCTGGTGCAAAAGTTGGGAATAATCCATGGGGCGAAGGCGCAAATACGTTGGAGTGGACTCTTTCCTCACCACCGCCGTTCCATTCCTTTGATGAGCTGCCGAAGATCAAATAGGCGGTATTTGTAGAGTAATAGGGAAAGATATCACGGTGACGGAAAAGTCAGGCAACATGATGATGACGGCAGCGGTGCCGGCGGCAGCGGTGCCGGCGGGCGGAGAAGTCGCCGATTACGTCGCCTTGCTCAAACCACGCGTCATGTCGTTGGTAGTGTTCACCGGGTTCGCCGGATTGTATTTGGCACCCGGTACTATCCACCCAGTGATTGCCGCCGTTGCCGTCCTTTGTATCGCCGTTGGTGCCGGAGCGTCTGGTGCTATTAATATGTGGTACGACCGCGATATCGATGCGGTGATGGAACGTACGGCCGAGCGGCCTGTTCCTAAAGGACGCATTGAACCAGGGGCTGCGCTTGCTTTTGGTGTCGCGCTCTCTCTGTGGTCTGTCATGGTGATGGGGCTTGCCGTTGGTTGGGCTGCTGCAGCTTTGCTGGCCTTTACCATCGCGTTCTATGTCTTCATCTACACGATTTGGCTGAAACGCCGGACGCCGCAGAATATTGTCATTGGTGGCGCCGCTGGTGCTTTTCCGCCAATGGTAGGCTGGGCTGCGGTTACGGGTGATATTTCACTGAGTTCTATTGTCCTTTTCGCGATCATCTTTATGTGGACGCCGCCCCATTTCTGGGCTTTGGCCCTGTATCGCCGCGGTGATTATGAAAAAGCTGGCGTGCCAATGATGCCGGTGGTTGCCGGTGAGAAGGAAACCAAGAGACAAATCGTTCTGTATTCGGTTCTATTAGCTCCGTTGGGAATGGCGCCGACTTTTATAGGCATGTCGAGCTGGTTCTATGGCGGTTTCGCAGCCGCGCTTGGAGTAATCTTTGTTGGGTTTTGCGTTGCGGTTTACCGTGAAACAGGCGATCTCTATGCGCGCCGGACCTTTGCTTTTTCAATCTTGTATCTGTTCCTGCTGTTTGCGGCGCTTATCGCCGATAAGGCAATTGGACTTGTTGGGTGATCAATGGATATGACCATGGATAACCCAGACGAACTAAAAGCCAAGCGAAAGCGGCTCAATCGGGCCTTGGTCCTTGTGCTGATCGGGATGGTCGGCTTGTTCTATTTGGTTTCACTTGTCCGTATGGGGTTCTTTGAATGAGCCGCCACGGAAAAACAGTCACGATCTTTGGTGTGCTGTGCATTCTTGCAGGAATGACAACACTGACAGCTTATGCGGTGCCGCTCTATGAGTTGTTCTGCAAGGTGACGGGATATGGCGGTACAACACAGGTGGCGGAAGGAGCGGCGAAATCTATTCTTGACCGCAAAATCACTGTCCGGTTTAACGCTGACATGAATTCAGAGCTTCCTTGGACATTCAACGCCGTCCAAAATTTGGTAACCGTAAAAATCGGAGAACCGGTCCTGGCATTTTATGAAGCTAAGTCGCTGGCGAAATACGACGTCACCGGTACCGCGACCTTTAATGTCGTGCCCAATAAGGCTGGGAAATATTTTAATAAAGTCGATTGCTTCTGCTTTACCGAACAAACTCTTAAAGCAGGCGCACGCGTTGATTTACCGGTTCAGTTCCATATTGATCCGGCAATTGCTAATGATCGGGGCCTTGATGATGTTGAAACCATCACTCTGTCATACACGTTTTTTAAATCGGTAACGTCTAAGGGTAAAACACCCAAACGATCTGCCTGGACCACGAAGACATCGCAAGCGGGTACGTCCGGCACTGCGGTGAATTGATATAGCTATAACAAACCACGGGAAGTACGAAAATGGTTGCACCCGCTGACACCACTGCCGATGCACACGGCGCAGAACACAAACATCCTTGGCATCTGGTTGATCCAAGTCCCTGGCCAGTCGTAGGTGCGCTCAGCGCTGGCGTCTTAGCGGTCGGTACCGTCATCTATATGCATGACGGTGGATCATGGCTAATGGCCCTTGGATTCCTTGGTGTCGCAGCGACAATGTTCTTCTGGTTCCGCGATGTTGCCATGGAAGCCACCTTCCAGTGCCATCACTCGATACCGGTTCAGATCGGCATGCGGTATGGCATGGCACTGTTCATCGCCTCAGAGGTAATGTTCTTTGTTGCCTGGTTCTGGGCCTTCTTTAATGCCAGCCTGTTCCCGCCGGAAACGATCAAGGGTATGTGGCCGCCAGCCGGTATCATTCCGTTTGATCCCTGGGGCCTGCCGTTCCTCAACACTCTCATTCTGTTGACCTCGGGTGTTACGTTGACCTGGGCGCATCATGCGCTGCTCGAAGGCAAGAAGGATCATGTATTACAGGGACTGGGCCTGACAATTTTTCTCGGCCTCGTGTTTTCTGGAGTTCAGGGGTACGAATATGCCCATGCTGCCTTTGCCTTTGCGTTTGAAGAAGGGGTGGCAGGAAAAGGCGGGATCTATCCGACTATTTTCTATATGGCTACCGGCTTCCATGGTTTCCATGTCATCGTTGGAACAATATTCCTGATCGTCTGCTTTTATCGGACGCATAAAGACCACTTCAAACAGGATCATCATTTTGGATTCGAGGCAGCAGCCTGGTATTGGCATTTCGTTGATGTCGTCTGGCTGTTCCTGTTCATCTGCATCTATTGGTGGGGAGCAGGC
>Ga0302117_10000364_pt1 | contig 19136 bp, 20 predicted proteins | sample AG5_322_MG_FD_203112 | JGI IMG/M metagenome (GOLD analysis project Ga0302117, IMG submission 203112) | Marine microbial communities from Western Arctic Ocean, Canada - AG5_32.2 | ecosystem: Environmental > Aquatic > Marine > Oceanic | place: Canada: Western Arctic Ocean | collected 2017-10-01 | reverse complement strand
GGTCGCGATCACTCGATGGTAAATATGATGGGAGACAAGGCGGTGAAGAGTATTTCCCAGATATGGTTAACTATCTAGACAAACTCGTTGGTCGCATTGCAAACACGCTTCGAAAAGCCAACCAACTTGATAATACGTTGTTAATATTTACATGCGACAATGGTTGCGCAATAAACATCACTTCCGAAATGCGGGGACGCCAAATCCAGGGAGGGAAAGCATCCCTCCCTGATAATGGGACCCACGTTGCAATGGTGGCACACTGGCCGGCCAAGTTTAAACAACGCGGCATCCAGTCTCAATTAGTCGATTTCACTGACCTGCTACCAACCCTCTGCGATGTAGCTGGTCTGGCACCGGACAAAATTCAATCCGATGGTTACTCGCTGGAACCCGTTTTTAAATCGGCAAAGCAAGAATCCGGTCGCCAATGGGTCTACTGTCATTACATTCGAAATGGATTCCCGCAAAGGCCCGCCGATCAAATCAAGGAATCGGCTGCCATCACAAAACAGAACCGTGAGATTGAGACCAAGACGGCTGGAACCTTCGCTCGAAACCGGCGCTACAAGCTTTACGGTGACGGTAGGTTTTACGATATCAATAACGACGTCGAAGAAACACAACCATTATCCCAATTTAACAAGAAGACCGCTGCAGTGAAGGCTCAGTTAAAAGCCGTGCATGATCAGATGCCCAAATGGAATTACTTTCGTGGCAATTAGATTCGTCCAACGGGGATTATTCAGAGTAGAAATTGTTTCAACGAATCTGCGTGTTGGAATATGTTTTTCTGGTATCCCAATAAGGCGTTTGCAATTTCCATAGCTGTAAACCGAAGGTTAGAACAGATGGTTTGAAAACGTGGCACGCTCCACGATCTACAATGCATTGTTCTGCCGCGGCATAGACGTTTCAGTCTATGATGCTAATGTATAAAGCGGAGAGAGCGGGATTTGAACCCGCGGAACAGCGTTAACCGTTCACCAAATTAGCAATCTGGCGCTTTCGACCACTCAGCCATCTCTCCGTGAACTTAGATATTAATTCAATAACCAGATCTCGACAAGTCGCCGAACCTCGTGATACTTTGTAATTTGTAGGTAATCCGATATATTATTTCCATGATTCCAACAACATATTATCACAGACCAACGATTCCCCTGATTCACTAAATTGTCGTGCCTTTCCCCCTAAGGAACGTCTACGACGCAAATACCAATCCGATTAAAGTGATGTTGCGTTAGGTCCGCAGTTAATACTTGCCAAACAGGAACCGCTGGCAACCACTCATCACGGGTGGATTTACAATATTCGCATGCGTGCTACACTCTAAATTGAACCATTTAATCGCTTATTTTCTAGAGCATTTCACAATGAATCGTAACGTCGCTATTTTCTTACTCTTATTGGTATTGCTGGCACCCGTAACAGCAATCGCGCAGCGCAATCACAGTCTGAACGCGTTCAAGCACATAGAAATCCTTGCTGACGATTCCTTTGAAGGTAGACGGGCTGGCTCTAAAGGCGGGCACGCGGCAGCAGGCTACATTGTCAAACATCTTGTAGAGTTTGGCTTGACAACAGCCGGCGAAGAGAGCTGGTTCCAACCGTTCAACAAGAAATTCGAAAACTGCCGCAATATACTCGCACTCTTACCGGGCAAACATCCGATACTGCGGGACGAGATCGTCGCGATTGGTGCTCATTACGACCACGTCGGCTATGGCCAAGGTAAAACTCGTGGGCCCATCCACAATGGAGCCGATGACAATGCAAGTGGGACAGCCACTGTCATTGAACTAGCACGATATTTTAGTAAACCAAGAAATAAACCCGATCGCTCTTTGATGTTTTGCTTTTGGGACAGTGAAGAACAAGGACTTATAGGGTCTAAATATTGGGTCGAACAACCAACGGTTGAATTGTCTAGGATTGTATTCAAAGTCAATATTGACATGATTGGGCGACTGGACGGTGACACTCTTGAAGTTCAGGGACATCGTAGTGGTAACGGAATCAAGTCACCATTGGAGGCCGCCAACGCTAGACTCGGTATTGATATTGATTACGTCTTCAAAATGCCGGCCAATAGTGACCATTGGCCATTTATCAATAAGGGAATACCTGGCTTTATGTTACACACCGGTTTACATCCAGAATATCACAAACCGGGCGACGATTCTGAGACAATTGATGTCGTGGGACTTGAACAAGTTGGCAAGCTCGCTCGCAATTTTATCACCTATTTGGCGGAAACCAAAACACCACCGACATTTCGTAAAGAATCTCTCAGTGAAAAGCCGCCCAAAAATTAGCACATCCTCGGTTACAACCGTAGGCTAATCCAAAGACAACGCGGGAAGTGTTTTGATACAAGCTTGCATCCAACACTACCCGCGTTGTGAAACGTATGAAGAGGATAACCGCAGTAACTAACTACCGATGCGCGTCATTACGGTCGCAATAGTTTGGCGTAATGCGTTACCACTAGCTCGCAATCCTTGAATTTCCTTTGGCCATAGATCGATTTCGAAGCGGTTTACAACTCCGGCACGGCCAATAACCGTTGGTACCGACAGGGCAACATCCTGGATACCATAACAACCTTCCTGAACGCTTGATACTGGCAGAACCTTTTGCGAATCGAGAGCAATTGACTCGATCACATCGCGAATCGCAATTCCTACCGCAAAACCCGCGCCACCCTTTTTGCGAATCACTTCCGCACCGCTGCCACGCGTGCGAGTAAACAAATCGTTAGCAAGAGCGGGGGTCCAGTTTGGGTGTCGATCAAGTGCAACACCGGCAAATGTTGCGCTGGACCATATTGGCACCATACTCTCGCCATGTTCGCCCAAAATCAACGCCGACGTTTGTGTAGGTGCGATCCCAAGTTCGGCTGCTATTAGACTGCGGAACCGGATAGTGTCAAGTTGCGTCCCAAGCCCGATGACCTGTGTTAGTGGCAAACCCAAACGTTTTGCCGCCACGTAGGTAAGTATATCCACTGGATTTGAAACTACGAAAACGATCGCATCTGGCTTCGTTCCTATTTTATGTATTTCATCCAGAATCCCAACAAACAAATCCGTGTTGCGATTAATTAAATCAAGTCGACTTTCATCAGGTTTTCGTCGTAAACCTGCCGTGATACAAATCACGTCGCTATCGGATACATGTTCATAACCACCAGCTACGACAATTTGATCCGCGGTGCTCGGACCGCCATGCATGATATCCAACGCCTGTCCTTCGGCGACCTCTAAATTAATATCCAAAAGCGCGATTTCACGTACAACTCCACCACATTGTAATGCGAACGCTGCACTGGACCCGACTAGACCACCCGCTCCAATAATACTAACCTTCATTTCCTTACTCCATATATTTGATATTTTTGTTGTTCTAGATTAAGCCTAAGCTACTGTTTCATTTTGGGACAAAGCTGCCATTACGCGTTCGGTAATTTGCCGCACCAAATCTTCTTGGTCCATCCCACTTAAATCGCTGTTTGAACTAACTTTTGCTTCACTGTTAGCCCCAGGCCCCATGGCGGGAGGAGGAGTGAAGGATCGACGTTGAACACCCGAATCGCTCCAACTATCACGAAACACGTCGTTCGCACAAATGTCGCAATCTTCATATTCCTTGGTGTTTCGTGGATCAGTGTAGCCCCATTTATCTTTGAGTGCCAACAACTCACGCTGCTTCTCTTCCGTGAAATAGCTTATGTTCCCTAAGCCGCGAGCGAGCATCAGCATGCGACAATACGCATCTAGTATTTCCGTCCACCAGTAGGCCTTTTCAACATCTTCGCCGAAAGAAACCGTGCCATGATTGGCAAGAATTATTACATTTGACTTAGCAACGAAGGGTAAAATTGTTTCCGCGAATTCTTTACCACCTGGAGTCTCGTAACGCGTGATGGGTACGTCACCAAGGAAAATCTCTACTTCTGGCAAAACACACTGCGGGATAGGTTCATGGGCGATTGCAAACGCAGTAGCGTGCGGCGGATGACAGTGTACAACGCTCTTGATATCATCTCGAGCTTCATAGATTTCGAGGTGTAATAACGCTTCGCTCGAACGCTTTTTTCGACCCGCTGTCTGTTTTCCCTTCATATCGATGGTACAAATATCGTCCGGTGTCAAAAAACCTTTCGATTGCATGGTAGGCGTGCAGAGCACCTCATTTTCCCCAATACGTACGGAAATGTTACCATCATTGGCGGCAGCAAATTCCTTTTGGTAAATGCGTCGCCCGATTTCACAAATATCCTGCTTAATCTTAAATACGTTCGTCATAACACGTTTCTCCCTTAGTTCATTATTAAAGTACTATTTCAAGTTGATGTTTTCTAATATCGCCGCGTTGTACGCGTCGACTGGTTTATTAATAGGCCAGAACGGACGAGCCGCCTCAGCACTTTCACTCAGTGCAATCAATGATCCGTGGCCTGAACCGAGTTCATCCCACAACACCAATATATCTCCGCTATCAGTTTGTGCTTCCGAACCGTCTTGGGGTAACTCGTCCAGTGTCAACGCAACTGCGACTCGCAGGGCCCCTCCGGAAAACTCCGGTAGAGAACGACTTAACGTCACGTCTCCGATAATTTTGGCTATTCGCATTTTCCATTTCTTTCTGAATCGTTTATTACAGCCACTTCGGAGCCGCGCCAGTATTGAGCGGTACTAATTGGATCTGATTTATTATTCTTGTGAATTGCAAAGACTGTGGATCCACCACGAATAAGTTGGCGAATGTTACACCCGCATCTTTTCGTAACTCCGTGGCTTGACCGACCCCGATCGCTCTAACGTTTTGATTTCGATTGAGTGTAATTAGAGCCAACGACGGTAAATCGGTAACTAGAATAACTCGGTCGCCGTCGTCAATTGCCTCGACACAGCGTCCAGCGGCCTTCACAATGCAATCAAACGTTTCTGTTCCATCAGTCGTACCACCTGACGCTGACGACACTATAGAAACTCGAGTCCATGTGGACTGCCCGCTGTCGACATTTGCATCCGCACCAATTTCTTTAACGTCTACCCGTAGTACTTGAACATTTTGTTCACGCAACCAATCGGCAGCCGCGGGAGTAATCAACGACTTACGGGTAACCTGGATAGCAGGGATCCCTGGGGGTAAATCTCTTAACTGATGTGTACTGATTACTTTGTCGTCAATTCGGGTAATCTCAGAGTCATTCGACTCTGTTGTGACGGTCAATACTTCTTCGAGATGGGAATCACGAAGCGCGATAACACGCCTGGTTACCTCCTCAATCACATTTTGTATATTAAGCGGTTGCATGATCAATCCTGAATCCCCATAACACACCATTGCAAAGGTGTCGTTCCCTCGGGTCGTAAATCTTTTGTTAGCTCACTATCACCGGTGACAACGACATCGTCTCCTACTCTTGCACCGAAAGTATCCATCGCAATCAGCGGAAAACCATCCGGGGTTTTGCCGTCGGTCAGGTACATTTGTATGAGTAACAATTTCAAACCGTCCAATGAAGCATGTTTAACTTCAGAAATCGTCGTCCCAATTACGCGAGCTACTTGCATCTTATTTCTCTTTACTATTTTCTTTTATTTACCCAACATGGAGAGGTCGCCGATCAGAGTCGTACGACGTTCACGTGTAAACGTAAGTGGTGTTGTCACTCCCTCACCAGTCGGCCCAGCAATTGAAAACGACGGATAACCTTCGCCTCCTAACCCCAAGCCTCCCATACAGGGACCATTTTTGACAAACAGTGTCGTATCTAAAACTCGACCCATCCGAGTCATGTTTTTCACGTTGGTTGAGTGCATGATTGCCGTGTGTCGAAAACCATGTTCGTATTTTTTCGCTAGCTGGATACCTTCTTCGACATCGCGAACCCGAACAAAGGGTACAAAGGGCATCATTTGTTCAATTGAAACAAATGGGTGTGAATGATCGGTTTCACCGAACAACAAGGTAGTACTAGAATCAATGGATACACCAGCTGCCACTGCCAACACTGACGCGTCCTTGCCCAGATATTCTTTGGCTGGTGCGTCATGGTTGTCATCTCCCACCTGTACAATTGCCTTGGATGACAAATCACTGATTTGTTGAGAATTCAATCGGTGAGCCCCGGCCATTTCCATTTGCCGCATAAGTTCATCGAATACCGAGCTCACTACGAACACCTCTTTTTCGGCGATACATAGTAGATTGTTATCGTATGCTGCACCAGTAATAATTGATTCTGCGGCATTCTTAAGATCAGCTGTTTCATCAACCACAACAGGAGGATTCCCCGGACCGGCCACAACCGCGCGCTTGCCACTATTTAAAGCAGCTCGAGCAACCGCTGGTCCACCCGTCACACAGATAATTGCCACGTCACGGTGGAAAAATATTGCATCGGCCGTTTCCAATGTCGGTTCAGCAACCACACAAATTAGGTTGTCAATGCCAAGATCTTCATAAATCGCCTTATTGAAACGACGTACCCCCTCGGCTGCAACCTTTTTGCCACTTGGATGGGGATTCACAACAAGTGTGTTACCCCCGGCAATCATACTAACTGCATTTCCCGTGATTGTTGGCAGTGAATGCGTTACTGGAGTAATTGCTCCAACCACTCCAAAGGGAGCGTGTTCGATAATTGCAATCCCCTGATCACCGGTAAAGACTTCACTCTTGAGAAACTCTACCCCTGGTGCTCGATTGCCTAAGGTTTTGAGCTTGTCGATTTTATGTTCAAGTCGTCCGATTTGAGTCTCTTCCATCTCCATGGTGCCCAGTTCAACCGATTGGTCGATAGAGATGCGGCGAATATGATCGATGATCTTTTTACGATCGTCCATGGAACGCTCCTGCAATTGTTCGAATGCTTCGCGGGCCGCCCCTACTGCTTCGTTGGCATCATAAAAGACCCCGTGTTTTGGGGAGTAGTTATTCGATACCGACCTAGCAGCAACACCTGGGGCAGTTACCTCGGCAAGGACTTGACTTACAACGTTTCGAATCATTGTTTCATTAATTTGCATGTTACGTTTCTTTACCTGTTATGAATGTTTTAATGCACTAAACAGTGGCATAATTCCAACTTAATAACTATTCGTCTTCACGGTGGTATACACAGTTGGCGTCAACGCGAACTTGATCCACAATGCCAACCACAACCGCGTCGATTGGTAGCTGCCGAGTTTCTTCAGTTAGCCGAGCACTTGAACCCTGCGTTAGAAGCACGTAGTCACCAGCACCGGCGCCCAGTGTGTCCACAGCGACGAACGTGCGTCCCGTAGTCGTCAAACTCTTACGAGTTTTTGGATCTAGCCGATAGGGTTCAACAACTAACAATTTATATCCAACCAACGAATCAACTTTTTGAGTTGAGACCACTGATCCGGTAACCTTGGCGACGAACATCTCTCACCCCTCTAATAAAAGTTTTGTTTGCCGTGCTACCACAATCTCTTCATTGGTTGGCACGACCCATATCTGTACCTTGCTGCTATCAGTGCTAACTAGCGTCTCATTGTCACTGGACTGATTCCGTTGAACGTCCAGGGCAATTCCGAGTTCGCTAAGTTCCTCACAAACAGCCTCCCGAATAGCGGTACCGTTTTCACCGATTCCACCGGTAAACACGATCGCCTCAGCACCTCCAAGCTGCAATAACAAGCCGCCTAGGTGGCGTCTAATCTCCGCAACAAACACGTTCAAGGCCAACTGAGCATCTGGGTTTCCTGTGGCAGCCGCTTCTTCCAAATCGCGACAATCCCCACTGATTCCGCTCAACCCCAACAAACCACTTTGATTTGCCAGGTCATCCAACACCTCTTCCAAGCTTTGTCCCGTTTCCCGCATCACAATCGGTATTGCAAAGGGATCAAAATCCCCAACTCGATTGTTATGCGGAATTCCTGTTTGGGGACTCATGCCTAACGTGTTTGCAACACTAACGCCACCACGCATGGCACACAAACTATTGGAACCACCAAGGTGACATGAAATAACTCGCGGCTCCGGCACAGAAAGCAACTGTTGCATCCGCTCACCAATAAATCGATGACTAGCGCCATGAAACCCCCATTTCTTCACTTGGAACTGGTCCGCCCATTTACGAGGCACGGCGTAATAACGCTGTGCATCTGCAATGGTTTGATGGAATCCAGTTTCAAATGCAGCTATTAATGGTAAATCAGGGAATTGCTCCCCCAACAACCTCATTGCAGCCACATAAGGTGGATTGTGTGCTGGCGCTGCCTCCCCCATCGATTCCATTTCGTTGAGGACGTCAGGTGTTACCAACTGCACACCACTATAGGAACCTCCGTGTACCGCCTTAAAACCAATTCCTGAAACTTCCGCCGCCGACTTAAGGCAACCGTCCCTCGGATCCGTTAGTTGGTCCAAACACTTCTGGACAGCAACACTGTGATCTTCAACGACAACTTGACTTGCATTGCGAACGGAACCAATTTCAACGAAACATTCACTCATTTCGCCACCAATTCGGTCGATCCCACCATGCGCCAATTGCGTTTCGGTAGACATATCAAACAAACGGTATTTGAAGCTGGTTGATCCAAGATTAGCGATCAGTAGTTTCATAGTTGGTTCCTTCCATCTTGTTCGGGCAAAATCATTTCTTGCCCAGCGATTACCGAAGTGACTTCCTGCAAATAATAATAGGAACCCACCTCGCAAAATCTATTTAGCAAAATAAACTTCTGCTAAACCTTCTGCCGGTCGTGGGATAACGTGCGTTGAAACCAACTCACCAACTTGACTGGCTGCGTGCGCCCCGGCTTCAACAGCCGCCCGTACACTACCAACATCACCACTCACAATACTGGTGACCAAAGCACCACCAATGTCAACTCGTTTAATGACGTCAACATTAGCAGCTTTTGCCATAGCGTCAGTCGCTTCGACTAGGCCAACTAGGCCTCGAGTTTCGATTAATCCGATTGCATTTTCCATTTGTCTATTCCTTATGTTTAAAATTTAAAACTGTCGTTATGCCTTACCAGCTTTTTTGACTGGTATTTTAATGACTTTAGCGACGTCGCCATGCGGACGTGGTATTACCTGTACACTTACGACTTCACCCACACGGCCCGCAGCGTTGGCTCCAGCATCAGTTGCTGCTTTAACAGCCGCAACGTCACCAGTTACAAATGCACAAACCAAACCAGCGCCAACTTTGTCCCAACCAAGGAAATTTACGTTTGCCGCTTTCATCATGGCGTCAGTGGCTTCGACCAGAGCAATAAAGCCCTTTGTTTCGATCATCCCTAACGCTTCCATAGCAGTTGCCATCTTTATTCTCCTAGAAAAACAACTAAATTAAAAATTAAATAACACTCGGTAAGCGGGTAACGAGAATTCACTCGTTACTCAAATACTTCGTATAACAATACCTACTTCTCTTCTACTTCTACTCGTGTTGCCAAAGCTGGCCCCACTTGTTTTGTTTCGCCGAATTCTCAGTGATCCTCACATTTACATATTTCGACTTTTAGCAATTCCAATTTACTAGCATTGGTTAAGTTGCATGCGTTACCTTCATCTGTATCAATATGCACCTCCAATTTGATGCCTTCAGCCGCCCGCACTTTAACGTCCTCAAATATCATCGAGCAGTCATCGGTTGTAATACGCAACTTCATCATGTCGCCATTTGCCACGCCGAACCGATCTAGGTCACTAATATTCATGTGAACGTGGCGAGCAGCGCGAATCACACCTTCATCCAGATTGACGGCGCCATGCGGGCCTACCAGAACACATCCTGGCGTACCGGCAACGTCACCGCTATGTTTTACCGGAATATCCAATCCCAATTGAACTGCGTCCGTATACGCGAGTTCCACTTGGCTATCAGGCCGAGTAGGACCTAGCACTCTGACACTCGGTAACATACGTTTTCTTGGACCAACCACCATCAATGTCTCTTCGGCGGCAAAATACCCATCCTGATAGAGCCATTTCATCGGAGTAAGAGTATGACCAGGACCAAACAGGATTTCGACGTGTTTGTCGCTAAGATGAATATGTCTAGCGGAAACATTTACTAGTAAATCTGCTGCTGGTTCTTGATTGACTTTTGCAACGTCGGAATTTCCCACTGCCATCCCCATCACAATTTCTCGCACGATACGCTCGACAGTATCACGACTCAGTGAATTTGACGCATTTGACATTGTTGGTTGTATCATCTCTACGCTCACGTAATTCCTCTTGTCTTAGTTTTAACTTTTACTTAATAGCTTTTTGACTAGTGTTTCATAGGTGAAATACTAGGTGATTGGTTCTACTCCGGCTTGAATTGCAGCGATATGAACTTCGATGCCAGCCAGTTGTAAAGTTTCAACCCACTCCGCTTCTAATTCGTCATCAACAACAATCGAATCGATCATTGAAAGTTCGCATAGCAACGCTAAGCTCGACTTGTTAAATTTTGTACTATCCGCAACAACGGTGACCTCGTCGGCCGCTTGCATCATTGCCTTTTCAGTTTCGACTAAAAGGAGATTCGAATTAAAAATCCCTCGATCGGTGATTCCAGCCACGCTGATCACCGCTCGTTGCACATTTAATTGTTGAATCATTGAAACTGAATATGGTCCAATTGCTACTCCGCTACGTGCATGCACGTAACCACCAATTAACACCACATCCGTTTCCTCACTCCTTGTGAACACCGTTGCGACTGGTAGAGAATTCGTCACGATCTGCATCGGACGTCCTACAAGACGCTGTGATAATTCATAGGTAGTACTACCGCCGTCAAGCAATAGTGTGTCACCATCGTTAATCAACGAAGCCGTTAGTTCTGCGATTGCGACCTTACGATCGTGCTCGCGTTGTTGTCGTTGATTGAAATGACCTAAGTTAGGAGCAGGTCCCGTGTAGAAAACACCACCATGGGTGCGCTTCACACTTCCCTCCTTCTCTAGAAACCCTAGATCACGTCTTACGGTTGATTGGGAAACTTTTAGTAAATTCGCCAGATTATGTAACGATGCAAATCCATTAATCCGGACTAACTCTAACAACCGGTCTTGTCGTACTCTGCTCGCCATAGTCTTTCCCTAGTCCCTTCAAACAAATACCATTACACACGCATTTACTTGCTCATTAGTAACTAGTTTATACCACTTTCTGCGCGTTATCTATCACTATTCTGAAGTTTTATACGCATTTATATCATTTTACCGTATTTAAAGAGAATTGAAGGCAAATCATGATCAATTTTCCCATTGAAATAGCTCCGATCGACGCTACAAAATCCGTTGGCGGCAGAAACGTCAAGTAGGACGCATCAAATGTTGTATGACTCAGAAAGAGCCTAAGAGAAATACCAAACCAAGTAGAGCCAATCAGCTCTGCACGGTCACCACAGAGCCGTCGACAGAAATTTGACCGGCGACTAACCATCGCAAAACCTTCGGATAGGCTTCACATTCCGCAACAAACACTCTCGCGCGTACATCTTCCTCGACATCGTCCGCAGCAACAGGGACAGTCTGCTGGTAAATAATGGGACCGTGATCGAATTCGTTATCCACAAAATGAATTGTGCAGCCACTTTCCGTAACGCCTGACTCCACGACCGCTTGATGAACTCGATTTCCGTACATTCCTTTTCCGCAAAATGCGGGTATCAGGCTGGGGTGAATGTTGACGACTCGATTAATAAAGTCGGTCGGAATCAATACATGCTTCAAAAAGCCGGCCATCACGACATAGTCGACTTCCAATTCTCTACAGCGACGAAACATCTCTTCACAATATGCTTCCGGAGAAGTAAATTCGGATTTCAGAACAACCTGTGTCTCAATTTTTGCTGCTCTCGCAACGTCAATGCCGCCAACATGCGATTGACTCGAAACGACTAGGCGTACATCAACATCTAGGGCCCCAGCAGATACACAACCAAGAATGTTGCCTAAGGTGGTGCCGCCACCGGATATCCATACTGCAATTTTAATCATCCCGTTGCCCATCAACAAACTGTCACTATTGAATTTGCTCAACAAACAATTTCAATGATTCGTCACCTATTACATGCTCCACGCCTTCACAAATCAGCGGGGTTGTCCCAATACTCTCGGCTAAGGTTTCCGTCGCGATGAATTCACCGTGTTGCTGAACTGCATTGAATAAAACAGCCGACTGTGTAACTATGGAAACCGAAATTTTGTCAGTAAATTCACACTGAATTGCTTTACGTCGATCTTGCACCAATCGCACGACGTCGCGAGCAAAGCCTTCGCAAATGAGGTCAGGATTCAATTCAGTGTTTAATACGACAACACAATTGTTTCCCTGTGCAGCCGCCCAGCCATCCTTCGCCGCCAAGCCAACCTGTATTTCTTTCGCCTCTAAAACCACTGTTTCGTTTTCAAGTGCCAAAGTGACGTGCCCGTCACTTTCAAGCTGTGCCAACAGTATTCCGCCGTCCGCTTCAGCTAATGCTCTTTTTACTTGTGGAAGCAACGGACCTAACTTGGGACCAAGCAGTTGAAAATTAGGGGAAACAACGTAGGTGATATATTCGTCCCCACTCGTTGAGTAGCTGATCGACTTTACATTTAACTCGTCCCGCAATAACAAATCGTGCGATTCAAGCCATTTCTGGTGCTCAGTGTCGACCAGGACGACTTCTACCCCTAACAACGGTTGCCGAACCTTCAATTTTGCATTCATTCGCGCGCTCCTCCCCAAACTCGCGATTTCTCGTAGCGTAGTCATTCTCGCCGACAGAGATTCATCAACCAACGTAGAATCCGATTCCGGATAATCACACAAGTGAACACTCTCGCGGGTTGCTCCCTCATAGACGCCGGAGAGGCCGTTCCAAAGAGTGTCGCTCAAAAACGGCACAAATGGTGCTATCATTTTAGTCAGCGTTATAAGACATTCATACAACGTCCAGTAACCATCCAGCTTCCCTTGATCTTGTTTATCAGATGCCCAAAATCGATCGCGACTCCGACGGACGAACCAATTACTGAGTCCATCCACAAACCGGTTGATGGTTAAAGCCGCGCCGTAATTATCGTAGCGGTCCATTCTCTCGGTAACTTCAGCGATCGTCATATGTAATTCACTAACTGCCCAGCGGTCTAACTCGTCCCTCTCGGAGACTGCTCGATATCCATACGCACCGGTAAATTCATTTGGCAGCAGTTGATCAACAGCGTCCGTGAGAGATTGGGCGGGGTCAAACCCATCAATATTTGAATAAATCGTAAAAAAGCTATAAACGTTCCATAGCCGCAAGATAAACTCGGGCATGCTTTCTTTAATAGCCTGCTCTTTATATCGAATAGGCGTCCATGGAGCTTGATTAGCAAAAAAGTACCACCGTAGCGCGTCTGCTCCGAACTTTACAAATATTTCATTTGGCTCACGATAGTTACGCTTGCTTTTTGACATCTTGCGTCCGTCTTCGCCGAGCATCAGTCCCAACACTACGCAATTACGATATGGATGAGGGTATTCCCTAGGAAGATCAGTTCCAACCGCAGTTTTGCCGAACAGCATCGTACTAATTGCCAGTTGGCTATAGAACCAACCTCGCGTCTGATCAATAGCCTCACTAATGAAATCCGCCGGAAATTGCTCCTTAAACTGTTCCGCTCCCTGATGAGGAAACCCCCATTGTGCAAAAGGCATAGCGCCAGAGTCATACCAGCAATCGATAACCTCAGGTACCCGCTGCATTCGCGATCCATCGCAAAACGGTGAGTCATACGTAATCGCGTCAATATAAGGTTTATGAACTTTAAGGTGCTCAGACAGATCGGGAGTTTCGGCTTTGGCAGCGTCCCACACTTCCATGCCGACTGCACCAGGTTTTCCAATGACCTCATCGTAGCCCGCAACCGCCTCACGCTTCCCGGTTTTTTCACATTCCCAGATCGGCAGCGGCGTGCCCCAATAACGTTCACGCGACAACGACCAATCTACATTTGACTTTAGAAAATTGCCAAACCGCCCATCTTTTATATGCTCAGGCTGCCAGTTAATTTTCTGGTTGTTTGCCAGTAACTCTTCTTTGAATTCCGTCGTCCGAATAAACCAACTCTCCCGGGGATATTGAATCAAAGGGTCCTCATCAGCCCGCCAGCAAAATGGGTAATCGTGAAGCACTTGATCGAGAAGTACCAAAACGCCCTTTTCTCGCAACTCTCGACAAATATCTTTATCAGCTTCTTTGACCCAACGACCAGCGTAAGTAGGCGCCTCTTGGGTGAACTTACCATCGGGTGCCACCGCACAAATAAGCGAGGGCCCCTGACCTTCGGTAAACCGATTTTGCTGTTGCACCAATACTTCGTAATCGATTTCGCCAAACGCAGGGGCTTGATGTACAACCCCCGTACCACTAGAAGTCGTTACAAAATCAGCCTCAACCACTCTAAATGCAAGATGTTGCTGCGTACCGTCGAGTAATGTTCCTGTTTCTTCAGCCTGTTGGTCATAATAGAAATCGAACGGTGGCGTATAGCGTTGACCAACTAGCTCGGACCCTAGGCACGTCTTTGTAACTTCTAATTCGATTTTAAATTTTTCACTGAGTGAACCCACAAGGTCATCAGCAATTATGAATGTTTTACCCGATTCGTTATCTCGCGCGTATGCGTACGTCAATTCTGGGTGTACTGCTGCAAACTGATTGCTGGGCAACGTCCAAGGCGTTGTCGTCCAAATCAGTAGCGACACATCCGTTTGATGGATCAATGGAAATTCCACATAGACACTCGGATCCGCTGTTTCACGGTATCCCTGCCCGACTTCTCCCGCGCTCAGTGCCGTTCCACCCTGTGCCCACCACCATACAATTTTATGGCCCCGATATAACATTCCCTTGTCAAACAATACCTTTAAAGACCACCACACACTTTCTACATAGGACTGGTGGTAAGTTACATAGGCCTGATCGAGATCGACCCAGAATCCAAGTCGCTCTGTGAGTTCCTCCCACTCGCGCATGTAACGCCAAACACTCTCGTGGCACTTATGGATGAACTTTTCGATCCCGTATGCTTCAATTTCCTCTTTAGAATGAATTCCGAGCTCTTTGCATACTTCGACTTCCACAGGTAGGCCGTGAGTATCCCAACCAGCCTTTCGCTCACACAAAAAACCCTTCATTGTCTTGTATCGAGGATAAAGGTCCTTGATCGCTCGCGTCAAGCAATGCCCCGGATGTGGCATACCATTGGCGGTAGGGGGACCTTCATAAAAAACAAACCGTGGACTATCCGCGCGATTTGCTAATGTCTTTTTGTATATATCTCCACTCTTCCACTTACGCAGCAAATCCTTTTCAAAACTAGGGAAATCCGGACTAGTCTCTACGTTTTTGAACATATCTGCGTCTATTCTAAGAAGATTTTACTAATCATCAGTCTGCAACGATGGCCACAGCCAACTACTTATCCGTCCCTGCTTGACCATCGGAGTCGGTCCCATCATCATCAACCGAATTGTCTGGTTTCAATTCAGCGTCGTCGTCTTTACCTTCGGCATCGTCCGATTGTTTACTGTCATCAACATCTTTACTGTGGGTTACAGGCTTTTTAGTGGATGGGTCAACGAACGTGAAATCGTCTTCAAACTCCTCAACAACATCATATTCGCCCTCATCCTCATCTTCAAAATCGTCATCAAATTCATCATCGAAATCATCGTCGTCAAACTCCTCGATGTCCAACTGTTCTTCGTCGTCTTCTTTATCTGGAGAGCCGACTATCACAGGAACTGAAGGGTCGTGAATGGCCCCGCTGTTACCACCGGTCATCAAGTTAACTACCACTCCATCACCAATAATCACTATTGGTCCGTCAATTACACAAGTCATCCGTATGATCCTTTATAGGCACATATATTAAAGATTAAATTCGTTTATTAAAGCTGTTGTTTAACCCCGTGGTCGGTAGTTCTTATTTTCATTGTTGGGGGTTATCGGGATGCGTCGACTGCTAACAAATATCCGCACAACCGATGTCTGCTAATCTATCGACCTAGGCGATATTTGACAACGGTGGTTGGTCACATTCCTTTAACATCCAGAAAAAAAACCGCTTTCGTCCTAATTTTTTTAGGTGTGATAGTCCGAGTTAAACTTCACATATTCACAAGTCAAGTCACTCGACCATATAGTAGCCCGTCCAGACCCGTGTCCCAACACCAAATCAATATTTGTAACAAACGAATTTTTAATTGAACTAGAGACCTCGGCGTCGTTAAATTCAATAGGCATTTCATCTTGGTAAAGCCGAAACCCGTTCAATTCCAGTCTTAAATCTCTCACTGCAAAATCAACTCCGGCATAGCCAGCCGCCGAGACAATTCGCCCCCAGTTTGGATCGCCTCCTGCTACACACGTCTTGACTAAATTGCTTGCCGCCACAGAGTTTGCCACTATACGAGCCTCCGTATCACTTGCCGCACCTGAAACCGTTATCTCCATCAGATGGGAAGCGCCTTCGCCGTCGGATGGAATCATTTTCGCCAATTCAATTAACGCAGAAGTTAACTCGTCAGCGAATTTCCTCAAATCACCGCCTGTCAAAACTGTATTGTTTGCCTTTCCATTAGCCATTAACAATACGGTGTCATTTGTACTGGTATGTCCTTCGACACTGATGCAATTAAAACTTTTGTCCGCGGACGCGATCAGCATTTGCTGTGCATCTTCAGGTACCAATTTTGCATCTGTGAGCACACAACCGAGCATCGTCGCCATACTAGGACCAATCATCCCTGCCCCTTTAGCGACCGCCGTTAACCGCACGGTTCCGTGACGCGTTTCAATACTCCGATGAACTATCTTTTCCGCCTTATCGGTAGTAAGAATGCCTTGAGCAGCGGCGTGAAATGCCGCTAGAGTGGAATCCAATTGAAGACAACCAGTTTTGGCTGCAGGACCTATTTTATCCATATCCAAGTGAACACCAATGATGCCCGTGGACATGACCAACACTTGTTCATCAGCAATTTTTAGCTCACTCGCCACAGCCGAGGCCATTGCTTCAACATCTTGCTTTCCCCGCTGCCCGGTGCAAGCGTTCGCATTACCTGAGTTGACGACAATCGCTCTGCAGGCAACATGCGGTGTATGATCCCGACACCAATCAACAGGCGCCGCGCACACTCGGTTTTGCGTAAAGACCCCTACACAAACGGCGTCAATTTCACTCGTAAATAGCGAATAATCTGGCATCGCTGCATTGGTTTTTACTCCACTGTGGTGACCCGAGAACAGGAACCCTTGTGGTAATAAAACGTTCGACATATTAATTTCCCTGCAAACCTATAAAAGTGCCGTCTCTTCGTCGTAACCGCACATTATATTGAAATTCTGGACGGCGGCTCCAGCTGCTCCCTTAATCAAATTATCGATCGCACTCACCACGACGAGTCTATTACCGCTCTCAAATACGGCGAGATCGCAATAATTTGTGTGAACAACATTTTTTGTTTCAACAGGATGATCTACAACTCTAACAAACCGCTCTTCAGAATAAGCTGCTCGCAGGACCAACATTGCATCGCTAGCCGAAACACCGTCATTAGGTTGCACATAACAAGTAGTAAATATCCCTCGTTGCATGGGAACTAAGTGGGGCGTAAACAACACCTCACAGTTTTCTCCCGCTGCGACAGTACAGTATTGCGAAATTTCTGGAGCATGACGATGACTGCCCACGCCATACGCTTTTGCACTTTCATTAGCCTCGCAATACTGAAATGCAGGGTTGGTGTTTCTGCCAGCGCCGCTAACTCCGCTCATTGAGTTGACGATTATATCACGCGATGAAATCAGTTTTTTGTTCAACAACGGGGTGAGTGGCAATATGGCAGAACTCGGATAACATCCCGGATTAGCGACAAGATTTGCCTTCCGAATTTCGTCTCTGTATAACTCAGGCAAACCGTAGGGAACACTTCCTAATCGTTCACTGTCAGGATGTTCAACGCCGTACCATTTGTTATATACCGCAACATCGTTCAAGCGATAATCAGCACTAAAGTCAACAACCTTAACGCCACTGTCCATTAACCCACGTACTGTACTTGCGGATGCAGCGTGTGGTAAACAGCTAAATGCAAAATCCACGTCTGAACCAATCGTTTCAACGTCTAATTGTGTTAACGGTAAATCAAAGGAATTTGTCAACGACGGATGAACGTCTTGTAAGTATAGATTTCCTTCTTGGCGACTAGTCACAATTATCACCTCAGCGTCCGGATGGCGCGCAAGCAGCTTCAACAATTCAAGCGCCGTGTATCCGGTTGCACCAATAACTGCAATTTTCGTTTTCATTTTAAATGCCCCATTATTTCATCAACTACCTTCAAAAATGGTGATAGGTAAATAGTATAGTGGTTTAATACAAACAACTTAACCTGTGAAATCTTCAAGAATTGATAGTAGCTGCGACAAAACCATCGCAGTCGCCCCCCAAATCACTCCCTCTTGGATCCGATAGCCAGGTACACCTAGCGGCTTCCAAGAATAAGCTAAATTTGAATATGTGCCAAACCCCGCCTTCAACTCAGCCAGTTTCACGCGAAACGTAGAATCCACCTCAACCTCGTCAGATATTCCCTGTGATTTATCCGTGAGTGCGGCGACAAATGGGAACATTAAATTGTTACTCCGATAAACAAAAACTGGTTCCAACGCAACAATAACGGATATCGATTTTGAGGAAATTCCTATCTCTTCGTGTGTTTCCCTGATGGCGGCCATCTGCCACGACTCACCAGACTCAACCCCCCCGCCCGGAAAGCTGATCTGACTGGCATGGTGCTGTAAGTTCGACGACCGTTTCGTAAGCGTAACCGACAATTCCCCATCTTCCTCCCCCAACAAAACTAACACCCCTGCTTGCCGCGTGTCGCTCGGGCAAGGACCGCGGTGGCGACCGTAGCAGAAAGGAGGTTGTAACTTGGCATGACATTTTGCGACGTCTTTGTCACACCAACTGATAGACGCCAGGTACTCTGACAAAGCATCATTCATGGATCACCTCGTAGACAGCGTAATAGGAATGCTCGTTGTCCAGTGGAAAGTGCCTAACGAACCGACCGTCACCAGAAAATCGAGA
>Ga0302117_10000360_pt1 | contig 19189 bp, 21 predicted proteins | sample AG5_322_MG_FD_203112 | JGI IMG/M metagenome (GOLD analysis project Ga0302117, IMG submission 203112) | Marine microbial communities from Western Arctic Ocean, Canada - AG5_32.2 | ecosystem: Environmental > Aquatic > Marine > Oceanic | place: Canada: Western Arctic Ocean | collected 2017-10-01 | reverse complement strand
TAGTTTGAGTCGCCTTAAGACGCAAGTTTTAAGTAGGTCAAAATAAATCATTGTAATTAGTAAATAATAATTTATAATTACAAAATCAATCCTATTATTTTCAGGCATTTTCTGAAAATAAACACAATTTGGTTCATGCTTTCATCTCTCTTTTTACAGTGGTATTCTGGAGGATGAGACTTTTATTCACGAGAAACTAAGATAATAAGAGGTACATGTTAAAATTGAAATTATTTTATTTTGTGACAGTGGCAGTTCTTCTTGCAGGATGCACCACAACGGCAAGTTTTAAAATTCCCAAGGATTCAGATCTTTTAATTTACAGACGCCCAATTCCAGTAGTAATAAATGTTGATGAAGCATCTTCGACTACTGAAGTAACAGTAGGTACAGTTACATCAAAACCATTTTTCTGGACCGCAGCTGGCAGACCGCCGGGCGGAGGAATTCCTTATAGAGTTGAAAAAAATGGTGAACTTCTTAGAGAAGGAAGGTTGTGTTCAAAATTTAGAGTGATGGCTATTTTCTGGCCGCCGTTCGCACTTATATACTGGCCTTTAGGATATCATTCTGATATTACATATGATTTAACCACTGATGTGCAGGAATGTTATTAATTGATGGTTTCGTATAAACCCCTAAACTAATTATTTGTCATCTCGAACGAAGAGAGATATCTTAATAATAACAGTGCTTAACATAAAATAGATTTTTCGCTTTGTAAGTAATGACACGTTTTTTTGACTTTTTACTAATTAATCAATTAGTAAAACAATATTATCTAGGTGCGCTTTTTAAGTTGTCCTTGCTAAAGGACTGAGCAGTAACGCAAAAGCAATCCCCAGAGTGATCGTCAGACCTATTGAAGCCAGCGCCGGAGTTTGGCTGAGGAAAAGCAGTCCAAATGAAAGAAGAGTGGTGAAAGCGGAGAGCATAACCGCAAGCCCCGTTTCTTCTGCATCGTTTTTGCTTTCTGCGAAAAAGATGGTGTAATCTACTCCAATGCCTAAAATCAGCAGTGCGGCGACAACATTAAAAATATTCAGACTTTGTCCGCTGATAGTCATAATACTGAAAGTCAAAAGCGTTGCTAAAGCCGGTGGTACAAGGATTATCACTGCTTTACGGAAGCGGTATTTCCACAGCAAAAATATAAAAACAATTACATAAGCCCATGCCACAAAACGTGTGGTTTCTTCACGGTAAAGTTTGAATAAAGCGGAAAACCTCTCCAACTGATTAATATATTCTACTCCGGACAACTCCTGAAATATAGCGCTAACAGCTTCTGGATCGTGTCCGTTGCTCAACATGATCAATGAAACGTACTCGGAATCTATTTGACCAAGCCACAGATGACGTAACGCTTCCGACACAGGACTTTCCAGCCATTGACTGACAGTGAAATACTGTTCCGGTTGAGATACTTCTGCAATTAAGCGTTTTCCTATATCATCTTCGAATCCGAGATCAGCCAAGCCTTGCGAGATCGTTTCAGTCCCGTCTATAAAAACCAATCTACTCAAACTTAAATTTTCTGTCTGGGTCTTCCTGGAAACTAAAAAAGGTGCTAAAGACTGAAAATATATTTGCCTGTCTCCGGAAGTCATGATATTGGATTCGACATATTTATTTAAAAGTAGTGTTGCTTTTTCCTGAAGCTGCAACAGTTCCTCAACGTTTTCCCCCCTGACGACGATGAAACGGCTTATATCAAGTCCACCAACCAAGCTCCTGATTTCCTGCTCCTCACTTTTAAGTTCAGGAGAAAGATTTTCCAACGCACGGATATCATCATTGTATTGAACCGACATAAGACTCAACACACATCCCGCCCCGAACAACAGCATGCCTGCTGTCAAAAAGCTTTGACGCGGCAATTTGCTGAAAAAGCTTAAAAACCAGCTGACAGGCAACATTGTGAGAGGTTTGGACGCAGAAGCTTCAGGTGGGTTTTTCATTAGCACAGGAAACCAGCAAACCACAGTTCCATACGCAACAAGCAAGCCGACTGAAGAAAAAACTGCGATTTGCTGCAATGCCGGAAATGGAGTCAGATAAAATCCCGCATAACCTAAAATACTGGTAACGAGCCCCATCGTGACTGCTGAGAAAACAGCATTCAATCCCGCCCATCCGTTCCAGTCAGACGTGGACAAGCGATGTTTGACTAAATAGTGGAATGCGTAATCAATACTCACACCGATTAAACTCGCGCCAAAAACTAGGGTCAATAAATGAAGTTTCGGAAATACAACAGAACTGACTGTAAATGCAGCAAGAACACCAATTACAATCGGCAAAAACGCAACTAGAATTTGACGCGGACTGCGGAAAGTTAGGAGCATTAACATAAATATTCCGATCAATGAACCTAAGCCGATGCTGCTGACCTCTCTTTGCGCTTCAGCAGAGCCTGCGGCCACAAAGCGGAAAACTCCACTGGATAAAATGTTGGTTCCGGAAATTTCGCTCTCAACCGCTTCAACCGCTTGTGTGATGTGTCCGGAAATTTGTGCTTGCTGACTTATCTTAAACGGATCTTCGCTGAGCCTCACGTTGACGAGGATGAAATTCATCCCGTTTTCACGTACAGTCAGCATACCATCGATTACTTCCAGCTTTCCCTGTGGTTTCGGTAACGATGCTAAAAATGCTGGAAAGAATAAGAGAGGATCGTCTTTCAGTAATTGTGAAGAATAGAACGGTAGTGGAGAGTAGAGCTGCTTTTTCAAACCTAAAAGCAACTGCTCAGCAGCATCCTGCTGATTTAACAAGTTCCGCATTTCCGCTGTAATAATTTGATAACGATACGGAAAATAAAAATCATACCATGCTTTCAACTGTTGACTCTTGACTTCAACTTGAACACTACTGAAATGTGCTGATTTTTCAATAAGTTCTGCAAGTTTCAAGGCTGCACTGCGTGAATTTTTTTCACTTTTATTTCCGACCAGAAAAAACAAACGACGGCTGACTTGATTGGAAAAACGCTCAGCTGATTTCTGGAGTAAAACTTCTTCTTTGAAAGAAGGCAACAGTGAGAGTAAATTAGTTTCAATTTGAAGACCGCGATTAAAAATAAACGCAGTTGCAACCAGCAAAACAACAACAATAGACAGCCAGAAAACAGGAAGGAATTTCTGCAGGGGAAAGCTATTGGAAGAGTTTTTGTTCAGATTCGCTGAGGGCTTTGGTGGAGTATGCTGTGTCATGAAATTGAATTTTAGTAAAATCGCCGTTTACTTCCTTGATAGATAATTTATTGACACGTGCAGGCACACTTCCGGAAAGCTGTATGTGCTGGATTACTTTCGCCAACTCACCTCTGGGAGTCAGACCGACATCCCAGTCATTCCCACTTTGCAAAAAAGAGAGTAAAAAGAACTGTCGGAGCTCATCAAATCTTCCGGAAAATAGTAACAGAAATGTTTTCAGATATCTTAGGATTTGCGGTTTTGCACTAGCCGGAGTTTCGCTAAGCATTTCTCCGTTTTTACGCTCAAAATATCCTGCTGAAGTTATGACAATCTCAGCTTCAAAAGGTGTATTAATTTTCCAGAACACCCCATAATCCGCAGCATAAATAAAACTTCCTTTAGTAATTAAAGGAAACTTTAAGACACTAATTTTCTTAGTTTGAACAAAGTCTGAGCGCATACTTTTAAATTCTCCAAATTGCCGACTCAACTCTGTTAACCCATGAGGCAAAGCCTTTTCCATAATGGGTTGATCGAAAACTTTTTCTGTGGCAAAAACTGATGTAGCGAGACCAAACAGCACCACAAAAAATACTATATAAATAACTCGCATTCTTCGACCTTTTTCAGCAAAATCTTGGGTGATACAAGACACATTTCGTTGTTTTTCATGTCAACAGCAACTTGCGTAGTGTGGCCTGTAGCGAACTTTTCATCTTTTTTTGCATCAGAAATTAGATATATTATTTTTAAACGATTCTCATATTCCTGAATTTTTGCGCTTACTTGGATCAACTGATTATAAAGCAAGGGTTGGACATATTTGCAAGAAGTTTCAATAATTGGCCAACTGTATCCTGAAGCCTTCATTTGTAGCACATCATAATCAATAGACTGAAATAATTTAGTACGGACCACTTCGAAATATTTATAATAATGTCCGTGCCAAACATAGTGCATGGCATCCACGTCATGAAATGGTACTCGGATTTCGACTTCTGCTTTCAACTCAGTCCTCATACAACTCCCAAGCTTTTTCAGCAATCAGCGACTTGATTCGACGCAAGGTCTGTTCTAAGGGACGATCATCTTCAATAAAATCACATTCACTACGAATCGCATCCAAAGTTTCCCGAATTTGTGGTGTCAAATGATGGGGTTCAAGGTCTCCGTTTCGTATGCGGATTTCCAAGCCCTGCGTGGCGGCCAGCAAAACCGCTCCAGCGACTTGTTCTGTCAATTCCAAGACTCGAAGGCAATCCCGTGCAGCAATGGTTCCCATGCTGACTTTGTCTTGATTGTGACACTCAGTTGAACGCGAAAAAACACTGGCTGGCATCGTGTTTTTTAAAGCTTCAGCAGTCCATGCGGCAGTGCCGATTTCCATGGCTTTAAATCCGTGATTGATGCATAGCCGTTCTTCAGTGGCTCCAGACAAATTAGCAGGAAGCCCGCGATTATTTTTTGGATCCATCATAAACGCCATTTGTCGATCTAGTAAGTCTGCAACATTGGCCACCGCGTTTTTTAAGCCATCCATTGCAAAAGCGATATGACCTCCATAAAAATTACCGCCGTGCAATAAATCCTCCTGTTCTGCATCCACCAAGGGATTGTCGTTAGCACTGTTTAATTCCGTTTCAATCCATTCCTTCATCCACGGCAATGCATCAGCCAATACGCCTATAACATGTGGAGCACAGCGGAGCGAATAACGGTCTTGCAAATGATGATTTAAAGCCTTTGAATTTCCGGAATGGTAGCCCAGATCTTCCCGAATGTATTTTGCAATCAGTGATTGTCCTGGATGGGGTTTGTATGCAAAAATGCGTGCGTCATAATGTGACTTGTTGCCCTGCAATACTTCTACCACCATCGCTGTAATCCTGCTGGACAAGCGAGACAAATATTCTGCCCGTTGATAAGCAAAGCAGGCGATTGCAGTCATCACTGAAGTTCCGTTCATAACCGCTAAACCTTCTTTGGGCATTAACGTCAAAGGTTGAATGTCCAACTCCTTAAAAACATCCGAGGTTTGCCGGCGTTTTCCTTGATAAAAAACATCTCTCTCAGCCATCAAAACCGCAGCCACGTAGGAAAGAGGTGTCAAGTCTCCACTTGCGCCTACTGAGCCCTCTTCCGGAATCACAGGGATAATTGAAAGGTTGATCAGTTCCCGCATCAAATCCAGCAAATCCATACGTACCCCCGAATGACCATAGGCCAAGGAATTCAGCCTCACCACCATTACTGCTTTTGCAAGTGGTTCAGATAAAATTTCACCCATTCCGCAACCGTGAAAACGAACCAAATTTTTTGGGAGATCCAACATCATTTCCGGGGGAACGGCAATGATTCCGGATTGACCGTAGCCTGTGGTCACACCGTAAATTTCGCGATGTTCTTTCAAAGCCTGAGATATGAAATCAGAGCCAGCATGAATTTTGCGATGCCATTCTGGATCTTTCGAAAATTCTACTGGAACTGCATCACGAGCGGCAAGTAAGACCTCTTCTATTTCCAGAGTACGACCACCGATTATCACATTTTTGTGCATGCATTCAGAACCTTTCAAAGCTAAACTCGTCTCGATGTTTGGGATGAACTGGACCAAAAATCATGAAAATTAAACCAATGGTGCGGAAAGCGGCAACAATAATTTTCCAAATTGAGAGCATAACTGCAGATCCAATCATGTAGTTTTGTTTCGCGCTGTTTACGGGGAAGTGTAATTTTGTCCGCAAATGGTTCTATAAAGACATCGTAGCGATTCCGCTCTGATCTGACACAAAATATGGTATAAACGGGACACCCCAACAAAGAGGCAAGAATCCACGGACCTTGGGGAAAAGGGGCCAAATCACCCAGAAACGGAACTTCAATCACTCGCCCCGGAGAACCTTCAGTAACACGATCGGCCACTAAACCGAGAGCATTGCCTTCATCGATCAAGTTTCTCAGTTTAAGTATTGTCGATATATCAATGTTTTGGATGGGTACTACATCTTTCAAAGCATCCGGATTGACAATGTTCAGAACTTTCATAAAATGGTCGGAATTTTTAGTATACACTAACGCTTTGATTTCTTTGTCAGTTTCTGTTTTTGATGCCACCCGTAAAGCGTCCAAATTGCCGATGTGGGCACTCATCAAGACGGCACCATCTTGTTCTTGCAAGCAATCGAAATGCTGCAGACCGTGCCAAGTCACATTGGCAGTCCAACTGGTTCCGCTCCAAACTTCGATCCGATCGACCATTGAACAACCAAAGTTGTAAAATCTTTGGTAATCATCCCAAATTCCTGGTGGATGTGATAAAACAGATCTGTTTACAGAACTTCCGCAATGCCGATAAATACGCTCGAAAAACTCTCGCGAAAGCAGACGTCCCTCACGGTCGGTCAGAAAAAAAAAAGCCACTACTGGATACAACAAAACACGTGTCAGGAACTTTCCACAAAGCCTGTAGAAGAGCATCATGAAACGTAACCCCCACTCACTCCCGCGCTCATGTCGCGAGTACCACGGAGAACTATTGTCTGATATTTCGTTTGATTGCATTCCAAATGAGTTGTGGTGAGCGCCGCAATGCTTCCAGTAAGAGAAAAACGTGCAGCGAAATCATTAAAACGTTATCATGAAAATAGTTAAAATGGGAAAGGCCTTCATCATCATAGCGAACTGGTGTTTCAATATTGATAACCGGAACTCTTTCCCAATACATTCTCACAGCGATTTCAGGATCAAAATCCATGCGTTTCCGGAGTTGCACTTGCTCTGCAATTGCATGGAATGCCGACAATGGATACACTCTAAAACCGCACAAAGTATCCTTGATCTCAAAAGAAAATGTTTCCAGCCACACAACAAATTGTGTAATTTTTCGTCCGTACACCCGAGATTTTGGTGCGGATTCATCAAAATAAGGTTGCCCCAGCACCAAAGACTCAGGCTGATTTTTAGCAGCCTCCAGAAATTTTACAGCATCTGAGGCAAGATGCTGTCCGTCTGCATCCACTTGTAATGCATGTGTAAATCCTTTTTTATAGGCCGTCAATAATCCCGTAGTAACTGCGGCACCTTTTCCACCATTTTCAGTATGGTTCAGAATCTCCACATTGCTATCTGTTTGCTCTAATTCTGCTAATATTTTTTGAGTTTCGACATTGCTGGCATCATCCACGATAAAGTATGGAATTTTCAAATGTGCCAACGAAGCAACCACATCCGCAATGGTCTTCTTGTGGTTATAAATCGGGATAACCACACAAGGATGAAACTCAGTCATGCTCACTCACCTAATCACAAAACGTCCGAAAGTTAGTTTCTGTTTTTCGTTATACAAACGGAAACTGGCTTTGACTTTTTCTGCAGACCATTGTAACTCCATCCAGCAAGTATCATCAGGACGAAGCGGATTAATAAATTTTAAAGCTTCTATGCGTTCAATGAAAAAGGTCTTTTTATCCATTAAACGCTGAATATAAGAGGCCGCCCAGTCGATTTGAGCAACTCCAGGAACAACGGGGTATTGATCGAAATGGCCCTTAAAATAAATCAAGTTTTCAGGAATGTGCAGTTTTAAAAGAAATGTTGTTTCCAGAGTGTCAGCAGCAGAAGAGAATTTTTCAACTTCCTCCACAATTGTGGGACAACGTACTTCGCTCATTTGCTGTCATCTTTTTGTTTTGTTAACAGAGCCCGTAAATCGGCCAGTCTAGTTTTTCCCTGAGCGTCTTCTGGCAGGCGATCCACAAATTTCCATGAACGAGGCAGCAGTATTTTATCAAAAGATGCTGCTAAATACAACTTTAAGTCGGCAATTATTTTCTGGATTTTCATTTGCTGCAGATTTATTTTTACGGACTTCTTCAACACAACAACCGCTGCTAAAGGCGGTCTACGATTTGTAAATGGAGGATCTTCACGTAAAAATATTTTTGCCGTATCCACTATTGAATGTGATTCCAGACGCTGTTCCATCTCCGCCAGCGAAAGACGTTTTTCTTCAATTTTCACAACTCGGTCACCACGTCCTTTTAGCAAAAATGTTTTGCCCTTTGCCATTTCAGCAATATCACCGGTGACAAACCAACCATCGTTTTCAACCTCATTGAAAAAAGGAGACCTAACTTTCAGGAAAGATTCCGGAGGCTCCAAAGCCAGTTCCACTTTTCTGAATGCTTTCCAGACATCAACTTCTATTCCGGAACTTTGTTGACGCCACGCAATACCGCCTGTTTCTGTTGAACCTAATATTTCGTACGGAGTGAGTCCTGCAGACTCTGTAAAAACTCTTGAAGTTTCAGTACTCAATGGACCGCCTGAAGAGAAAATGATGCTGCAGCGTGACTTCATTTCAGACAAGTCAATTAATTCCGGCATTCTTTTCAAGTGAGCCGGACCTGAGACGAGACATGCGCGTTTATAAGTTTTCATTTTTTTCACTAATTCATTAGGTGAAAAAATTGTTTCATTCTGAAATACTCTTCCTGCATATAAAGGCCACAAAACCTTGAACAATAAACCGTAAATGTGCTGGTGGGATACTGTTGAAAAAACAATCAATTTACCTAATTTATCACCCCATACTTTTTCCTGTTCTTCAACCTCGGATTCGAGGTTAGCGATAGTTTTCTTAATAGCTTTTCTATCTCCCGTAGAGCCGGATGTGAAAATTTCGAGCATTGTCCGATTTTGACTCAAAACTCTCCATGCTGGATTCAGAGAATGTTTCACTGCTGCTTTTGGATGAAGAACAGGAACATTAACAAGTTTAAGCTTACAATCAGTGACAACTCCCTTTAGATCATGATTCAATTCCTTTAAGGTCTGCTGTCCCAAATTATGCGGCAACACCGCAATAGAATCTGCATGCCAAATGGCAAATAATCCGACAGTAAAGAGATACGTATCTTCAGTAAAAAGTAGCCAGCGTCCGCAACCAATTTCCAGTATTTGTGATGATAAAGATGCCACATCAAGCCTAAATTCTCCCCATGTAAAAATGTGCCCGCTGGACTGCGCCAGAGGAGTAGAGGGATCACGCTGCTCAGCTAACAAGCTGGAAAGAGCTATTTGGGCTTCCGGAGCAATATGCTCAGTTTGCATTTGATACAGGAGGTGGAAATATTCTACGAAGAATTGGATCAAACGGGGTGCCGACGTAGCGGCGGAAACGCCAGTGACGGTAAAGGAATTCAAGCAAAAACAACAGTCCCATCAGCACATAAGCAACGACACCGTTGTATAAGGTCCAAGCTTCTAGACTGGCGAAAAACGTGAGGTATAAAGCCATACAGGCGTTTAACAGAAAATACAAAGACCAAATCAGAGTTATTTTCCTGCAATATAAAATTTCGCTTGGATTTAAATCTTTGCTGATCGTTCTGGCAATTTTTTCAATAATAGAAGGAGGATAGAGCAATGTAACCACAAAAGTAAACAACAGCACACCGTTAACAAATACTGGAAGCAGTAAAAATACCTTGCCAGTGAACCTCTCCGCAGCCTCAAACCAGGTCACTCCGACATAAATCAGGAGTGGGTAAAGCGAGGTTGTTATTACTTTTGCTATGGAATTTAAACTAAATTTCATTTTCAGTCCGTTCTTCTATCACTTTTTTATTCTGCAGTAACTGAGACATCTTGTTCCACCAGTAGTTCATACAAATAATCCACAACATCTTGCACCGTTTTAGAGGATTTTAATTTTTCTGCAGATATTTTTGCGTCATATTTATCTTCCAATTGTAAAATTAGTTCGATCGCATCAATACTGTCAAAGTCCAGATCATTTACCAACTCTGATTCTGGTTTGATTAAGGAACGATCGATTTCAAAAGTATCTTCAATAACATCTTCTACTTTTTGAAGTAATTCTTCTTTATTCATTAATTCCCATTATTTGTTTTTCCTGTTGCACAAATTCAACGAGTGACTGAACAGTGGCAAAATGTTTTCTATTTTCCTCATTTTCTTCAGAAAATTTCAACCCATATTTTTTTTGTAATGCAATCCCCAGTTCCAATGCATCGATAGAATCGAGTCCCAGTCCATCCCCAAAGAGAGCCTCATCACTTTTTATATCTTCAGTTGCTATATCTTCCAAAAATAGAGACTCAATAATGAGCTGCTTGATTTCATTTTCATTTACGATTGTTGTCATTGAATATTACCTTATTATTAAAAAATTGTAGCAAAATTGTTGTAAATTTTCTAGCTGAAACAGGATCATATTTAGGATTTTCCAGAACTTGTTCAACTAGTAACGGTTCATGAATATCCATGAGCATTTCAATGGAATGAGGTGGAATCTGATACCATTCCCAGTCCTTTATCAAAATCGATTCCGAAATGCTTAAAACAGCCGGTACAACAGGAAAACCGCTTTTCAGTGCTATCCATGCAGCTGAACGTTTGAAAGCCCTTAACTCTGTAGACAATGAACGAGTCCCTTCAGGAAAGATTACTACAGGCGTACCTTGATTAAGTTTTTCTACACAGTCATTTATCAGTTGCTCGCCATCCTCATTAGAGATATAACCTGCAGTTCTAGCAACTCCTCTCATGTAAACTGAATTCATGATTTCCGGTTTAACAACACATACTGCTTTTGGGAGAGTTGCTAGGATAAGAACAATATCTAATAAACTCGGATGATTTGCAACAAAAATATAAGCGCCAGATGGCAAGTTTGTCAGACCTTTTGCTTTACCGTTTATCAAACGAAACATTTTCAGATACCAAAAAAACGCCCGAAACGCATAATGCACAATCCTCTGCATCATGTGTTCACGTTTTTCAGCAAAATCTACAGGTATCAGCCCCGCTAAAAAGACTATAAAATTTAGACATAATCCTCCTGCCCCAAAGAGGACAAAAGCCAATCCAGTACCGACAATCATTCGTAAATAACTGATTAACTCAATAGTTTTTCCCATGTCCAACTCTGACGGTGATGAAACAAAGTAAACCGTTTTTCAGTGGATAACAACCACCGCAAAAACAGCAACGCCTGTGGGAACTTTAATGTTGGATCTGGAGTTTGTTCTTGTATTGTACAGGGATTTAAACTCAATTTCAGCCTGTAATCTCCCTGATTATTATCTCCGCTAAACAAAAACGCTACTGCATATGGAAATTCAGGAGTTCGTCCATATTGCTTAAAGCAGGCGGGAACGGACTCATCTGCAACTACCAACAATGTCTTTTGTTCGGGAAAGCGGTACTGCATGGTCAACGCCTCAAGAAAACCATAACAAAACGAAGCTTCACCGCCTGACAAAGCTGTTGTTGCCTCCCTGTTACTCGCCTCAATGGAGAACAATCCGGATGTAGTGTTGTGTACAGAATGACTGAATTTTTGAGGAGAAAACAGCTCTTCCTCGATCAACAAATCAGTAAGTTCAAGGGTAGTTTCCAATTCACCATGATGTGAGGCAAAAACTGAGTTCACCTCAGACAAATCAATCACATCTCTGAATCTAAAAACAACCTGCATTATCATCCGGCCCAGCTTACTCAAGCGGCGACGACGGATCGCCGGAATAAACGGAAGCTTCGGACTACCATTTACAGGCAGTAACACTGGCTTAGTAACCCAACTTTTCCAATCGCTTTCAGTTTCTACAGTTGGAGACCAGGCGGACCATTGAATCAGATTCACGTACATTAAGATAAATTTAGGCTTTTGTTTTCACGGATTAATTCCATTTCTTAAAAATCAATGAAGTATTGACTCCGCCAAAAGCAAAATTGTTACACATCACATATTCTGCCTCAAATTGACGACCATCATCCTGCAGATAATCCAGATTAGCACAACGTGAGTCAACTTCATGCAGATTTAGAGTAGGTGCAAACCAGTTTTCACGTGCCATTTGCAGAGTCATCCAGGTTTCCAATGCCCCGCAGGCACCCATCGTGTGACCGAAATGACCTTTGAGTGAACTTATGGGAATACGATCTCCAAAAACCTTATTTATTGCTTCTGACTCGGCGATGTCACCCACTTCTGTTGCCGTACCGTGAGCATTGAGATAACCAATCGCTTCCGGTGGCAAATTAGCATCTTCCAGTGCAAGTTCCATCACTCTTTTCATTCCGGAAACTGCCGGAGCTGTCATATGTTCACCATCAGAATTTGCGCCGTATCCCAGCAATTCCGCATATATTTTAGCACCTCTGGATCGGGCTGTTTCTAAATCCTCCAGAATCAAAGTTGCTGCACCTTCGCCAATCACCAGTCCGTCACGGTTTTTGTCAAAAGGTGCCGGTGTTTGTTTTGGATTTTGATTATTGATTGAAGTTGCATAAAGCACATCGAACATCACCGCTTCTGAAACTGAAAGCTCTTCTGCACCTCCGGCAATCATAAAATCCTGTAGTCCGTATTTAATACTTTCATAGGCATATCCGATACCCTGACTTCCTGAAGTACATGCACTACAGGTGGGAATAACCCGCCCTTTCAGCTTAAAGAAATGACCGATATTTGCCACGCAGGTATGACTCATCATCTGAATATATGTGGTTGATGAAATACCTTTCAAGCGTTTGTGAACATGAAGGCTTTCGAAAAAAACATGATGTGCAGTTGGGCTTCCAGTTCCGGAACCATAGGCCACTCCCATACGTCCGTCTGTAACGTGAGAGGTCCCGAGTAGCCCAGCATCTTCCAAGGCGAGTTCTGCTGACCGCGTGGCCAATAATGAGACCCTCCCCATCGAACGAATTGCTTTTCTGTTATAGTGTTTAGGAAGCTCAAAATTTTTTATGGGCGCAGCTAAATGAGTACGCAAGCCTTTAATTTCTTTCCAGTCCGGCATAATTTGTATAGCGGAGCGTTGGGCTTTCAAACTTTCAAAAACTGCGTCCCAATTCAGTCCAATCGGGGATAAACCCGCCATTCCAGTTACAACTACTCTACGTTTCATAACATACCTCCATTAACAGAAATAACCTGCCCAGTGATGTAAGCGGCTTTTTCTGAAAATAAAAACCCCACTAAAGCCGCGACTTCTTCCGGTTTACCCAAACGTCTCATTGGAATACGTTTTTTAGCTTCGTCTAAATGAACTTCTGAGATCATGTCTGTCTCAATAAGTCCTGGAGCAACACAGTTGGCGGTAATTTTGCGTTTAGCGAGTTCTTGAGCCAATGCTCTAGTAGCGCCGATAATTCCTGCTTTTGAGGCTCCATAGTTCACTTGTCCGGGATTACCTACCAAGGCACTGATTGATGAAAGAGTGACTATACGCCCGCCTTTTTTTGACAAAATAATCGGCATTACAAGCGGATGCAGAACGTTGTAAAAGCCATCCAAATTTGTCTTCATGACAGTGTCCCAGTCTGCCCCGGTAAGCGCAGGAAATGCAGCATCCGCAGTAATACCGGCATTGCAAACCGCTCCGTAAAAACAACCGGATTGCTGAATGTTTTCTTCAAGACACTTGCGAGTCGCATCTCTTGCTGAAATATCAAAAGGCAAAAGGCTTGCGCTACCACCCTTACTTTGAATTTCTTCCAGCACTTCCTCTGCTTTAGCCTGATTTGATTTAAAGTTCAACAAAACTTCAAAACCTGCATCTGCTAATTCAAGCGCAATCGCACGGCCAATTCCACGGCTGGCCCCTGTTACTAAAACTTTCTTTTTCATAAATCCGTGATATTATTTTTGGTTTCCGATTGGAAAAAGTTTAAGCGTCCTATCATCAACAACTCACCATCATCCGCATTTCGAACAGCACAGTCAAATACGCCAAAATTTTCTTGCTCCAGCACCAAATTGGCTGAAATCAACAATTCCTGTTGATGATAAAATTCATGCACAAACATTTCTACTTTTCTGGAACCAACGAAAAAACCGATTTGCCCACGCTCTGCTTCATGTTTCTTGTCTAAACTACCGTGCGCAGCTACTCCCTGAGACATATACTCCAGTCCAATGTATGCAGGTACATTACCACTTTCATCAGCAAATGGATCTTGTGCGGAAATCTTCATCAGACAGTCTATTCTCTCAGCATCCCGATAAATAACTGTCTCCAGCAAAATCATCGTTCCTGAATGAGGAATCAATGCTGAAATATGCGGATAATTTGAACTATGAAAATTCATAATATTCATTCAAAATTGCGACCCATAATCAAGCTAAAGTTATTGCCTCCAAAGCCAAAAGATGAACTCATCAGGTTTACTTCACCTTGAGCTGAAATACTTTGTCCTTGATGTACCAAATCAAGTGCCGGAAAATTTTCATCAGCTTTTTCGTCCCAATAATGTGGTGGCAGCGTAATCTGTTTTTCGGGATTTGTCGCGGAATTCAGCAGCATCCAGCAAATTCCGGCTTCAATACTTCCGGCGGCACCTAAACAGTGGCCAAAGGAAGGTTTTGTGGAAGAACAAAATGGAACTGAGGGGAATGTATTTTGAACCGCTCGGGCTTCCATTTCATCATTCAACCGCGTTCCTGTTCCATGCAAGTTTAAATATTGAATTTCATCCGGATCCATTTCAGCATTTATCAACGCCTTCTGCATAGAGAACTGAGCTCCGTATCCGTGAGGTTCTGGAGATGACATGTGATGTGCGTCACATGATTCACCCACTCCGCGTAGTTGTACACCATCCGGAGAATGTTCCATGATAAAAACACAAGCTCCTTCACCTAAATTAATGCCATTTCGATTCCTGCTCATGGGGTTACTGACCTCTGCCGATAACACTTCCAGCGAAGCAAAACCATTCAGAACAAATTCACATAATGAATCCGAACCTCCAACTACTACAGCATCACAAAGCTCCATTTCTATAAGAGCTCGGGCGGAAGCAAAAACTTTTGCACTTGAAGAACATGCTGTCGAAATGGTGTAAGCCGGCCCAGCGATTCCACTGTATGCTGCGATAAAATCAGCGAGACCGTTCATTTCATGTTGAGCATAGTCAAAATCCTGCGGGAAATGACCACTTTCTTTGCGGAAAGCTAATGCTTGCTCTGTGGACAACATTCCGGCTGTACTGGTTCCCATCACTACTCCCATCCGGAAATCACCATTGCTTTCCAAAAGTGTCCGTACATGTTCTTCAACCTGCATAAACGCCGTCAGAGCCAATGCATTATTCCGGCAGCGGTAACGGCTCAACTCATCCGGAATATTCGCTAAAGGTACCTCCACATTCCGGACACCAAACTTACGTTCATTGAGCAGTTTCGGTCCTTCATTCAATGTTGAAGGAACTTCATGAAGGAGCCTTTTTAAAATTTCCTCTTGTGTATCTCCCAGAGCTGACACAATACCCATTGAGGAAAGTTTACAAAATCCTTTTTTCATGGAAGTTGATTCGACTGCAGAGTTTGAATGCTTAACTTGTATTCTCGTTCCAAATGTTCAATGATCATTTTACCCTGCCAAAATGGACGAGTTTCGTAACTGATCCTCATAATAATTTTTTCATTTCTTAATACTTCACGTTTCATTAGCGGTGAATCAATGTCTCTGATTTTGAGTACGTCATGTTGTGGAATCTTTAACCAAAGAGCCAGTTGTACATCAGCTAAAATATGCTTTGGTGAAAAAGGGAAAGGCCATTCATCCAAATATTCCTCAGACAAACTTTCACCTGTCCATAAGACTGTGAATAGCCGATTCCCCAAAGGCGACAATCCCACCAAAGTGATGCTGTTTGAGGTGATTTCTAATTGGGCCAGCAATTGTCTGGTTACACCGCTATAGTTAATTTCCAGACTCTGCAACAGCGAAAGTGACTGTCCAAAACTTTCAGGCGTCAACAGCGAAAACTTTGCATCACTGGCGATATTCAACGGTTTGACTGATTCAGCATTCTGCGTGCATGCAAACAGGCCAAATAGTATTACTAACGCCAAAGCAGTAGCAAAAGTTCGACTGAACAGAAAAATACTAAATATCCTTTGTCCTTGCATTTCAAGCCAACATCTTCCACATCGGCCCTTTACCGTATGCACCGGACTTTCCGGCTTTGTTACGTAATCGTTCAAAAAGCAAAGGGTGGTTAATTTTCTTGCTGAATCCAGGCAGAATCCAATTGTGGTAGTTTCGTGATTCTTTTAGCAAACGCTCAAACATAAATTCACGAATTGATTCTTCCACATAAAAAACCGGTTTCAGTCCTATTTCTTCCGGGGCAATCCAACCTTTCTTAATCAAACGATTCGCCAGTGGAGTGTGAGGATATATGCGGACACCAATCATGGCAATTACAACAGAAGGATCGCACTCATGCACATTTGCAATCGTTTCCTCAACACTTTCTTTGGTTTCTCCTGGAGCACCAAAAATCAGTGAATGGCTGAATTTAATTTCATTTTCTTTGCACCAGCGTGAAGCGTCTTTAATTTTGCTAATTGTAAACCATTTTGACATTGAGGCCAAACCTACATTGCTCATTGAATCAGAGCCAAAATCAAGTGCGTCACAGCCCGATTCTTTGTATACTGCAAACATTTCCTCATCAACAACTCCAGGTGAGGTGTAGGCAGTCCAATGTACTTTCAGTCCGCGTTTAATTATCTCATTACAAATTGCAACTGAATGGTCTCTGGGATAGTTAAAGACATTGTCCACGAAAAAAAAATAATCAATCCCATACTCATGATAACAAGCTTCCATTTCGTCAACCACTTTTTCCGGAGACCTCTGGCGCACAGAAGAGCCCTCCAGCAGAGGGTATGAACAATACGAGCATTTGTAACGGCAACCGCGTTTTGTTTGAATATTAAGACTGCCCCCATCTTTAAAATAACGCTGTGTTTCGAGCAAGTCCCATGCTGGTGTCAAATCATCCAAATTGACTTGTCCACCCTGAGCATAATAAATGATTTGTTCAGGTTTCTCCCCGTTCGCTAATTTTTCCAACAGTTCCTGAAAAGCGATTTCACCCTCGCCGACAATTCCATAATCAACTCCGAGTTTTTCTATAATTTCTTCCGGAAACAATGAAAAGGCCGGACCTCCTACTACAATCGGAATCTCAGGAGCAGTGTCCCTACAGATCCGGACTATCTGTCTAAAATGTTCAAAATATGAAACTGATTTAGGATAAGCGGTATTATCAACATTACGCAACGACAAGCCAATCACGTCAGCATTTGTCTCACAAATACTCTTTTTCAAACCTTTCTCAAATTCAACCTGGAAAGTCATGTCAAATATTTCACACTTATGTTGTGCTCTACGCATTGCCGAAGCCAGATAACTCAGACCGATTGGCGGAACAGGATCCGGCATACGAGTCTGGTTTGTATTAACCAATAATAAATTCATTGTAAAATTCTTTGAGGTGTACCGTTTGAGAATTACTCAAATCAATGTTTTCGTCTTTCAATTCCGGATAATTTTTTTGGGCTTCAAAATAGATTTCTGTTGTTAGTTCATGTGCGGAGTTGATGTTTTTACGTAATTGCTGCAAAAGGACTTCATCTTCTTGCAAAACCGGCAAATTCCTGTTCAGTTGCTGAAGCAGTGGTATTTCTGCATAATCCAGAAAAAATCCGCAAGCATGTTTTTGATCATCATCGATTGCAGCCCAAAGACGAAACAGGTTTTGCATCCTTACATTCAAGATGAAAAATTCGCTGAGAATCGGTCGTACAAGTTCCATGAACTTGAGATCTGTCAATTTCTGCTTGAAATACAGCGGACCTATTCCGCCCCAATACATCATTAAATCCCAAATAAATTTTGAACTCATGACCTTTGAATTCGCCATCGTTGGATATTGATCTTCATAAATCGGCAAAAAACCCGCAAAAATCGAACGGAAGGTCCGTTCGTGTTGCTTGACTTCAAGTGAAATATTTTGACCTGCCAAAGATTTAGAAATAATATCCGTGATAAAACCATTGTTCATGCCTATAAAATCACTTCCGGGGGAATAGAGAGGATCAAGAAACATTCCGGAATCTCCGGTCAGGCACCAACCATCCTCTGAATACAATTGTTTGCAACTATAAGAAAATTGTTTAAGTGCGAGAAAATCCTGGAAATAATCCAGATTCTCCTCGACCATGGCTGAACATTGCGGTTCGTGTTTTTTCAACCATTCTCGAGCCTTTTCAAAAGTATTGATTGACTTATAAGCATGAAATCTCTCATCGGCCACAATACCGATACTGGTAGAACCTGAGGATAATGGAATCAGCCACGTCCAATAACCTTTACCATATAAATGATTAGTACTCAAATATCGTGACTGTTCATTTCTCTGCTGCCATTTAGTGTTTTTTGACCAGTCGTCAATATTGATTTTTGCGGCAATACGGAACCAGGCAGCATTTATGTTGTGTCTTACTTTTTTTGCCAAAGATAACTTACGTTTCAACAAACTTGCACGTCCACTTGCATCCACCAGCCATTTTGCTTTTAAACTATGCCTTTCACCTGCTTTTTCAAAATGTACAAGTTGATCATTACTGGCCAGTTCCACGTCAACAACCCTGGCCTCACTGATGAGGTTTACATCCAACTTTTCACAGTATTCAGCTAGTGCGTTTTCAAAACGCCCCCGGTCCAGTTGATAGCTCCAAACAGTCAAATAGTGACTTGGCCCAAGTTCTGTACGCTGCGTTATATCATGGTTACCTTCACGTGAAAAAAAGAAACGAAGACCTAATTTGCGGATTTCCTGGTCCAATATGTTTTTCAGACCCAGAATGTTTTCAAAATAATGGCTGCCGACTTCCACTGTTGATTCTCCTACCTTCAGAGCTGCCTCCGGTCTGGGGAATCCTGCTTTTTCAATGACAGTAATACGAGTGTGGGCAGATTTATTTTTGAGTTGAATGGCCAGAGAGAGACCTGCCAGACCGCCTCCTATTATCACAACATCAACTTGTTCTTCCATGAAATATTTCTATTGTTCCTTCAAAATAATTCCACCGAAACAGCATACGTTTCAGCAGTGTCTCCAGATAATTGACACAACTCCGGAGGGGAGACTTTCAGGAT
>Ga0302117_10000356_pt1 | contig 19206 bp, 15 predicted proteins | sample AG5_322_MG_FD_203112 | JGI IMG/M metagenome (GOLD analysis project Ga0302117, IMG submission 203112) | Marine microbial communities from Western Arctic Ocean, Canada - AG5_32.2 | ecosystem: Environmental > Aquatic > Marine > Oceanic | place: Canada: Western Arctic Ocean | collected 2017-10-01 | reverse complement strand
TGGAATCATAGGAGAGGTGAAAAATCTGATGTGGTCGCGGCTAAAAACATTACTGGAGATGATTCGCTTTAGCCACACAGTGTTTGCTCTGCCCTTTGCGCTGTTGTCAGCCGTCATGTGCTGGACTGTACCGCATTCTGAGGGGCCACCGCCACCGTTTGTTGCACGCTATTTATTGGGAATTGTATTGTGCATGGTTTTTGCCCGCAACGCCGCGATGGCTTTCAACCGAATCGCCGACCGGCGGATGGATGCGGAAAATCCGAGAACAGCTGCTCGTCATATCCCTGCTGGGGGGTTGTCGTTGTCGAGTGTGGTTTGGTTCACTGTGTTGAACTGCGCAATGTTTGTGGCCGCGACACTGTTGTTTTTTCCAAATCAACTGCCAATTATATTGTCACTGCCAGTCTTGGGGGTGTTGGGTCTATACAGTTACACCAAACGATTTACGTCACTCGCTCATTTCTATTTAGGTGCAAGTTTATTGCTGGCGCCGGTCTGTACATGGATTGCACTACGAGGGGAAATTATGCAGCAAGATGTTATGGATATTGTTCCGGCGGTTGTCTTGGGATTAATGGTGATGTTTTGGGTTGGTGGGTTCGACATAATTTATGCTTGTCAGGATGCAGAGTTTGACAAGCAAGTGAAATTAAAGAGTATTCCAGCACGGTTTGGTGTTCGCGGTGCTTTGCGAATCGCAGCGGTTTCTCACCTTCTGATGATTGTGGCTATGGTGGGATTAACGTTTGTTAGTCAGTTGGATGCCCTAGGTTGGATCTATTATGTTACTGTCGCTGCGACAGCCGTTTTATTGACGATTGAGCATTGTTTGGTGAAACCAGATGACTTAGCACGAGTTAATGTCGCATTTTTTCAGATAAACGCGTTAATTAGTATCGGGTTGTTCTTGATTGTATCGCTAGACTTGCTGTTATAATTTCCCCTGACAGCCGTGCAAGGCAAATCGATGCCCTGAAAAATTGGGGCATCGAAACATAAACAGAATTGGCTATTACACATGGAGGTGTTGTTCGTGTCTAGAATTCGGAACACCACAACGAATATTGGATTGATCACGGTAATACTGTTGATGACGGGGTGCGTTGGCAGTGATACAACGACGGATGACACTGGTGATTCGGGTGTGCGAGTTGGGGCCGAAAGCAATACATCAGCAAACGATCAAAATAATGGCAACAGTGCCATGAATGCCACTACCGCGACGACGGGTGATTCCAATGCGGAAACATCTATTTCGCTCGACTCTGAAATTGGCGAACTGTTAGGTGATCTTGGTGCGGGAAGTAATGACCAACGAGTGGCTGCTAGTGATGCGTTACGCGAACGCAGCGAGGCAGTCTTGGCGAGTGTGTCGGATTGGTTGAAAGCTGGCACGCTTAAACAGCGGCAAGGATTGATGCTGTTTCTTACCGGGCAAGTACAGCAGTTTCCGCAGCAAGTTTCGATTGCGGTCAGTTTAGGTTTGCAGGATGAGGATAGTAAGGTTCGGTCAATTTCAATTCAATTAATTCGACAATTGTTGCCGGAGGAAGCTGCTAACCAACAAGCGGTATTACTAGAGGCGATGGTCGATGCGGCGGAGACAACTAGTAACCGAGTGAGTATTGTTCGATTGTTGTCGGTATTACCAGGTGATCGACCGACGATTGAATTACAAGTCGGGCAGTTAGCGGCGGATAATAATCAAGTCAGTGAAGTACAACGAACCGCCTTGCAAACGTATGCTCACTTGGCACCCCGTGAGCCAGCCATACCGTTGTTGATTAAAGTACTGGAAACGTCAAAGAACGACGACGTGTGCCGTACGGCGGCAGTGTTGGTGGGCAAATATGGCAGCAAGAGTGTAGCGGCTGTCGCGACATTAGCTGTGCATTTAGAATCTTCACATGATGATTTGCGTGACGCTGCAGCGCAGGCTCTGGCTAGGATTGGACGTCCGTCGGTGGACTTGCTGGGTGCCGCGTTAGGTAGTGAGAACTTGGCGACTCGACAAATCGCAATATACACTCTTGGCATTATTGGCCCATCGTCACGAGCGCACGTAGAAAAAATATCATCCATGATCACCGCGGATAACGAGGACACTAACGCAATCGCTCGAGAAGCCTTGAGCCGCATTTTGCAACAGTGAAAAGGATAGTGGGCTCTTACGGTAGCGTGCTGACTAGTTTCTCGCCGGCTTCCCATTTCGATGGGTCGTTTGGGTCGCGGATGATTTGGTTGTAGAGTGTGTCGCGTTCAATTGGTTCGCGGCCGGCTTCACGGATTAACTCTTCCAACTTGGTAACGGATACTTCTTCTGGCGTTGTGGCTCCAGCGTCATGATAGATGAGTTCGTGACGGACCGTGCCATCGAGATCGTCGGCACCATAGGACAACGCTGTTTGTGCGGTGCCGATGCCAAGCATAATCCAATACGCTTTGATATGCGGGAAGTTGTCGAGCATCAAACGCGACACGGCGATCGTTCGCAAATCTAAAAGAGCAGACGGTTTCTTGAGGTGCGATAGCCCGGTGTTTTCTGGGTGAAACGCGAGGGGTATGAAAGTTTGAAAACCACCTGTTTCATCTTGTTGTTCACGTAAGCGTATTAGATGATCGATGCGGTGGAACTCGTTTTCAAGATGCCCGTAGAGCATCGTGGCGTTGGTGTTGATTCCTAGTTGATGAGCTGTGCGGTGTGTTTCAAACCACTTTCCAGTATCCGCTTTGTGCTCGCAAATCTGATCACGAATCTCAGGGTGGAAAATTTCCGCTCCACCACCGGGCATGCTTCCGAGCCCAACTTCGATCATGTCCTCGAGAATCTGGCGAATGTTCTTTTTGGTTAAAAACTCAAACCAATTTATCTCAACGGCCGTCCACGCCTTCAGATGTAGTTGAGGGTAGGCCTCCTTTAGCAGACGCACAATGTTTAAATACCACTCGTAATCTTTTTGATGGTGTAATCCGCCGACAATGTGGACTTCGGTGCAACCATTGTCAGTCGCTTCTTGGCCCCGCTGTAGGATTTCTTCGTCACCCATCGCATAGCCACGTTCTTCTCGTAAATCTGCTCGAAAGGCACAGAAATTACACCTGTAAACGCAGATATTGGTGGGGTTCAGGTGCGTGTTGATATTGTAATAAGCAACGTTTCCACTGATACGTTCACGGACAATATTGGCTAATTCACCGACAGCTTGCAACGGAGTGTCGTTACGATACAGAAGCAGACCATCGTCAAGTGAAAGTCGTTGTTGGTCTTCAACTTTTTTGCGGATGTCATCAAGAGTTGATTTTGCCGTCATCTATGTGGGGTGTCCGAGGAGAGGGTTTTGAGGATAGAGATCGAGTGTTGTTTTGTATCGGCTATTTGATTTAGTTGAACCACTAATTAGGGGAACCGTAGATTTTATGTGAAAAGTAACAATCTAAAAAGGACCAATCACATTAAAACTGGGTCTCATTGCGGGCGACGAGGTTTCCCTTTTAGCTGACGGCATTGCTGTCGTTCTAGCTTCAGTTGCTGCTCGATATTTTGCTCTAGTTGTGATGCTTCTTGCTGTGAGTCGATTCCAAAACCTTTCATCCAGCCGATTACTTCATGATCGGATAACGCGGGATTAGGTTTGGCTGTGTTAGCTTGCTTGTCGTCGGTGGCTTGGAATTGATGCTGGATTTGTCGTGCCCAGCGATCAGCGTCCATGGCTGTGGCACGTTTGCGTTTGGCAGCGCGTTGAATCCGATGATCGCTGGTAACCACGGTTAGATTTCGCGGAGCATGGTGTAGGCGAATATACTCTTCCATCAGCGTGTCTGCGTCTGGATAGCCGACGGCAAAATGAATGGTAATTCCACTGCTATCGAAGAGGAATCCTCGGTTGGGTGGTGGGTTTTTCGCATCGAATACTAAGACAGTCTTTTTGCGGAGGTTTGCGGGTAGCGTCGTAATCAACCAGTTCGCGAGTGAGTCACGTGCCCCCTGTAGAGTTCCGTCGTCGTTGTCAGGACCAAACTCACCGGTGTTCCACCACAGGTTGTACCCGTCGATCAAAAAGAGCGGAGCATTGTGTGCTGGTGGATTAGAGCGATTCATCTTCGTTTATCTAATGAGCAATTTAGGCTGGCAGTTCGATTTGTTTGGTTTTGACGCAGCCGCCAACAATGACGGTGTCGGCACGACCGGTTAACTCAACGCCAGCCAAAGGAGTGTTATGGCTACGGGACAGCATGGACTCTGGTTGTACGATCCAGACAGCAGTGGGATCGATGATGGTAATGTCTGCTGATGCTCCGATGGCGAGTGTCCCCTTTTGGTGATAGCTGGGATCGTTCAACCCCAACGCGATTGCAGGGTTCGTCGACAACTTGGCAATCAAGGCCGAAATATCGAGATGTCCTGGCTGGACTAAATGTGTAATGGCTAATCCCAGCGTGAATTCAATTTGGCTCATACCAAACGGCGCTCGGTCAAGTTCCGTCATCTTCTTTTCAATCGCTCGGGGTGCATGTCCGCTTGTAATGACATCGAGTGTCCCATCAGCTAGCCCCGCAATACAGGCGTCGATATGTTGTTGACTGCGAAGCGGCGGATTAACTTTGTAATTTGAATCAAAACTTCGTAACAACTCATCGGTGAGGAATAGATTCGCGATACAAACTTCAGCCGTAACGCCGACTCCCCTGCCCTTGGCTCGTCGAATCAATTCGACACTGCCTTGGGTTGAAATGTCCATCAAGTGTAGTCGCCCGCCGGTTGTTTCACAGAGTCGCAGGTCGCGTCCTGTGGCGAGTTCTTCAGAGTCTGGATGCATTCCTGATAGTCCTAGCACCATGGAGGTTGCACCCGCATGCATGATTCCAGATTGAGACAGTTCAGGCAGTTCTGGATGGTCAATGATTGGTTTGTCAAACATCTTGCTGTATTCAAGAGCACGCCGAAACAGGTCGGTATTGCCTAGTGGTGCTGGAGCGTCAGAGAACCCGACCGCGCCAGTTTCAGCAAGCATTCCCATCTCCGCTAATTCTTCACCTTGCCGGTTTTTGCTGACAGCGGCAATGACGTATACATTGCAATTATCCGCTTGAATCGCTTTTTGCTGTATGAATTGGATTTGAGCTTGAGTATCGATGGCGGGGGAAGTGTTCGGGAGACAGGCGATCGAAGTGAAACCGCCAGCGATTGCCGCTGCTGTTCCGGTCGCAATACATTCATCTTCTTCGAATCCGGGTTCCCGTAGTTGTACATGAATATCGACTAGCCCCGGAGCAACGATTTTATCTGTGGCATCGATAACGTTGCTGCTGCCGGAGAGATTCTCGCCGATTTCAACAATGACACCATCGATGACTAGCATGTCGGCAATGCCATCATAATCTTGGCTCGGATCTATCACTCGGCCGCCGCGAACGAGCAAGCTTTTGTCCGTGGTTGAATTGGGGGGCGATGAATCAGACATTATTATTCATTGCCTCCATTTGATGACAGTCTCCGCTGATTTGCTTTGGTTGTGAGTGTGAGTGCGGCCATACGAACGGCGATGCCATTGGTGACTTGGTTTAGAATAACCGAGTGCGGGCCATCAGCGACATCAGGAGTGACTTCGACTCCGCGATTAATCGGTCCCGGAGCTAAGATTAAAATGTCTTCTTTGGCGTGCGACATTCGTTCTTTGTTCATGCCGTAGAGAAAAGCGTATTCTCGCACAGATGGAAACGGTCGCGTGTATTGTCGTTCGAACTGAATTCGCAAGAGATTCAATACATCGCAACGGGGGATGATGTCATCAAGGTTATGTGATACTTCGACTCCGTATTGTTCCCACGCGCTGGAAACTAACGTGGAAGGTCCGCAAACGATAACGTGTGCTCCGAGTTTTTTGAGTCCCCAGATATTGGAACGGGCTGTACGGCTGTATGTAATGTCGCCGACCAAGGCAACGGTCAAGCCTTCGATTGATCCGCGTTGTTCGTGGATCGTCATGATGTCGAGCATTCCTTGCGTGGGATGTTCGTGCGGGCCATCTCCTGCATTGAGGATACTACAGTCAACGTTGTTTGAAAGTAAGTGTGGACTGCCAGGTGTGCTGTGACGAATTACAATTGCATCAACATTCATTGCTTCGATTGTCTTCGCCGTATCAATTAGTGTTTCACCTTTACTCACACTGCTTGAGCTAGCTGAGAATTCAACGGTTTCTGCACCGAGTCGCCGAGCCGCCAAGCTGAAACTGTTACGTGTCCGTGTCGAATCTTCGAAGAACATGTTGGCGATCGTCAAACCCTCGAGGATGTCGAGTTTATTGTGGCAACCGCTAGTGGCGGTTTTCAGTGTAATCGCCGTCTGTAATAGAGTGGTAATATCTTCGAGGCTGAGATTTTCTAATCCCAATAAATGACGGTGTTTCCATGACTGCGGAACTAAATCTTCCGCTGTAGTGAATTTCGAATTTGGACCGGTCGTCCCCACGAAGGTTTTCCTTTAGATAAGTTGCGAAATTTGAGTTGTTCGGTCTTTACCGTGTATTTTGCAGTGTTTGCAAGATTTTAACACTGTTGGGCAGGCCTGTGAGCGCTAGAAAACCAAAGCACGATAAGATTGTTTGAGATTTTTTGTAGGTCTTAACGATTAGAGTAAAGATTTTGTGTTTATCGACCGATTCGTCACTCACGCAGTCCAAAGCATTCGTTCGTTAGAGTGTTGGGTTGTTTACTGTAAAATAATTTACCCGTGTTACGGAATGTAAGACAAGATGAGAAATAAGTCCTTGAAAGTCGTTCGTTTTCTATATTTCACCGCGATCATTGGAATTTTAAGCGGATGCTCGACGATGGGAAATAATGAGCAAGTAATGCGTAGCCCCAATGAATTACTCAGCGAAAAAACTGAAATGATGCAGTTAGCGTCCAAGCAGGCAACCTATCAGACTCCGCAGTCCGCCTTCGGTCATTATACCGTCGAGATTCAAAATGTGTACGGTGTCAAACAACGGGCAAAGTTTGAATTGCGGCAAGGTATGTTTATCCAAGATGCACTGCGTGAATCCAAAGTGTTGGAACAGTTCAATTTCATGACGATCAAACTGCGTCGTCCGACGAATGACCCAATGCGGTTCTTGCCGTTGGACATTGAATTCAATCCAGAGTTCCGCCGGATTGAACCGATCAATGATTACGCTATTCACGATGGCGATTACATTATTGTCAAACAACAAGCGACTGGAGAGCTTGACGAAATGATTGGCAATTTTAAATCCCAAGCAGGCTTTTAGCAGGCAATCTAAAAAACGATTTTGAGCGCCGCTGATCTTACGTCGACTTGGTCAATATTCGCGCGGTGTTGTTCGCCCTTGCACTCGGTAAGGTAATCCCATGATTCGCAGGAAGCCTTCGGCATCGTCTTGGTTATAAGATCCGCCGCCTTCCATCGTTGCGATTCCTTCGTCATACAAGCTGTTTTCGCTCGTGCGACTGTCAACAATGATGTTGCCCTTGTACAAGCTTAGTTGCACCTCGCCGGATACGTGCCGCATCGACTCTTTAATGAATGCCAACAGTGCATCCATCTTGGCGCAATACCAGTGGCCGTAATAAACCATTTCAGCAACGTCCGCTTTGAGACGATCGCGGAGGTGTGTGAGGTCACGGTCCAGTGTCAGTTGTTCTAACACCAACAATGCGTCATACAGAATTGTCATGCCGGGTGCTTCATACACTCCACGGCTTTTCATCCCAACGAACCTGTTTTCAACCATATCGATTCGGCCGATGCCGTTGCGGCCGCCGATGTCGTTAAGTGCCTGAACGATTTCTAATGGATTAAGGTCATTGCCATTGACTGCGACGGGGACGCCGTGCTCAATGCGGATAGTAACCGGTTCACGTTCATCAGGGGCTTCTTGAGGGGAGACGCCCATGCCAAACTCAACGGTGTCGACGCCGTTGAGTTGCAGATCTTCAAGATCTCCTGCTTCGTAGCTTATGTGTAAACAGTTTTCATCGGAGCTGTATGGTTTGGAGGCGGATACCTTGATGGGGATATTTTTGTTTTCGCAATAGGCAATCATTTCTGTCCGCCCGGGGAACAAATCGCGAAATTTTTGGACTCGCCACGGTGCAATCATTTTCACACCCGGATCTAACGCTTCCGCTGCTAGTTGAAAACGGCATTGGTCGTTGCCTTTACCAGTAGCACCGTGAGCGTAGGCGACGGCGTCAACTTCGCGGGCTACTTGTAAGCAGACTTTGGAAATCAGCGGGCGCGCGATTGATGTGCCTAGCAAGTAAATGCTTTCGTATTTTGCTTGCCATTGCAGAACAGGAAATGCGAAATCACGGCACAGTTCTTCTTGAACGTCGACAATTCGTGCACTGGCGGCACCGCAGTCGTGCGCTTTTTTCATGATCGCTTCGCGGTCTTCGCACGGTTGGCCAAGGTCAACGTAGACGCAGTGTACATCGTACCCTTCGTCTTGTAACCAACCAAGAATTACGGACGTATCTAGTCCACCGGAATAAGCTAATACGCAACTAGGCATTTCACGAATCTTTCTTTATTAATTATAAGTATCGAATATCCAAACTATTAGTTTGTTATTGTGATTCGGGTTTGTTGGTCTGACAAGTCCTGAGAGCTTGGGAGTTTTTGTGGTTTCAAAAAAATCCGCCCATAAATTCACACGAATGTGAAAGTTATGGGCGTGATAGAAGTTCCATGTATCTGCGAGCGGCTGTGGTGAAATCAAATTGTGAGGCGTGCCTGATAACTTCATCGGAATCGAGTGGCTCAGCAAGTGCTTGCGTGATGGCTGTCGCCAATGCACTTGGATTGCCACAGGGTGTGAGGCGATGTCCAAAACGATCCCCAAGTATTTCTGCTGGACCACTGGGGCAATCTGTCGACACAACATTACAGCCACATGCCATGGCTTCGATTAAAACGGTTGGCAATGCTTCCCAGCGAGAAGAGAGTACATAGAGGTCCGCCTGTTGCATCCACTGGTATGGATTCTCAGTAAATCCAACGAGACAAACGCGATCCGCTAATCCTAGTTTATCAATGAGCGCTGCGATGTTAGTTCGTTCTTCACCGTCACCGAGAATGGCCAGTCGAGATGGTACCGTTGATTGCAACTGAGCGAACGCTTGTATTAATGTGGGATAGTCTTTTTGCTCTGATAACCGACCGACCGCTAAAATTAATGGTTCTGAATTGTGTTCGACAAACGGATGTTGCAATGGTTCTTGACGACAATTATGAATGTGCGCACTGACAACGGGATTGTAAATGGTTGTGACGCTAGCCGGCGGTAGTCGCAGTTGCTGTTCTAAATCCCGCGCGGCGGCGTTTGAGACGGCGACGACTTGATCGGCGGATTTGTAGAGTCGCCGAGCGAGAGGACGGATAAACTTATCACGCCATTTCTCGCCTCGGTAAGCGGACATCGTCATGTGTTCCACTACGGCTATTTCAGGAAGTCCCAAATCCTGTTTTTGGTTTAGCTTATGAAGTTTGCGCATAGCCCACAGTGTGGCAATATTGGCATGGCTCAAATGGGAAATTAAAAGATCGAGGTTAGCCTGTCTTACATAATCGCGTAGAGGACCGATGGTGTGTCGAATGTTTGCACATTTCAAATCCACAACTTCAACGTCCGCGGCGATGCTATTGGCAAATGGCCCAGTCAGTGAACCAGCGATCAAGACTGGTTGTACTTCGTTTCGCGGAAAACTTGCACACAGATTAATTACCACTCGTTCCGCGCCGCCTCCGCTCAGGGATGGAATGAAATTCGCGATGCGTAGTTTGCGATTAGTCATGTAGAAGATGCAAAAAGATTGGTTTATAGTTGTGTTACGTCGTGTCGGCGAAAATGGTCGTAAAATAAAGTTGCCTTTGTGTCGGAATTTGCAATGGTAGGCTTTGTGTTTGCGCGACCAAGATTTACTTAAATTGCCCGCACCGCCCGTACTATTGGTTTCGGCATTTATGATGGGTAAGGTCTAGTAGATGTTGACGATTGGTGTAGCATGCGTACCAATAAAGAGACGTTGAAAGTATGGTTTAGATTACGAATGGAATTGGCACATGGATCAAAATCAGATCCTTGATTTATTACATCAAGTTGCATCCGGACAGTTGAGTTTGACTGCTGCGCAGACTGCGATCGCTGCCCGCATGCAGGCTCAGGTTACACCAGATTTGACTGGAGTCGAAGTGACGATGGACCTGGACCGCGAACAGCGTTGTGGTTTTCCGGAAGTGATTTATGGCGAGAACAAAGATGCAGCCACGATTGTTGATATCTTGCGAACACAATCTGCGGCCGGGCAATTATCGCTCGTGACTCGAGTCGGTGACGCAAAGGGACAGCATGTTGTGGAGTGTTTGCCTCACATGATGTTCAATGCCAAGTCTCGCACTCTGCGAAGTGTTGCTCTGCCGGATCAAAAACTAAATGGAAATATCACGATTGTTACAGCGGGAACGAGTGACTTGCCGGTTGCTGAGGAAGCACGTGAGACGTTGTTGTGGATGGGAGTCGAGCCGCAGATTATTCATGATATTGGAGTGGCTGGTCCACAGCGTCTATTGGATCATCGCGTGCAATTGCGTGCGGCGGACGTGTTAATTGTTGTGGCTGGTATGGAAGGCGCATTGCCTAGTGTGATCGGTGGTCATGTCGATAGTCCGATTATCGCGGTGCCGACGAGTGTTGGTTATGGCACGGCTTTAGGAGGAATCACCGCACTGTTAGGGATGCTTAATAGTTGTGCGTCGAACGTCGTGGTAGTCAATGTCGACGCTGGTTTCAAAGCGGCGTATGTGGCTGGGGTGATGCTGAAAAGGTTGAGGTCAGGAGGTCACGATGATTGAATCGGAACCGGCAGCGGAATTTAATAGTCTGCCGCAACGCTGTGCGGATAGCCACAAAGGTGATTACGGTAAGTTGTTGTTTATTGGCGGTAGTTGTTCGATGCCGGGTGCCATTGCACTTTCAGCAATGGCGTCGCTGCGAAGCGGTGCGGGCCTAGTTACCGTCGCTACCGCGGCGACTGTGCATAGCATTGTCGCTGGGTTTGACCCGTGCGTCATGACGATTCCACTTCGTTGCTCGGCGCACGGTACGATCGAAGAGGATGCCGATTCTTTATCACAGTTTGTCGGGCCTTTGGAACAATATGATGCGATCGTAGTTGGGCCAGGATTAGGGAAAAGCACTGCGTTAGCGAGTCTTGTTTCTGACCTATATGAAAATGTTCGCGGCCCACTGGTCGTCGATGCAGATGGATTGAATTTATTGGCTAGCGATTCTGGCGGGCTACCCGTTCCAGGTGGGCCGCGAGTGTTGACTCCGCATGCAGGCGAGTTTGTCCGGTTACTGCAAAATAATCATCATGGAGTAGATGTAGATGAAGTGCTCACTCGAGAGGATTTAGAACGGATTGCAGTTGAGTTAGCGAGGAAATCTCAATCGGTAATTGCGTTGAAGGGCAATGCCACATTCGTTACGGATGGCTCAATGAAGTGGCATAATAAAACGGGCAATGCCGGAATGGCGACCGCGGGTAGTGGCGATGTGTTGACAGGTGTGGTTGCCGCATTGATTGGTCAAGGCATGGATGTAGGGGATGCTGTTCGTTTTGGAGTGCAAGTTCATGGTTGTGCTGGCGATTTAGCTGCAGCGGAACTCGGCATGGTGTCGATGACCGCATTAGATATCATTGATTTTTTGAGCGTCGCCTTTCAATAATAACAAGATGATTTGGGCCTGATCCACAACTATGGAAATAATACGAGATTTAGCTGAGATGCAACAAACACTGCAAGGCGGTGCTGTCACGATCGGGAATTTCGATGGAGTACATCAAGGTCATGCGAAATTACTAGAGCAATTGACCTTGCGAGCTCGAGAAGTCGGTGGTCCGGCGACCGTGTTGACGTTCGACCCACATCCGGTCAGAATCTTGCGTCCAGAATTGGCTCCACCTCCGTTGACTTGGACTTCTCGAAAAGCTGAGTTGCTGAAGGATCTTGGTGTTGATGTAACGGTAGTTTATCCGACGGACAAGAAGTTACTTAGCTTGTCGGCGAAGCAGTTTTTCGATCAAATTGTGATACAGCGGTTGGGTGCGAAAGTATTGGTGGAAGGCCCTAATTTTGCATTTGGACGAGATCGAGGCGGTTCCATCGAATTATTACAGTCGTTATGTGATACGCACGATGTGCAACTACAGATCGTGGCACCTTTGCTTGAAGGGGATCAATTTGTTTCCAGTAGCCGCATTCGAGAGGCCATCTCCGTCGGTGATGTTGACACTGCTTCTCAGATGCTTACTAGGCCGTATCGCGTCCGCGGTCTGGTGACCCATGGGATGAATCGAGGCGCCGCGATGGGTTTTCCGACCGCAAATTTAGATGGTATTGATACGTTGGTGCCGGCGGCCGGCGTCTATGCAGCGGTTGCTTGGTGGCAAGATAGTCCCTATGCCGCCGCCGTAAATATTGGCGGAAACCCAACGTTTTCCGAAGTGGAACACAAATTCGAAGTTCATATGCTCGATTTCAATGAAATAATTTATGGTCAAGTGTTAAGCGTGGACATACTTAGTCGCTTGCGTGGCGTTGAGACATTTGGCAACAAGGCTGCATTGCTTGCTCAAGTACAGCAAGATATTGTAGCCGTGCGAAAAGTTGCGGTACCGTGGCTAGCAAGGCACCAATGACGAGCAAAAGTAGTAACGACTTCCGTCATTACTACTTTTGCTGTCTACTTAGAAACCGTTGCTGCTGCGCATAATAGTTTATTACAGTAGCAATCAGATCCGCATCTATATTTTCAGGAACAATCCAATGGCCGTCGACTGGCAAGCTTTTACCGAGATTATCAACAAGTACGACAAGTTTGTTTTGACGAGTCACATTCGACCTGATTGCGATGCGTTAGGCAGTGAACTGGGAATGCGCGCGGTGTTGTTGGAATTAGGTAAAGATGTGATTATCGCGAATGGTCACGCAACCCCACCAAATCTAGCCTTTATTGATCCAGAAAATTGCATTCGCGTCATTGGTGAAGATATTCAAATCGAGGATCTCCATGATCGTGACGCACTTATGGTGCTCGACACCAGTGCTTGGGCGCAGTTAGGTGATATGGGCGCAGCGTTAAAGCAACTGGATTGTTACAAAATGGTGTTAGATCATCATCAGGGTGAAGACGACTTGGGTGCCGAGTTTTTTAAGGACTCTACAGCGGAAGCTGCAGGCCGTTTAGTCGTGGACGCCGCAGATGCATTGGGTGTTGAACTGACAGCGAAAATTGCGCAACCATTGTTCGCCGCAATTTCGACGGATACAGGGTGGTTTCGATTTGGATCAGCGAACGCCAACACTTATCAGATTGCTTCGCGGTTAATCGCAGCAGGAGTGAAGCCGGCGGATATTTATGGAGATTTATATGAACGTGAAACGATTGGTCGAATTCGGTTGCGGGGGCGTGTTTTGGAACGCATTGAGGTACAATCTGAGGGCCGGTTGGCTCACACGTTTATTCGCTGTGAAGATTTTCTAGAAACCGGTGCCCTGCCATCAGACACTGAAGATTTAGTTAATTTGTGTTTGACTATTCATGGGACACAAGCTGCGTTAATCTTGGTAGAACAGACGCCGAGTGTCTATAAAGTCAGTTTTCGCAGTCGCTGTGCAATGGACGCTAGTGAGGTTGCACGAGAGTTTGGCGGCGGCGGCCATAAAGCGGCTGCGGGTGCAGGAATCGAAGGTTCCTTTGCAGAGTGTCAGCAGCGTCTCCTTGACGCGGTCACCTCACGTTTGTAATAATTAATATATGACAAGTTGGCTTAAAGTCGATTTGCCGTTCCCCACCAATTTCATCGACTTGCCAATGACCCACCCCACCTTTCAAGTCCGGTAGTGCACGTTAATACGTACATGTTTTGACGAAGCGACCCAACTGCATACAACCCACCAGCGTAACTCAACATGCGCGACGGAGATAATTATTAGATATGAATGAAGCAAAACCAGAACAGCATGACGCGGAATCTAGTCCAGTGCTCGAGACGAATGAGCGACGGGGGTTTTTGGGTTCAGCGGCAGCGATAACGGCAGCCGCCCTTGGTGGTTTGCTGGGCGTTGGACCGCTGGCAATCGGATTGTATGCAACTATTATGGATCCGCTGCGAAAGAAAACGACACCTCTGAAGCACGCCGGTGGTACCGGTGTTGCGGGAGCGAAAGAAGGTTTCTACTTTGTCGCACAGCTTGGTGAAATCGACAGCCACGTCCCACGCCGTTTTACAATCGTAGCGGATAAAATCGACGCTTGGAACTTCATGGAGAACCAGCCCATTGGTTCTGTGTATATGCGAATGCAAGGAGAACAGGTTGAATGTTTCCACACAACTTGTCCGCATGCAGGCTGTGCCGTTTCTTATGAACGTGAAAGCCAATCCTACCTCTGCCCTTGTCACAACAGTTCTTTCAAAGTGGATGGTTCCAAGTTGGAAGGTGGCGGTTCTTCAAATCCGAGCCCGCGCGGACTGGATGCATTAGAAGTGGATGTTCAAGGGACGAGTGTGTTTGTCAAATATGAAGACTACTTTACTGGGCGGCACGATAAGATTGCCAAGTAAGGGCACTGATTAACAGAAGTAGACACAATACCACGGCACGACGAAAAGAGCTAAAACAACAGCATGTTCAGAAAACTATATAACTGGTTTGATTCTCGCACTGGCGTACAAGCATCGTTAGAAGAGGCGTTGTACGAAAATATTCCCGGCGGTGCTAAGTGGCGTTATGTGTCCGGCAGCATGCTCGTGTTTGCGTTCATGACCCAAATGATCACTGGTTTGTTTTTATGGATGCACTACAGTCCTGGTAGTCAGAATGCGTGGGCTAGTGTGTATTACATCACTTTCGAAATGGAAGGTGGGAATCTGTTGCGAGGCATTCATCATGTGATGGCCCAAGCTATGGTTTGTTTATTGCCGATTCATTTGCTGCAAGTCGTTATTGAAAAAGCGTACACCAAACCGCGAGAATTCAACTGGTGGTTTGGCTTAGTATTGATGAAGATTACGTTAGCTCTAGGATTGACCGGATATTTGCTTCCGTGGGATCAAAAAGGGTATTGGGCGACAAAGGTTGCTACGGAACTTGCGGCTTTACCACCACTGATTGGTGGGCTGACTCAAAAGATAATTGTAGGCGGCGCCGACTATGGTCACTTTACACTGACTCGATTTTTTGCCCTACATGCCGGAGTGTTACCCGGGTTATTGATTGGATTTTTAGTTTTACACCTAGCGATGTTCCGTAAGCATGGAATTACGGCGCATTCCTCGCCTCATCGACCGGATCAATTATTTTGGCCCATGCAAGTCCTTAAAGATGGTGTCGCTTGTGCGTTACTGTTTGCAGTGGTTGTATTTGCTGCGATTGCTGAACCGGTGGAGTTAGGGCCACCGGCAGAACCTACGGAAGCGTTTGGTGCTGCACGGCCCGAGTGGTATTTTCTGTTCCTATTTCAGATGCTTAAGTATTTCGATGGGAGCCTAGGCTTCAATACTGAGTTGGTGGGAGCTATTGTTCTGCCTGGGTTGTTGTTTGGCTTTATGTTTGCGATGCCTCTCATAGCGCGTAAGAAATTTGGGCATCATCTCAATGTAACGGTCATTGTTGCGATTGTTTCTGCCGCGGCTTATTTGACGTGGGAAGCGAAGCAGGAAGATAATTATTATTTGAATCATCCAGACGATACACAGTCAGAAGCGTACAAAAAATCAAAACGTTTCCACGATGAAGTGGGGCGATCTGAAAAAGAGTTTGAATTGATCCAACAGCTAGTCAAGGATTACGGGATACCTTTGGAAGGTCCGGCGGTACTTCAACAGCGAGATCCTTTGACGATGGGCCGTAGATTGTTTAGACGTCAATGTGCGAGTTGTCATGCTTACAGTCATGATGAATACGCGATCGCAGGACCGCCTAATCCAGACGCCACAAGTGATTCACCGTTAAATTATGGGGCACCTGATTTAGCACATTTCGGTTCAGTGAAATGGATCACAGGTTTATTAAGTAACGATGCTGACAACGGGATTCGTAGCGAGAGTTATTTTGGCAAGACTTTGCATATTGAAGGTGAGATGGCCGAGCACGTGCATGAAACGATGTGGGCCGTGGACGTGGATCGTCAAGCATTAGCAACTCAAATCGAACAAGTGGCGTGGGCATTGTCGGCGGAAGCTCAGTTGCCATACTTAGATTACGCGGCTAACCAAGAAAAAATTGACGCGGGTATTGCTCATTTGAACGATGATACGCTTGGTTGCATTGGGTGTCACAACTACGGTGATAATGAAGACGGATATGTTATTAATCTCAACGGCTATGCATCTGCCGACTGGCTCACAAAGATGATCTCAGATCCAACTCAAACTGGCTTCTACGACGGTGGCTCTGAAAACGACCGCATGCCATCGTTCCATAACGAAGCGACCAAGTTGTTAACACCTCGGGAAATCGAATTGCTAGTTCGGTTCTTGCGTGAAGACCGCACATTGCTTGAAGAATAAGGGGAGGGGCTAACCAACGAACGCTGGCGTAGCGGCCAGCCAGAGTTTTCCGCGGGAGGCGGAATAAACTCTGGCTACGAATTACCGCGCAAGTGATTATTGAGAAAGTTAGCCGATGCGGTCGCGGATTTCTGCGAGGACGTCCTCAATGCTCACTCGGATTTGTTCGAGTGTATCGCGGTCGCGGATCGTGACGGTATTGTCTTCGACGCTTTGACCGTCCACGGTGATGCAATATGGCGTCCCGGCTTCGTCTTGTCGTCGGTAGCGGCGACCGACAGCCCCTTTTTCATCATAGAAAACGTTAAAGTGTTGTTTGAGTTCTGCGTAGATTTTTTTCGCTAACTCGGGCATGCCGTCTTTTTTAACGAGTGGGAAAATGGCTGCTTTGATTGGAGCAATTCGTGGATGCAACTTCATGACGATCCGTTTTTGCATGTCCCCTTTTTCGTCTGGTTGTTCATCTTCGGTATATGCTTCACACAGAAAAGCCAACGTCGCACGATCTGCACCAGCTGAGGGTTCAATGACGTGAGGGATATACTTTTCTCCAGTAAGGTCGTCTCGGTACGAAAGATCCTTGCCACTGCCACGGTGTTTGGGTTTTCCGTGCTCATTGAGTTCTAATACCAGTGGATTCGAATTAGGGTCAAGCTTACCTTCCATGTGACTGCGCAAATCGAAATCACCTCGATGGGAAATTCCTTCAAGCTCACCATGTTCTCCGGCAGGTAAAAATGGAAAGGCATATTCGATATCGGCTGTTCCCGTCGAGTAGTGACTCAGTTCGTCCTCGGCGTGCTCGCGGAGGATCAACCTTTCGGCAGACAAGCCTAATGTCGTGTACCAGTTCATGCGGCGGTCGCGCCAGTATTGATACCATTTAGATGACTCGTCAGGGTGACAGAAAAACTCGATTTCCATCTGTTCGAATTCGCGTGATCGAAAGGTAAAGTTCCGTGGAGTGATTTCATTGCGAAAACTCTTGCCAGTCTGTGCGATACCAAACGGCAGCTTTACTCGAGTGCTATCTAATACGTTTTTGAAGTTTACAAATATGCCCTGAGCTGTTTCTGGGCGTAGAAAAGCGGTTCCTTCTTCACCGGCAAGCGCGCCGATGATGGTTTTGAACATCAAGTTGAATTCGCGAGGTGCGGTTAGTGTGCCAAGTTCTTTCGCATCGGGTCCGAGGACATCGTGCATGTTTTTAATTTCGGTCAGCGAAAGAAATGTATCTTCAAATTCTAGTTGTTCCGCATTTTTGGCGCGGAGTTTGAAAAACTTCATAGCTCGTCGTTGGGTATCTGCGTGCTCTTCCGCTGTTTCGACGATGGTGGCGACAAAGATACGCTGACCTTTGGCATTTGCCCAACGCCCGCGGACTTGATCATACCGGTAGCGGTGTTTTGTTGTTCGACAATCGACCATGAAATCGTGAAACAGATCGTAGTGACCAGACACTTTCCAGACTTGAGGGTGCATGATGATTGTGCAATCAAGACCAGTCATTTCATAGGTAGACGGTGCCCCTGGGAGCATAGTGAGTTCATCGTGGCCACTTACCATGTCGTGCCACCAAGCGTTCTTAATGTTGCGTTTTAGTTCAACTCCCAACGGACCGTAATCCCAGAATCCTTGAATCCCACCATAAATTTCGCTTGACTGAAACAAAAATCCGCGTCGTTTGCAAAGGGATACGAGTTTATCCATTTCCATAGTTACTGTCTTTCTTCATTGGCTAGTGTGGGCACTAGATTCGTTTGGGGGTGGTTAAGGTGATATACACAGAGGATATCGGCAGAACATAGCGTTGCTGTGCAAGGAAAAAACCGCTGAGATCCTTCTTAGTGAAACTAAGTGGGTGGGATCTCAGGGGTTTTTATTTGCGTTCGAATATAAGTTAGCCCGCAGGGACTTGAACCCCGACATACAGAACCAGAATCTGTTGTGCTACCAATTACACCACGGGCTATTAGTACATTTCAGTTTATATGCGCTCACCAGTTGGTCAAGAGGAAGACGAATGGATATGCTTTTGAATCAGTGCTTAAGTTTTACGTCGTTTGCGTAGTATGCAATCGTTGTAGATGCCATATAATGAAAAATATCAGTCAAAAGGGTATTTGAGGGATTCGATGGCATATTTGAAGGCGCAGAACGGTTTGCTCGCGGGACAACGATTTGAGTTGGCTGATGGGGAATCTGTATTAGGCCGGTCTCCGGAATGCTCTATTCACGTGGAAGATTTCGCCGTGAGTCGGCAACACGCCAAGGTCCACAATAATGGTGGCGAATTTTTCATTGAAGATTTGAAAAGCCGTAATAAGACTTATCTTAACGATGTGATGTTAGGCGAAGGTCACCATCAATTACGCAACGGCGACCGTCTGAGTGTCTGTGACGTCATCTTTAATTTCTATCAAGAATTTCCCACGGGATTGTCCGACAGTCTCGATGGATCTCAAATCAGCGTTCTTTTCGATGGAGCAGAAACGAGCACGTCGACGATAATGTCCAAACTGGAGGTCGGTTCTGGCCACGGACCGATTCAACTCACATCAAGCCCCGAAGTGAAGCTGTCAGCATTACTTGAAATAACGC
>Ga0302117_10000348_pt1 | contig 19344 bp, 17 predicted proteins | sample AG5_322_MG_FD_203112 | JGI IMG/M metagenome (GOLD analysis project Ga0302117, IMG submission 203112) | Marine microbial communities from Western Arctic Ocean, Canada - AG5_32.2 | ecosystem: Environmental > Aquatic > Marine > Oceanic | place: Canada: Western Arctic Ocean | collected 2017-10-01 | reverse complement strand
CTAAACGTCAAACTTGTGTTGCTAATTTCCGCCCTCGCCAGCATCGCGCTGACGGCGTGTGCAGCGTCTGAAGAGTTAAAAGAAGTAACACCACCCGATACGACCCAAAGCTCGGTTCAACAGTCGGAGTTACCTGCAGCCCTCTCCTCATTTGCCCCACTAGAGCCAAATTGGACTGTGATCTCCGAAGAAATCAGTCTTGAACTAGCAACCCCCGATCTTGGAGTCGGCGTGCAACGATTTGGCGTGGTTCTCAGCGATGCCTCAGGACTCATCAAATTTCCTGTCGTAAGGCTCACGTCCAACTACTTCCCGAACGGTTACGATTCCGAGCCCGACTCCGATTTTTCCGATTCAGCCTCGGCACGGTACTACGAATTCCCGTTTGGAACCCGCGGAATTCACTCGACCGATCTTTCGTTCGATAAAGCTGGCCAATGGTCGGTTTCAGCAGGGATCCCCAGACCCGACGGCTCAACGGCTGCAGTAGAAGTACGTTTCACCGTAGCCGAAATCGCAGAGTCAGTTACCGTTGGGCAAAAGACACCGGCAAGCGCCAGTCGCACTCTCTCTGAAGTAGACCACATCAGGGAACTCACAACAGGAAGTCACAGAGACCCCGATCTCTACACCTACTCGATTGCCGAAGCACTCGATCGTGATCGGCCGCTACTCATCGTCTTCGCCAGTCCGGCATTTTGCACGAACGCCGTGTGCGGCCCGCAGGTTGAAATCGCAAGTGAACTTCGAGAAGTCTACGGCGATCAAGTCGATTTCGTTCACGTCGACCTCTACTCCAACCCGCATGAGATTCAAGGCGATCTGAGCCTCGCAGTGCTCACGCCTCTACTCAAAGAGTGGGGACTGTCTTCTCAGGAATGGACTTTTATAGTCGACTCTGAAGGCAGAGTAACCCACCGATTCGAAAACTTCGCTCCCAAGCCAGAACTAATCGAAGCCCTCGACCAAGCCGTAGCCATGAGCTAGCCCAGGGCAGGCTCCTCGCAATGACAAAAATCATCCCCACACGTTGCGCATCAACGTGTGAGAGCATATCGTCTTCACGCAACGCTCACCCTCCCACGAAAGTCTCCAACCTTGACCGACTGGCTCGCCCTCGCCAAATCGCACGAAACAGAAATGTTCGAACTCATCGAACAGCTCGTGCTAATCGAATCGCCAACCAGCGATAAACCCGCCAACGATCACATATCGTCGATCACCGCCGATCTACTTCGAGCACTCGGTGCCGACGTCACTGTCCATCCCCAAACAAACATCGGCGATCACATTACCGCCGACTGGCCAGCCGCCGCCAACACAGACGTCGATACCCAACATGCGCTAATAGTCGGACACCTCGACACCGTATGGCCACACGGCACGCTTAAACGAATGGGATTCTACGAAGAAGACGGACGACTCTTCGGTCCGGGCGTACTCGATATGAAAGCCGGCATCGCCACTACGATCGTCGGCCTTCGAACACTAAAAGAAAACGGACTCTGGCCCGATCGGCCGATCAAAATCCTGTTCAACACAGACGAGGAAATAGGAAGCCCCTCATCACGGCCCTTAGTAGAGGAATCGGCTAAAGGCGCCGAATACGCACTCATCATGGAGCCAGGCCAGGCAGGTGCAGGGGCGCTAAAAACGCAACGAAAGGGCCTCGGTGAATTCCGCCTGTCGGTAGAAGGAAAAGCTAGCCATGCAGGCGCATTCCCCGAACGAGGAGCATCGGCGATTCACGAACTTTCGCACAGGATTCTCGAACTCCAGGCCATGAACGACTGGCCGAACGGAATAACCATAAACACTGGCCTCATAACGGGTGGATCGGCGAGAAATACCATTCCCGCTTCCGCCGAAGCGGTTATCGACGTACGAGTTCGAACAAACGAACAAGCCGAAATACTCGAATCAAAAATCCGTGCACTCAAACCGACTATCGAAGGAACGGTCCTAACAATCACCGGCAGCTTCCACCGCCCGCCGATGGAACGAACTCCTGCACTGGCTGAACTCGCTGGCAAGCTAATCGATTGGTCAAACAACATCGGATTCGAACTCACCGAAGAATCTACCGGTGGCGGTAGCGATGCCAACTTGACTGCCGCAATGGGCGTGCCCTCTGCCGACGGACTCGGCTCTAAAGGCCAAAATCCCCATGCTGAGGGCGAAAACATCGAAATCAGCGAACAAGTCAATCGTCTCGCGCTGTTCATGAAAGCGATAAACTCGCTGTAGCAGAGCTACGATGACACAGCAATCAGATACGAGCCCGCGAACTAAAGACGATATCCGACTCTTAGCCGTTGGCCGTGGAAAATCGCTCAATTTAAACAGGATTCTGGTTCCACTAAACGGTTTTCGCCGTTCAGAACAAATCCTGCCTTTCTCATCGATGCTGGCCGATTGGTTCTATGGTGAAATCACCCTGTTCCACAGCCTGCCTTCGACCCACCCTGCTCGAGGCGCACGCCCAGGCCAGGTGCACTACCCTGACGCCTCGCACGATCGTGGTACCGCTCTAGCAGCCGCATATCTTGAAGAGGTCGTAAGTCGACTCGGGCCTCACGGTGTGAAATCCCGTTGGGGTGTCGCTACAGGCGACGCTGCGTTGATGATCACATCACGTTCGGCAACCAGCTCATTTGGTCTTGTTGCAGTTGCAGCAACCACACGCTCGCGCCCACACAGGTTTATTTCTCCAGGGCTGCTCGACAATCTGTGGCGAACAACCGCAGTTCCACTGCTTATCGTCGACCCACTGCATGCCAGTCTGAACGGCACACAGCCCCACGCACCGGAAACATTCATTGTTCCGTGCAGTCGAGGAATTGATGACCCAGCACTCGACATTGCAAGCGCGGTCGCCGGAGCAAGCAGGTCCAGCGTAAAAATCGTCTTAGCGAAATCGGTTTCCACCGGCGATACCGAAGACCGGATAATCAACAAGTTTGCCAACAACGGAATTACAGTCGATATCGTTTCGAGCGAAAAGAATATGGCCCGACAAGTTAAAGAACTTCAAGCCAACAATTCAGGCTCGTGGACCATCGTCGGCTCGAGAATGCGATCTGGCCTGCGCAGATCTATATTCGGCAGCACTGGCGACATGTTAGCCCGAGAATCTGTCGGCCCGATCGTGGTAGTTCCCGACCCCAAAGTAATGCTCCAGCGTAAGCGGTCAGCCCAAGAGGCCACCCGCAACATGGCAGCTTCGCTCTAGATCGCCGACTCGCCGAGAACTACCTGCGCCGAACTTAGTCCCCAGCGCCCTGCTCTTTTTGCTGGTTCTTGCGAATCGTGTATCCGCCCCACGCCCCAACCGTTGCGCCGAACCATGTGTAAGGCACCAGGGCAGCAGTCACACCAACAATTAACAACATCGGTATGCCAATAATCTCATCGACGCCAAAGGCAAATTTGACGATCAGCATCAGCATCGTGGGAATCAGCATAAGCCCGGCCATAAGCCCACCAAACTTCACGATTCCGCCTTCATCGATCTTGGCGATGCCGCTGCCAATAAACCCGGCGATAAACGGACTGAGCGGTACTGCAACGTAGTGGACGATCGGAATCACAAGCGATGCAATCATTATTCCGAACCCGACCAGAACACCCTTGAGCATTTACGTTCTCCGTTTTATGGCGATTGCCTTTACCAGTATGGAAGCGGCTTAATCAGGGTACGACGAAGAACCAGCCTCGCAAATAGCCGCGTCAAAATTCAAAGACGTGTTCAAGCTACTCAGACAGCCGCACCGATTCTTCAAAAACGTGCGTCGCTGCGAGGGTTTTCCTCATCGGGCACCGAGTTGATATGTCTCTCAGACGTTCAACTTGCACCTCGTTAAGATCGCCACGAAGTACCAGGTTAATCTTGAATCGCTCAACCAATCCACCGGGCTTTTCTACGTTCACCGCATCGTCAGCATGTATACGGTCGTGTTCGATATCGACCTCAACACCTTCAAGTGGCCACTCTTTTCGCCGGGCATACAGAAGCAATGTCATCGTCATGCATGAACCCAGTGCCCCGAGCAGTAAATCGTAAGGTCCTGGCCCCATGCCATCGCCGACATCGGGCGGCTCGTCTCCTATCCACTCGTAGTCCTCAGCCTTAATTCGAACCTGAACGTTCTTCACGCTTTCGACCGAAACTCTAGCCATTCCAACCCTCCCGACTACATGCAACATCCCTATTCACAGTAGTATCTTCCAAATCATCAAAGCACCGATCCCACCAAACGAACATTATCCATGCCCAACCAAGATGGTTCTCTAACCAGAGCCGACGAAGTAGCTCTCGCCCAGGCGTTCGATCGAATGATCTCTGCCGGTGAATCCGCGCCTCTTCCGCAATCTCTCGGAATGTTGGCACAGATCCAACAAAATGTGACCAACGATGAAGCGGCTCGTTCATCATTCATGCGAGTGGTCGAAGCACTTTCGCTCGACTTGCTTTCTCACGCAGTGGGTGGCTTCTCAGCATTAACTGAACAAGAACAAACAGCTTCGCTACTCAGCGTTGAAAACTCGTTGCCGCGCGAATTCGCCGCCGTTCTGGGTATGGTCCGCGATATCTACTACGACGCCGAACAAACCCCGGATCGGCCATCGAGTTTTGACGACGACTCGGAAATATTCGGAAAAATATCTATCGGCGAAGAACTCGAGCCTGCCACGAAGAAACGCCGAATAATTCGAACGAAATCTTGAACCGCAAATAGCCAAATCAGCACCCGCAGCATACGCCGCCCGCCCTCACTTCCTTGACGGAAGGAACGGAGGAAAGGTGATATGCGACGCTGCGACCAAGTCCGCATCGGACGCCCGGAGCCGAACGATCATGAACAACGACAAAATCAAAATTCTGCTCGATACCGACATTGGATCGGATATCGACGACGCTGTAACTCTCGCCTATCTTCTTGCACAGCCGCGATGTGAACTCGTCGGAATCACCACTGTCACCGGTAAACCTGTTGAACGGGCGATGGTCGCCAGCGCTATCTGCAAAGTTGCCGGCAATAACGTAACAATCATTCCCGGCGCCGAAAACCAGATCGATGGCAGCCCACCTCGACAGCCAGAAGTGCCACAGGCAGTCAAGCTACCGAACTGGGATCACGACACCGAATTTCCCGATCAGGACGCTGTCGAATTCATGGCAGAAACAATCCGCAAGAATCCCGGCGAAATCGTTCTCCTCGCGGTAGGCCCCATGACGAACGTCGGAAGGCTTTTCAAAACTCACCCCGACATCCCGGGACTGTTGAAATCGCTACAGATGATGAGCGGGCGATTCACAAATTACCCTGATGCACCCAAATCCGAGTGGAACGTCCACTGCGACCCCACCGCTGCGGAAATCGTTTATACAACCGATGTTGCCAAGCACACATCACTCGGTCTCGACGTAACCATGAAAGTGGTGGTGTTCACCCCTGAGGTGGTTAAAACATTCAAGCACAAGTTCCTCGATCCAGTGCTCGATATGTATCACGTCGGCGACCGCAAGAGAGTGTATTTCCACGACCCACTTGCAGCCGTAACACTGTTCGACGATTCTATGTGCACTTTCGAAAATGGCACGGCGACTGTCAATCGCATTAATAACCGTGACGACGGTGCTATCGACTGGGCTCCCGACAAAGACGGACCACACACCATCGGACTAACCGTCGATGTCGAAGGATTTTTCAAATCCTACTTCAGTGTGTTTGAGTAGCGCAGACCAGCTTGCTCTCTCCAACCGATTTCTCGACCGCAGCGAAGCGGATGTGTTTGAGTAGCGCAGTCCAGTTTGCTCTTTCCAACCGATTTCTCGACCGCAGCGAAGCGGAGTGGAGAGACCTTCGGCGGGGTCGGGGCTTGGTGAATTATCAGCCCCACACTCCATCTAAGCCAGATCGAACGTAATCTCGAACTCAGCGCAGATGTCCCTGAACCAATCGACAACTTCCGGATGCAACGGCACACCGTTCTCACGGCGCTCAATCCGCACCTCGTGCTCGGGCAACCCTGCGTAGTAAACACGGTCTTGACCCGGCATCGGCTTCGTAGCCGCCAGACCCTTCAACATGCCGTCCATGTTCTCTTTGAACTCATCGACATCGCCAAACGCATCCACCGAGTAGGCAGCAACAAAGTGAGCGCGTCGAGTTTGTGCCAGCGATCCGAATCCGGGAGCAAACGAAAGCTGGCCGCACAAAATGTCGACCATCACGCCGAGACCGTAGCCCTTGTGCGAACCCAGCTCACGGGTCGAACCCATCGGCAGCTGCATGCGCATCGAATTAGCCGAGAAGTCAGCCACCGTTCCGTCTTCCATATTGGGCGTACCGTCTTCGTTGGCGACCCAGCCCGGCGACATTCCCTTGCCCATCCGATTCGCAAGACCGATCTTGTTGCCTGCGATCGACGTCATTGCCGCATCGAACATAAACGTTGGCTCGTTGTTTCCGGGTGCAGCGAAAGCGATCGGGTTCGTTCCGAGTTGAGCCTCAGCTCCAAAAGTCGGAACCATCGACTTACCGCCAGCCGTCATGCACCAGCCGATCATGTCCTGATCAGCCGCCATCATGGCGTGGTAGCCGGCAGCGCCAAGGTGACCCGAGTTCCTGACTGCCACAACGCCGGTGCCGACTTCTTTGGCCTTGGCAATTGCGATATCCATGGCCTTCGGAGCGATCATCAGTCCAAGTCCGCCATCGCCATCGATCGTAGCGGTTGAAGGCGTTTCCTTGATGATCTTCATTTCAGGAGTGGGGTTCAGCCTGCTTGAGTTGTAGCCATCGACGTACGACCGGAGCATGTTCGAAACACCGTGCGTGTCGATTCCGCTTTCGTCGGCGAACAACAGAACGTCGGCGCCGAGTTTGGCTTCGGATTCTGGAACACCACATTTCATGAATACCTGTTCGGTGGCAGCTCGCAACTTGTCGACGTCCACTCGAACGGCAATGTCATCTGGCACCTGGAAATGCTTTAGCAACGTAAATCCTCGCAATATGCTCAACCCGGCGTCTGAGTTGGCTTCCGGCTTTGGAGTCTGGACAGGCGCGTTGTTCACTATCGAACCGGCGGAATACTAGCACGATAATCGCGACTGGTTGAGACTTCTGATTGTGTATTTGCTAGCCTTAGAACGATCCGAATTTGAAAAGTCGTTGTTTGCGCAAATATTTGCAGGCTAGCGACTAACGAAAACGGGGCTGTAGCTCAGTTGGGAGAGCGCGTCGTTCGCAATGACGAGGTCCGGGGTTCGATTCCCCGCAGCTCCACCAGGAACTTTTATTAAACCGCCGACTCAGAACTGAGTCGGCGGTTTTTTGTTTTTGGCTTCTAGCTATTGCGAAGGCTCCTCTCTCCTTTCCCGAGCCTCGATTTCCATCGGGATAGACTCCGTCTGCGTAGCCGAGGGATCTGGTGGGGGGACGCGAGAGAACGTTTCACTCGGGAAAGGAGAGGAAAAGAAGAACGGCCTGGCGAGGTTAGCCTCGCGAATAAACCTGTGGCTCCGGCTCGAACTCTACGTTTTCGTCTAATGGAAACATTGGTCGGGCGCAGATGGTGTGACCGAGCGACGGGAGATCGGCGCTAGTCGAGCCGGGGGCGTCGACGTTGAAGTTGAACTTGGTCCAATCGTCGAAGAATTCTGGCTCACAAAATGGCGACTTCACGATGATCGAATGGAACTTTTTAGGATCGAGTCCGTTTGCGAAGAATGGTGCACGATCAACAAGATTAATCGGCCTTGAGAACACCACGAATGTGATGTTGTTCGATTCGAGAACCACCGTCGGACCCGCATGCTCTATAGAAGGCCACTTCTCAAGCGGAAACGTGCCTTCCGAAGCCGAAATAACAGTAGCCCGCACTTCGATCGGCGTGAATCGCTTGTCGAGGTTACCGCCCAGCTTCACAGTGATCTTCCCGCCGGGGCCTTTCTCGACAGCCCGAACCACGGCCGTAGCATCGACGATAGGCGCAAGCACGGTGCGAGTGTAGTTTTGGCGAATCATCTCGGCGACTATCGCATTGCTATCTCCCGAAGCGCCCGAACTCGGGGCATCGGCGGCATCGGTGAACATCACCGGGCCCTTCATTTTTGCGGCCTTCGCAACCGACTCTTCAAGCGGCAGAAGATCAGCGTGCATCTCGTGACGGTTGTCCCAGAATTCTGCAGCGACTTTTTCGGCAACCTCTCGCCCAAACGCCTCGTCGTTATCGGTAACAACAAGCACCTGGCTGCACAGTTCGGGAACGTCGGTGAACGGGTTTCCGATCTGGAATCCGGCGTTCAGGATGCGCGGGTCGTCGTGCATTGACTTCAGATAAGCAACTTGCTTGCCGAAGAGACCCGTCTCGGTTATTAGCTGCTCACCACGTACTAACGCTGGAATCACGACACGCACTGTAACCGGCTTAACGCCATCGTTGATCTGCTGAAGCAACTGGCGTGCTGCCCTCGCCCCGGTATCGGCAAAATCAACGTGCGGGTAGGTGTGATAAACCGCTACGCCATCAGCATGTTTCAACATTTTCTCGGTTACGACACCGTGAATGTCCTGCGAGAAAACGATCGGAATTTCTTCACCTAGAATCTTGCGAGATTCTTCCAGCAAGTAGCCCTCGGGATCTAGTTCGTTTTCAGCGCTCATCGAACCGTGCAACGAAAAGAACGCGCCAGCGATTTCACCTGCGAATGGCTTTAAGGCATCGAGGAACTCGCGAGAAATCCGCTCCCACGATGCCCGATCCAGCGGACCGGCACTCGTTGCACCCGCCTGATACGAAGCGACAATCTCAATATCGCCGTCGGCACGAAAAACCTCAGCAGCTCCGGCTACCGCCGAGTTCTTGCCTTCACTCTTTTCGATAATTTCGTCGCCAAACGAAACGTTGAAATCTTCGTATGTGCTCAGCACCGGGTTGAAGGTGGAAACTTCCTGGGCACACCCGGCTATCAATATCCGTTTCGTCAATTCGCTTCTCCGTAAATTTTCTTGCCGGTACGTAAAACGGGCGACGAACCAAAGTCCGTCGCCCGTTTTGATTGTTCTTACTGAGAGCCGTCGTTGCCTTGCGCGTCCCTACACCAGATCCCTCGGCTACGAGGACTTCGCTCGGGACAGGAGGTTGCCCTCACTTACCCGCTGTGGCCGTTGAAGGCTGCTGCCTGCTTCGAAAGTCGAGTGTCGTGTTCGTCAGCGAATCGCTTCACTGCGTTGAAGATCGAATCCTTGTCGAGATGCGCTTCCTTGATCACGTCGTCTTCAGTACCACCGCTCAACCACTGGTCGTCCCAGTCGGAAGTCAGCGAGTATTCGTCAGTCAACGGGCCAACACCAGTAACCGGCCATACACGGCGGGTTCCAGTTGTTACGACCATCATGTCGAACTTCTCGGCGTCGGAAAGAACGCTCTGTTTGTATTCTTCAGGCTGTCGATCAAACAGCTCTTCGCTGACCGCCGAAACAACCTTTACGTTTACACCGGCATCATCAAGCTTCGACAGTACGTTCACAAGGTTCACAGTCGAACTCGAACCCTGCACAACAACAACACCGTGCTTCGGCTTGCTGGCATCGTAATCTCGAATCAAGTAGAAGCCCTTGGCTGCTGCATTGATGTCGGTGTCAGCAAACTTCGATCGGTCTGCCACGGCGAAGTCAGGTCGTGCGACTTCCATGACGATCACGCCAACCTTCTGATCCCGCGCTGCGATATTTGCAGCAGCAAAGTAGCCAGCGGCAACGTCGTTGTAGTCCCAGAAGCTCAGGACAATTACCTGACCCTTCGGGAACAGCTTCCAAACCTGAGGAGCAAAAATTCCGAAGTGAGTTCGTGCGTCGGCAGCGGTTTCAGGTCCAGAGTGACCGGCCAAAATGTGTGCAACACCCAGTCGGAACGGCGAATCCTGGTTCTGCTGGCTCCAAACACGAAGCGGCAGGTACATGAGCGGTGTGAAAGCACCGTACGAACCTGAAATCGACCAGACACCGTTGAAGCGGTTCGGGTCGGTTGAAAGCGACTGACTTGTAAACCCAACCGCAGTAGACGCGTTTCCGGCTTCCTGAATCGGAGCCTTCAAACGAGTTCCAACGATGTTGTCGATCGGGTCGTAGTGTCCCCAGAGCGAACCATTGTTGACGTTGATCGAATCTGCGAGGTCGGCAGCAACGATCACGAAACGGTTGTCGGTAACGTAGTTGGTGTACTTGATGATTTCTGAAATGGCACGACGGGTTCCCTTTACGGCTCCCGGTTGCTCATACAGCGTGATATCAACGTCCTTCTTCTCACCCGTGACCGGGTTTTCGACGCTCACCGTGGTTGCTTCCAGTGGAAGGTTCTTCACGAGAAGTCGTTCGTCCAGGAACGGATCAGTGGTGGGGTCGACTCGCAGTGGCAGATCGTCGTTGACCTTGTCACCAATTTCGACAAGCTTGTCAGCGAGCCAATCGCCAAGACCCGTCTTTTCCAGCACCGACATCGCAATATCGATATTGGCCTTCATCTGGAGAAGGTTTTCTCTGGGGTCGGTTACTGCGCCATCTCGAATACCTTCAAAAGTAACGTCGAATTTTTGTTCAAATGTTGTTGCCAGAGCCTGGAAGTACTCGCCGTTCATCGGCATTCCATAGGCGTGGCTTTCGTGGTCTTTGAGCTGCTTGACGCCGCCAGGCAGATCTTCACCGTCTGGAGCACCAGGCCAGAAGCCCTTAACCGTGTTGCCGATAACGATCATCGGCCGGCGGTCAGACTCGTCCCAGTCTTCCATCGTCTTCAGTGCAGCGACAACCTGATCGTAGTCGGTCGCGTTTGCGAGTCGAATCACGTTCCAGCCGTATGAAGACCACTGGTTCGGAATGTCGTAGGTTTCTTCCTTCACAACGCTGCCGACGAGTTCATCGTCGATACCGGCGTTGTTGTAAGACATCAGCACACGAAGGCGCTTGCCCACTCGGTTCGCCACTGCCTGGGTCTTGAACTCCTGCGAGTGGCCCGAAGTGAGAGCGAACTCTCCCTCAAGACCGATAATTTTCAGAGAAGAATCGGCGCCCATCATGTCCCAGAACGCAGCCTTACCAGCAGCGGTAGCGATACCAATACCGGAAGGTCCGCCGTTTACATCGTTCGTGAGGTCGGTCGATTCAGAGTGACCCGAAAGCGCGCGAATCCCACGAATCTTTGCCTGCGCAAATGCAGGGTGATCGGTAAGACCGTTCTCTTCAAGAATCGTTGCGAGCGCGCCGGCTCCACGCCTGAAGCCAAGTGCATCGATGGCGAGCATCGAAGCCTTAGGATCGGCCTTGTACTTATCGTCGCCGGTCGCCTTGTGCTTGCGATCGAGAGCCTCACCCATCAGCATCCACATGGCGTAAGTGACAGGAGCGTTGTGCCCACCGGCGAGCAGGAACCTATCGGCAAATGGGTGCTTTGGCCGGCGGTAGTCGAACGTCATACCGCCGTTTTCAGGACCGGCGAGATGGCTGGATACAACGTAAGGCGTATATGCCGTGCCGCCGCCGAAGTGACCCGTTTGGTGATAGTTGCCCATCAACACGAAGGTCATATTTAGCAGGAAGCCAAATTCTTCCAGGCGTTCTTTGTCATATTCAGGGAGCTGGACCGATTTGTCGGTCAAGACCTTGTCTGTTGACGATGTGTGGATTGTGACGGTTGAGCTACCGGCGGGTGACATACGTTCAATTACTCCAGTTAATGCGCTAATAAATTATCGTTTCGGGCGCGCAGTTCCTTAGCGAACATTTTTGTTTATTCGCGGTCGCTCAGAATATCTGCGATTTACGTCTCACGCCAGCCCGAAAGGGCCATATCCGAGTACTATCGCGGCGAGATATTTGAAAATATCCATCGAGACTGGAAATGGCACCCATCACTAAAACCCACCAGAGACCCGACTAATGACCGAAAATTCATCTTCACGCATTCACCAAAACTACATCGGTGGCGAATGGCAGGACTCCATTTCTGGCCAGATTTATCCGGTGTCGAATCCGGCTCACACTTCGCAAGTTATCGGGCAGTTTCAGTCGAGCCTGCCTCAGGACGCCGAGAACGCTATCGCAGCTGCCCACGCTGCTTCTGCGGGATGGGCAGCCACACCGGCTCCGCAGCGTGGGGCGATTCTTTATAAAGCGCTCGACATCATGGGTCGGCGTGCGCGTGAAATGGCCGAGGCAATTACGATCGAAGAGGGTAAACCGATCGCCGATTCGATGGGCGAAGTGAAGCGGGCGATGAACATCATCGAGTATGCCGCGGGTGAAGGTCGACGTTTGTTCGGCTACACGACTCCTTCGGAACTTCCGGACACCGTTGCGTATACCGTGAAACGTCCATTGGGCGTGGTGGCATTGATCACTCCGTGGAACTTTCCGCTGGCTATCCCGACGTGGAAGCTTGCGCCTTGTTTGATAGCCGGAAACACGGTCGTTTACAAGCCTGCTTCGGCCACTCCGTTGTCGGCTGTAAAACTCGTTGAAATTTTTGAAGAGGCTGGCCTCCCATCTGGTGTTTTGAACTTCTTGACGGGTCCTGGTGGATCCGTTGGAAACACACTGGTTGAAGATTCTCGGGTCGTTGGCATATCGTTCACCGGCTCGACCGAAGTCGGCACCGCGATCACCGCACGAGGATCTGAACTGCTCAAGAAAATGCAGTGCGAAATGGGTGGCAAGAACGCGGCGATTATTTTGAATGACGCCGATCTTGATAAGGCAGTTCCGGGGGTTGTGCAGGGGGCGTTCGGATCGACGGGTCAGCGTTGCACGGCGACTTCTCGGGCGATCGTTGAGGACGGTATTTACGACGAGTTCATGTCGACATTGCTGGAGCAGACGGCTGCTTTAACTATTGGCGACGGAATGGACGAGACGAAAGACATTGCGCCGCTTTCGTCGCAGAATCAGCTCGATACGGTGCTTGAGTACATTGGAATCGGGACCGAAGAAGGCGCGAAGCTGACGTTTGGTGGACATCATCTTCAGGACGGCGAGTTCGCTGAGGGTTACTACGTTGAGCCGACGATTTTCGAGGATGTTTCGACGGACATGCGTATCGCTCGTGAAGAGATTTTCGGCCCGGTGCTGAGTGTTTTCAAGGCGTCTGATTTGCAGGACGCTATTCGCATCAACAACGATGTCGAGTTCGGGCTCTCGTCTTCGATCTACACTCGAGATTTAGTTCAGGCCCACGAGTACATCAACACTTCGCACAACGGAATGGTCCACGTAAACGCCCCAACGCTAGGCGGCGAGGTTCACCTACCATTCGGCGGTCTCGGGTCATCCGGTATCGGCCAACGAGAACAAGGCACCGAAGGCTTCGACTTCTACAGCGAAACAGTAACCGTGTACATCGACCACTCGGCAGGTGCGAAGGAACGCTCGAGGTTTATTTAATGCCGGTTGCACGTTTTCTTGAACGAGAAACTCCCCAACTCCCGCTTAAGCCCTCAGTTGCGCCCCACCCCCAACGCGCCCACAATCACTCACGGTTTTGGGCTGGAATTCGTGCGGCACTGATCGAAATAGCCGAACAACTCACGAGTATCGAGCGAACAAGTACGCAAGGGCGGCTGATCTCAACAGATCGCACGTAATTGAATGAACAATCCACCGGCTCAGGGACTCTCGGTGCTAATGCGGAGAAAACCAAAAGCCTTCATGCCGCTCGCTGAAATACGTGCCAACGTCATCTCCGGAATCGTCGTTGGAATCGTCGCCCTCCCGCTCGCAATCGCACTCGCCATTGCCGTTGGCGCACCCCCAATCGCAGGCCTCTACACATCGGCCTTCGCTGGCGGATTCGCAGCACTGTTCGGTGGATCCCGCTACACGATCACCGGGCCCACCGCGGCCCTCGTGCCGTTGCTCACCGGAGTAGTAATCAAGTTCGGCGTCGAAGCACTCCCAATCGTCGGAGCGATGGCAGGCGTCCTGCTGTTCGTAATGACCGCCCTCAAACTCGGCAAGCTGATGAAGTACATGCCGGGACTCGTAATAATCGGATTCACAGCGGGAATCGGACTCTCCATAGCCTTTGGTCAAATCGCCAGCTTCCTGAACGTCACAGGAACCGACCCAACACGCGAACATTTCCATGACCGAATGTGGGATCTCATCCAGCACCTCGGCACAGTTAGCTGGACCACCCCACTCATCGGACTTCTAGCTGTAGCCCTCATGCTCGCATGGCCGTTCGTCCAAGACCTCCTGCCGAAACTAAAGTCGATCCCACCCACGTTCATCGCCCTGATCGTCGTTTCGATACTGGTGTTCTATGTCGATATCGACACCCCAACAGTCGCAACTCGCTATGGCGACCTGCCCGGATCCTTCCCAAAGCCAACCCTCGACTGGCTCGACCTCGATCTAGTCGTCAAGCTAATCCCCGCTTCGATAGCTGTCGCCATCCTCATGGGAGTCGAAACCCTACTAACAGCCGTCATGGCCGATAATCTCGTCGGGACCTCAAGAAGGCACAAACCCGGCAAGGAACTGTTTGGTCAGGGCGTAGCGAATCTTGTTGCCCCAATGTTCGGTGGCATCCCAGCAACTGCAGCCATCGCCCGAACCGGCGCTGGAATCCAGAACGGCGCTACTTCACGACTCTCGGGCATCACCCACGCCGTATTCGTCCTCTTCGCAACCATCGCTCTAGGCAGCATGGTCGGGCACATTCCGATGACGGTTTTGGCGGCGATCCTGATCGTCGTGGCATGGCGAATCATCAACGCTCCAGAACTCATTCGAATGGCAAAAACGGCTCCACGACAGGATCACATCGTCCTCTTCTCAACGCTAATCATCACGGTCACTGTCGACCTCACATACGCAATTGCTGCTGGCGTATTGATCTCGCTAATCCTGTTACTCAGACAACTCACGGCACTCGAAAGCGCAAGCGAACTCGAACCGGATGAGAACGGTCAAATCCGCCAGGTTTCAGCCGAACTTGGCAAAATCATGCAGCAACGAAAAGACATCATTTTCTTCAATGCTCAGGGTCTTATTGCATTCCATTCAGCTTTCAACTTCGAGCAACGATTACTCGAACACGACACTCGACCGTTGATTCTCAGAATGAAAGATGTGAAATACATCGATACGACCGGCCTGATGACCCTCGAATCGATCATCAAAGCAAGGCAAAAACTGGGCACCCGCGTAATGCTCTCGGCAATTCATCCTCGAGTGTTTAACAGCCTTCGCAAATTCGGAATTCTCGAATCGGTAGGCTCAGAAAACGTCTTCGCCGGAACCGCACTCGCAATCGAAAGCGTGTCCGAAAGCGGAGCGACGATCACAGCAGCGAACCAAACTTCTACCGAGGCACCGGGCAACGCCAACCCGGCCTAGCGAACCGAGCCTAACTTGCCCACGCCATCACTCGGCGTATTCGTTCTCGACCGATTGCAGATACCCGGCAATCTGATCGAGGTTCAACAGGTGATGCACTCGATAGTCGTACTGAGCCGAATTGACCTCGATCTTCGCCCAAATCCGAGGCATCATCACGTTCCCCCAGCTCCATACGATCTGCAACGGTTTTACCCAATGCCAGCGCAGCCGCTGATCCTTATTACGAACTTCCCGCTTTATCCACTGGTAAAAGCAACGGATTCTTCGAGGCTGCATGACGATCACGGTGTCGGCACGAGATAGACGAAGATCGAGGGATGCAAGGTAAGACCTTCGAGAATCCACTTGTCCTCAGCGATCACTTTCTCGGTAATTTCAATCCATTCCTCAGTCGGAATCGGATGCCCATCGTCTTTGAAACGAAGTTTGTCCAACGCGACATGAGGCAGCCCTGTGATGTCGGCAAGCCGACGGCTGAGTTTAGATTTTCCAGCGCCCGGCTGCCCTATTACGATCAGTCTATTCATATGAAATCTCCCGTGATAGTTGATTCATAGCGGTGTCACACAGCGCTTCGACCGTTGTGTTGCCATCTTGATAAAGGATGTTTTGCTTCAGTTGTGTCGCCTCACGTCGAATCAAATCATTGAACCAAAAACTGCGACCCAGAAAGTTCTGAAGCATCTGTTCCGGATTCGCTGACCCTCGAAAAAAATCTAACCTACGCTCGCGCTCCTCCAGAACGTCACGATCTGCCACCAACCAAAACGCCGTCACGTTATCCAGACCCAGCTCAACTATGTTTTTCGGCCGCATAAACCAGCCGTCGATGACAATTGCAGACTTAGACGCTGCGCGATTTCGTATTACCCGTTCTAATGCCGGCCAGAAAGCCCGATGTTGCTCTGTGGAATCTGCTGTGAGCTTGTCGACGGTACTCACAGTGAAGTAATCGACAGAATTTGGAACGTTCATCACATGCAGCCCAGGATGGGATTTTTCTGTGGTGAAGGTCTTCGCTACTATAAAAAGATCGTCAGCAGACAAAGAAGCCACATCAAGCCGAGCGGCGAGTGCACGCGCACCAACGCCCACGCAGTCACGAATCACCTCGACTTAACACTTCGAATTTCTGCCGACCGCGCCACCCGTTCCGCCACTTAACCTCCGCACAACACCACATAAACCCGCCCCACTTAACCGCCTAAAACGCTGTTTTTTGGTGGTAACGAGCATGGAAACCGCGGTTATCCGTAACCATTAGTTAACCATTGAGGCGGGGCGAAGTGTAAAAAGAACGCTGTTTGTAATTTATTTCACAGCAGCGACTCCACCATGCAAGAGCTTTCCGTACCAGCGCGAATCCGAGTTGAGGTCCTAGCCGGCCTCACCGTATCGCTAGCTCTCGTTCCGGAAGCAGTCGCCTTCGCATTCGTCGCTGGAGTCGGCCCACTCGTCGGACTCTACGCCGCATTCATCGTTGGCCTCGTCACATCAGTAACCGGCGGACGTCCCGGCATGATCTCAGGCGCAACCGGCGCCCTCGCCGTAGTCATGGTCGTACTCGTCAAAGAGCACGGCGTTGAATACCTTTTCCTAACCGTGATTCTCATGGGAATCATCCAGATGGTAGTTGGCGCACTCAAACAGGGCCGCCTCATCCGCATGGTTCCGTACCCGGTAATGCTGGGATTCGTGAACGGGCTCGCAATCGTCATCTTCCTTGCACAGCTCGAAAGCTTCAAGGTTGAAGGATCCGACGGCACGGAATCGTGGCTGCCCGGCGGTGAACTGGCGATCATGCTCGGACTCATTGCCGTGACGATGGCCGTTATCTACCTGATCCCGAAACTCACAACCAAGTTTCCATCGGCCCTTGCAGGAATTCTTGTCGTTTCGGCCATCGTTATCTTCGGTGGTGTCAACACAACTTCGGTTGGCGATCTTTCAAGCATTTCCGGCGGACTCCCATCGTTTGGCGTGCCCGACGTTCCACTGAACATGGAAACGCTGATGATCATCCTGCCACACGCCTTCATTCTGGCGGCGATTGGCCTAATCGAATCTTTGTTGACCGTTTCACTGATCGATGGCATCACCGAAACCAAGGGTCAGAACAACCGTGAATGTTTGTCGCAGGGTGCAGCAAACATCCTCACCGGCTTCTTTGGTGGCATGGGCGGTTGCGCCATGATCGGTCAGAGCATGATCAACATGAAGTCGGGCGCTCGCTGGCGACTTTCCGGCGCACTGGCGGCAATGCTCCTGCTGGCCTACATTCTGTTCGCTTCATCGCTTATTGAACGAATTCCGATTGCCGCCCTAGTTGGCGTGATGTTCGTCGTTGTGATCGGCACTTTCTCGTGGTCGAGTCTGCGAATCATTCGTAAAGTGCCGTTGTCCGACGCATTCGTGATGATTCTCGTATCGGCCGTAACCGTGGCCACCGACCTCGCAATCGCTGTGATCGTTGGAGTTATCGTCTCGGCGCTGGTGTTCGCATGGAACACGGCTCGATCTATCTACGTTGAAGAAGCCCCCGGAAGTGGACCCGATCGCAAGATCTACATGCTTCACGGTCAGCTTTTCTTCGCATCGATCACTGCGTTCCGAGATTTGTTCCACCCGCCGCATGATCCCGCAGAAGTCGTGATCGACTTCGCACACTCCCGTGTCTGGGATCACTCTGGCATCGAGGCGATCGTCGATCTTGCACGACGCTACGAGGCTGCCGATCGTAAGTTGCACCTGCTACACCTGAGCGAGAACTGCCAGCGAATTCTTTGCAAGGCCAACGTGATCATTGATTCGGATCCTTCAGAGGACCCTTCCTACCGGGTGACCGTATCGGGCCTCGGCGGCGGCAACGGCGGCCACTAAGTGGTGGTGCCATTGGCACGTTTTCTTCTCACTTCATTGAGGAGACGATAGTCTCAGCAAGATTCAAGTAGTAATCATCCCGATCTGTGTAGGACATTGTGACGATTATCGCGTAGTCCCCTTCAAACTAGATGTGTTGAGCGACTGTGTAATTCAGCTCCGGGCTTTCTATATCGCTTATCAACACTCCGACGTCAGTCCCGCCGATCTGGATTACAGAGTTTTCCTTCACGATAAATCCGGCTTGAGTCAAAAAGTTACCAGTCAACTTCATGTAGTTATTCATCGAAATACTATTCGATTGCTTCTCGCGCAATATATTCACGTTCGCCGAGAAATCGACATTAGCCAGATCGTTGTCAATAGCTATTAACATCAAGCCCGATTTGTATAGTTCGGCGAGCTGCTCATCTCCCCCAATAAGCTCCGAGAATTCCGGAAGAATTTCAGCAGATTCTGTCGATATTCCTTCAAGTGTTTCTTCGTCCAGCGTTAGGCTTATCCAACTGTCCGGGATGTCGACTGTTGAACCATTTTCGAGCGGGTAACTTGTGAAGCCAGTCTCAGGCACCGATTCCGATGGCGCGGTCGTCTCGACACTGGTTGCTATCGATTCAAGAGTTGCCGCCACCCGCGTTTCCACTTCACGGTTCGGCAGACTCGGGTCATCACTACTCGGACTGCAACCGCTAATAATCATTCCTACTAGGATGAAAAACAGAATCGTGATTTTTATGTTGGTAGTTCGGTGCAAGGGCTAAAACCGTCATGAAGGTGATCAAAAAAAATCAAATGCCTGATCATCATACACATGACTTCATCGCCCCCAACAAGTATTTTCTATTCAAATCAAAAGAGCGACAACTTGAACTGCAGGCGCTCTGACTTTTGTACGGTCGGTACGACTCTTCAGCCAGTCCAGAATTGCCCTCTCCTCAATGGGTAGATACCATGCGGCAGTCCACCAACTACCCATCGATTCAGAGAAAATAAACGCGTGATGCATTTCGCAATGTTTACAAGCAGCCTCTCTCGCGTGTCGGTCTTGACCTTATTG
>Ga0302117_10000346_pt1 | contig 19365 bp, 17 predicted proteins | sample AG5_322_MG_FD_203112 | JGI IMG/M metagenome (GOLD analysis project Ga0302117, IMG submission 203112) | Marine microbial communities from Western Arctic Ocean, Canada - AG5_32.2 | ecosystem: Environmental > Aquatic > Marine > Oceanic | place: Canada: Western Arctic Ocean | collected 2017-10-01 | reverse complement strand
CGAAGAATAGAACACAGCTCATCGCGAGGCGAAGCTGGCTCTGCTTCAGTTCGGGCTCAGTTCAAGATTTGGAACACGGGACAATTGAGAATCGGAGGACCCACCCCTAATCCCTCCGCGGAGGGATTAGGGGTGGGTTTGCTTCAATATGAGAACCAATTTCCAACAACTGAACCGCGCTCTTTCACTTTCCGCCGGCCAGAAGATTCGCCCGCTCCTCCACCTCGTTGAGCAAAGCCTGCTGGATCGGGTTCAGCTTGCCTCGCCAGAACGCGCCCAACGGGATCTTGGAAAACCCATCCAGCTGAATGCTCCTCACATTCTTCGGCAGCTTGCGATCCGGAATCATGACGGTCACGCCAATGCCAAACCCGTTCTCGACGTAGGTGTCGATCAGATCCAGCGAATTGACCTCGATGCCGATCGGCCAATCGACGCCCATCTTGGCGAGCCCCTTTTGAAACAGCCGACTGACGGCCTCGTTGGCCGGCAGGCTGATCAACGTTTCAGAGATGCGGTCGCTCGTCGTGATGTCCTCCAGGGTCTTAATCTTCGTCTCCTTATTCACCAGCAGCACGATCGGCAGATCGATGAGTTTCTGCGACTTGATGCCCGCCGGCGGCTTGCCCTCGATCGCCGTCACCGCGAGATCGATTTCCTGCTTATGCAGCCATTGCTCGATGTCCGGTTGCAGCCCCTCGCGCATGGTCAGCTTCAACTTGGGAAAACGGCCGCGGAGCTTCTTCAGCATGCCGGGCAGGTGGTCGCGCAGGATAATTGGCGAGGCGGCAATGCGAATCAAATGCGTCGCGCCGCCAATGAGCTTCTCGGACATCGCTTCGAGATTGCCGAAGAAAGGCTGGATGAATTCGTAAAGCTCCTCGCCGGCCGGGGTGAGCTCGAAGGGGCGGCGCTGAAACAACGTCAGGCCGAGGTAATCCTCCAGCTGCAGGATCTGACCGCTGATGGCGGGCTGCTGAATGCCATAGGGCATGTTGCGCACGGCCTGGCTGATGCCCCCGTAACGGGCCACGTAAAAGAACAACTCCAAGTGATGAACATTCATGGGAATCTGGATTTGAAAACGCAGTTTCCTTCATTCGCCCTCTCAATACAAGCGGCGAGAAGGGCGCGCAACGTCGGTTCGAGGAGGCAACCAATCTCCCATCTTAAATTCTTGGCCGCAGCCAACGACGCCCTTGCTCTAGGTTCCCCTCGCGGGCAAACTTCGCCCGCATGCGCATATGGTTCCAAGATCAGATTGAAGCCCTAGAAACCTTCGTGCTCGAAGTCATCTTCGAGGAACGTAAGGGCAAGGCGGCCGCGTTGACGCGCTTCGGGCTCTATCTGCTCTCCAAGGTTTTCGAAGTCCTGGTCCAGCTCCGCCGGTTTCTCTACAACGTCCGCATCCTTCGCGACACCACCCTCGGCATCCAGCTGATCGCCGTCGGCAATCTGACCGTCGGCGGCACGGGCAAGACACCCGTCGTGGAAAAGTTCGCGCGCGCGCTCCAGGACAAGGGTCGCAAGGTCGCCATTCTCTCCCGCGGTTACCGCTCCAAACCCCCGCCGCTGCGCACACGGCTTCTCAATCGCCTCCTCTTCAGACAGGACAGCGCCCCGCCCCGAGTCGTATCCGATGGTAAGTCCCTGCTGCTCGATTCGGAATCCGCTGGCGACGAGCCCTACATGCTCGCCTCCAATCTCAAGGACGTCGTCGTGCTCGTCGACAAGGACCGCGTCAAATGCGCCCGCTACGCCGTCGAGAAATTCGGCTGCGACATCCTGCTGCTCGACGACGGCTTTCAATACTGGAAGCTCAAGGGCGTCCGGCGCGACATCGTGCTGATCGACTGCCAGCAGCCCTTCGGCAACGAGCACATGCTCCCTCGTGGAACGCTCCGTGAACCGCCCCGAAGCCTCGAGCGCGCCTACGCGATTTTCATCACCAAGAGCGACGGTGAAACCGCCGCCCTACGCGCACGGATTGCCAAACACAATCCCAAGGCGCCCATCATCGAGTGCGTCCACCACCCCCTCTATTTCGAAGACGTTTTCACCGGCGAACGAAAGAAGATTGGCTTCCTGAAGGGCAAGAAGATCGCCTCGCTCAGCGGCATCGCGTTTCCCGAAAGCTTTGAGGGGAGCCTGATCGCGCAGGGCGCCAAGCTCGTCTACCGCCGGCGCTTCGCCGACCATCACCGCTTCACCCAGCAAGAAATCCTCAACTGCATCAATCGCAGCAAGAAGCGGCAGGCTGAGGTAATCATCACCACGCAAAAGGACGCCGTGCGCTTTCCCAAGATCGATCGACGCGACCTGCCCATTTTGTTCATGCGCGTCGAAATCAAGATTCTCAGCGGCGCGCGCGGCTTCTCCGAATGCGTCCGCAAAATCTGCTTCGACTGACCGATGGACCTCCTGCTCTACGTCCCGGCTCGACTTGTCATCGGACTGGCGCAATTACTGCCGCTGAACCTCGTCGCCCGGCTCGGTCGCGCGATCGGAGCGATCGTCTATTTCGTCGACGGCCGCCACCGCACGGTCGCGCTGCGCAACCTCACCGAGGCATTCGGCGAGGAGAAATCGGAGCGTGAGATTCGGGCGTTGGCCAAAGAGAATTTCCGACGAATCGGAGAAAACTTCGCGAGTTCGATCAAAACCATGACCATGAGCCAGGCGAAGATTGAGAAGGTTCTCAGCGCCAGGCATATCGAACGCGCCATCCCGCCGGATGAACCCAAACCGCACAAGAGCCGCGTCTTCGCCGTGGGGCACTTCGGCAATTTCGAAACCTATGCCCGCCTCGGCAGTTTCGTCCTCGGCAGCCGTTGCGCGACCACCTACCGCGGACTCCGTCAACCGGGGCTCAACCGCCTCCTACAGGACATGCGCAACCGCTCCGGAACGCTCTTCTTCGACCGTCGAACGGGCGCCGCAAAACTCAAGCAAGCCATGCAGGAGGGCTCGATCATGCTGGGCCTGCTCGCCGATCAGCACGCCGGCAATCGCGCGCTCCGCCTGCCCTTCTTCGGCCGAGAGTGCTCCGTCAGCACGGCGCCCGCGGTCTTCGCGCTGCGCTACAAATGCCCGCTTCATATGGCCATTTGTTTTCGAACCCAACTCGCCCGCTGGCAGGTCGAATTCAGCGCCCCCATCCCAACCCACGAAGACGGCAAGGCCCGCTCGGTCGAGGACATCACCCGCGACGTGAACCGCCATTTCGAAGAGGCCATTCGCCGTGATCCGGCAAACTGGTTCTGGGTGCACAATCGTTGGAAGCCCGCCAAGAAACGCTCTAGAAAGCCGAAACAAGAAGAGGGTGATTCCGCGCCCGAAGTCGCCGCGGCGGCGGCGGCCGATTCGCCATGAGCGCGACGAACGCCAGACTGGACCCCGCGCCTTCGCAAATCCTCATTCGCGGCGTCAATTGGCTCGGCGACGCGGTCATGACCACGCCCGCGATCCAGCGTCTCCGCGAGGCCTATCCCGAGGCGCACATCACTCTCCTGACCCACGAGAAACTCGCCGACATCTGGCGCTCACATCCATATATCGACGCCGTCGAAACGTTCGGTGAAAAGGACGGCGCCTTGGCCATCGGCCGCCGAATGAGAGCGAAGAAATTCGATCTCGGCGTCGCGCTGCCCAATTCCCCTCGCACGGCTCTTGAACTTTGGCGCGCGGGCATTCCGGAACGCCTTGGCTACCGCGCGCCCTGGCGCAACCGGATGCTGACTCGCGCCGTTCCGCGCCGCACGGATATCACGCAGATGCGCAAACGGACTGAGGCGGAGATTCGCGGTCTGATTGATTCGAACGACGCTGGCGAGACCGCGATCACGCCCGACTCTCACCACATTCATCACTACCTTCATCTCATGGCGGCGATCGGCGCGTCGCCGGAGCCAACCGCGCCGAAGCTGGCGCTTGCGGACGAGGAAGTCGGGACGTTCGCCGAGACATTCTTGCCGACAAATTCGAACGTCGAACGCCGACGTTGGCTCGGACTCAATCCCGGCGCCGAATACGGCCCCGCAAAACGCTGGCCAGCCGAGCGCTTCATCGAAGCCGCCGTCAAACTACAGAAAGCGACCGGCTGCGGCTGGATCGTCTTTGGCGCCAATGGCGACGAAAACGCGCAACGAATTGCTGCTGAACTTGCGAAGCAAACCAGCGCGGACGCCGTTTGCGATCTCGTCGGAAAAACATCACTACTGCAGCTCTGCGCGGGCTTGAAATATTGCGCCGCCGTGTTGACCAACGACTCCGGCCCGATGCACGCCGCCGCCGCGCTGGGCACGCCGGTCGTCGTTCCTTTTGGAAGCACTTCGATTGAACTGACCGGCCCCGGCCTGCCGGGCGATTCCTCGACGCACAAGCTCCTCTCCGCCGACGCTCCCTGCGCCCCTTGTTTTCTCCGCGAATGCCCCGTCGACTTCCGCTGCATGAACGACATCGCTGTCGAGCAGGTCGTGGAGGCGGTATTATCGACCGTCCAGCCTGTCGCATGAAGCGCCGCGTGAATTTCACGTCTCTCAACTCACCCCGTCTCTCAACTAGCCTCGCCTTCCTTGCGCTGCGTCCGATCCTGTTGAATACTTCCCTACGTGAAACGTATTTCGGTCACTGAACTGACGGATCGACTGGTCGCCTCCTACGCCAAGGTGGGCGGCATCAACCATGTCGACGGAGTCAACCTGCCTTCCAAGACCACCATCTCGCACATCTCCTGCCAGCTGCTGCGGCTACTTTTCCCCGGATTCTTCGACGACAAGCCGATCCATTCCTCCGAGCTCAAGATCGAAACTGCGCTGCTCCTGGACGAGGTAAAAAACAGCCTGGAGGACGAGATTGCCAAGAGCATTGTCTATCGCGCGCCGGGCGAAAACACCGCCGCCCATCCGAACGAGTTGGCCGACGAGATCACCTGTGATTTACTGGGCCAACTGCCGGAAATTCGCGAGATCCTCCAGACCGATGTCGACGCCGCCTACAATGGCGACCCGGCCGCGATCAGCCGCGAAGAAGTTATTGTCGCCTACCCCTTTATCGAGACCATCGCCATCCAGCGCATGGCTCACGCGCTTTACCAAAAAGATGTCGCGCTGCTACCGCGCATCATGACCGAATGGGCCCACGACCGCACCGGCATCGACCTGCATCCCGGCGCGAAGATTGGCAGCCATTTCTTCATCGACCACGGCACCGGCACGGTCGTCGGCGAAACCTGCGAGATCGGCGACCACGTGAAGATCTATCACGGCGTGACTCTGGGCGCGAAGTCGACCTCGCGCGTCGAGGAGCTGCGCGGGTCCAAGCGGCACCCGACCATCGAGGATCACGTGACCGTTTATCCGGGCGCGACCATCCTCGGCGGCGACACCGTGATTGGCCAGGGCAGCACCATCGGCGGCAACGTGTTCATCATGGACAGCGTCAAACCCAAGTCGCTCGTCATCTACGACGGCCTCGACATGCGCGTCCTCGACAAGGACAAGAAACCGCCGCCCAATCAGGATTTTCAGATCTAGTTTATTTGCACAGGAGGAAACGGAGAGAACGGAGTCGGAAGGCCCGATCTCCAAACGAAGCAAGGGAGCAACAAAGACGCCCCCCGCCCGAAGGAAGCGTAAATCCGGTGGGGCAAGAGTCCCCGCGAGCCCAAATGAGTATTCCGAAGGAATTACAGCAATATCCCTTCCCCACCCCGAACGCGCCGTCCAGTGAAGCCGGCCGTTAGTCGTGATTGCCTTTTCCACGACGCGCGCCAATATCCTCGCATGATTCGCCCCTCATTCGTCCTCTTACTCGTCCTCGTCCTCGGACTCCCCTGCCTTCCCGGCGCGCAATCGTCCGCCGACGCGTCTCCCGTCCACTGGCCATCCTTCCGAGGTGTGCGCGCGTCGGGAGTCTCCACTGGCGGCGAGATCCCCGCAAAGTGGAATGTCGAAACGGGCGAGAACATTGGCTGGCGCACTGACATCGCCGGCCTCGGCCTCTCCAGCCCGATCATCTGGGGCGACAAACTGTTCGTCACCACCGCCGTCGCCGAAGCCGGCCGGGCCAAACTCGAAGCCGGCCTTTATGGCCGAATCGCCGCGGCCGACGACGACGGGCCGCAATCCTGGCGGCTGATCTGCCTGGACAAGAAGACCGGCAGGATCCTCTGGGATCGCGAACTGCACCGCGGCAAGCCGACGATCAAACGCCACACCAAGGCCAGCCACGCCAACTCCACGCCCGCGACCGACGGCAAGTGCGTTGTCTCCTTCCTCGGCTCCGAAGGTCTGCACTGCGTCGATCTCGACGGCAAACTTCTCTGGAAAAAGACCTTTGGGACGCTGGACTCCGGCTACTTTCGCGTAAAAACCGCGCAATGGGGATTCGCCAGTTCGCCGACGATTTACGCCGGGCGCGTCATCGTGCAATGCGACGTGCAGGGGCAATCCTTCCTCGCCTCCCTCGACATCAAGACCGGCGACGAAATGTGGCGTACCCGGCGCGACGAAATCCCCACCTGGTCCACCCCCGCGATCATCGACGCACCCGGCGGAACGCAGATCGCGCTCAACGGATTTCGCCACACTGGCGGCTACGACTTTGCAACCGGCAAGCAAGTCTGGAATCTCCAGGGCGGCGGCGACATCCCCGTGCCCACGCCCATCTCCGCGCACGGCCTGACCTTCATCACCAGCGCACACGGCAGACTCTCGCCGATCTACGCGATCCACCAAACCGCCACCGGCGAAATTTCCGCCACGGAAAAGGACGCCAAGGACTTCGCCTGGAAAATCTCGCGCGGCGGCAACTACATGCAGACCCCCATCGTAGTCGGCGATTTGTTATTCGCCTGCAAGGATCAGGGCATCATGTCCTGCTACGACGCCCGCGGCGGCGAACGCCATTTTCAGGAACGCCTGAGCCGGGAAAGAACCGGCTTCGGCTTCACCGCCTCGCCCGTTTCCGATGGCAAGAAAATCGTCTACGTCAGCGAAGACGGCTACGGCTTCGTCATGGCCGCCGACAAGGAATTCAAGCGCATCGCCAAGAACAAAATCGGCTCCGCGTGTTTGGCCACGCCAGCTATCTCGGAGGGCAAACTGTTCATCCGGACAAGGGAGCAGATTATTTGTGTAGGGGAATAGAAGCCTGAACGTGGATAGGGCTCGACGGAAAAGAACCCGTTCGTGTGACCGCTTTTGGCGATGTCTTTTTTAAGGGGGTGGAAGATTTGGTGATCCAAGTCGCTACGTGGAAAACCCCGAGCTTTGTCCTACACCACGATATCGGCCGCGACGTCGGATATCGAATCTCAGATCCATCAAACTCGTTAAATAATCGAACATCGACAATGACCTTGAGACCGTCATGAGCATCTCGGAAATCAAACAACTCCCACTTCACGAGAAGCTCCCGATTATGGAGGCCCTTTGGGACGACCTGCGGAGCCACACCGATGCCGTTCTTGTTCCGGATTGGCAGAAAGACCTGCTGAACGCGCGCCGTAGAGCAGTAGAAAAAGGCACGGAGCAGATTCTAGAGTGGGACGACATCAAGGATTCCCTCGGCGCCACCGCAGAATGAGAATCAGAATCCTTCAGTCCGCGCGAACGGATCTGGATGAAGGATACGCGTTTTACGAAACACAAGAAGTCGGCCTCGGCGATTATTTCCTCTCCTCCCTCTGAGCGGATATTGAAGGTCTTCGAATTTCCGCGGGCATTCATCGTTTTGTCTTTCAGGATTACCACAGATTGCTTTGCCGGACGTTTCCCTTTGCAGTCTTCTATCTCACGGAAGTCGATGTGGTTATCATTTGCGCCGTCGTCGACTGTCGGCAAAATCCGGCCTAGATTCGCAATCGACTGGAAGCAAACGACAATCCCGGCGATTGATCGGGGACTCCGCTTTTGACAGTGCGCCCTGATGCGGCACAATCGCCCGCATGATTCATCGCCCGTCCGTTCGATTTTCATTTACCGTTCTCCTGCTTGCCTGCCTCGCCATACCCGCCTTCGGCGCCACCGAATACAAGCTCGGACCTGACTCGCAGCCCCAACCCGACGTCCCCAAGGGAACCGTCACCAAACATTCCTGGAACAGCAGCAAGATCTTCCCGGGCACGCATCGCGACTATTGGGTCTACGTCCCGGCGCAATACAAACCCGAGGAACCCGCCTGCGTCATCGTCGTGCAGGATGGCGGCGGACGCGTGAATGAAAAAGGCCAGTGGCGCATGCCCATCGTTTTCGACAATTTGATTCACAAAAAGGAAATGCCGGTGTCGATCGGCATCTTCGTCAATCCCGGCGTCGTGCCTGCCGCGAACGAAAACGCCCAGGCGCGCTACAATCGCAGCTTCGAATACGACGGCATGGGCGACAATTACGCGCGCTTCCTGCTGGAGGAAATCATCCCGGCGGTCGCAAAGACCCACAAACTCAAGTCCGACGGCAACAGCCGCATGATCATCGGCTCCAGCTCCGGCGCAATCGCGGCGTTTGGCGCCGCTTGGGAGCGGCCAGCGGAGTTCAGCCGCGTCTACAGCACGGTCGGCACCTTTGTGAATCTGCGCGGCGGCCACAACTACCCCTGGATGATTCGCAAGTTCGAGCCAAAGCCGATTCGCGTCTTTCTTCAGGACGGCTCGAACGACAACGACCTCTACTGCGGCAGTTGGTGGGTCGCCAATCAGGACATGCTCTCCGCGCTGCAATTCTCCGGCTACGACGTCAAACACGACTGGGGCGATGGCGGCCACAACGGCAGGCACGGCGGCGCGATTCTGCCCGACGCCCTTCGCTGGCTCTGGCGTGATTACCCGACGCCGATCACGAAACCCGTCGCCAAGGGAGACCGCGCGCTCGACGTCTATCTGGAGGGCGAGGATTGGGAGCTCGTGACCGATGGCTACAAATTCACTGAAGGCCTGGCGACCGACGGCGAGGGTAATCTGTTCTTCACGGACATCCCCAACAACAAGATCCACAAGGTCGACAAGGACGGCAAAGTCACGATCTTCGCCAGCAACACCGGCGGCGCCAACGGCCTCCACTTCGGGCCCGATAAGCGGCTTTACGCCTGCCAGAATCGTCGTAGGGAAATCGTCTCCTACGACATAAGGGGCAAAAAGAGGGTCGTCGTCGAGAAGGTGAATTCCAACGATCTCGTGGTCATGCACAACGGCGACATCTATTTCACCGACCCGGGCAATCGACGAGTCATGTATGTGGAGCACAAGAAGAAGGACCGGGAAGCCAAGGTGGCGGATCGCGGCATCAGGAAACCCAACGGCATCGCGCTCTCTCCCGACCAGACGCTCCTCGCCGTCTCCGACACCGAAGGCCGATTCGTCTACTCGTTCCGCATCGCGAAAAGCGGTTTGCTTCTCGATAAACAGAAATATCACATTCTCCACATGCCGCTCGACGCCGACGAGAGCGGCGCCGACGGCATGGCCATGGACGCCCAGGGGCGGCTTTACGTCACGACGCGCTGGGGCATTCAGGTTTGCGATCAGCTGGGCCGCGTGCACGGCATTATCGACAAGCCTCAGGATGCCTGGATTTCAAATCTCACCTTCGGCGGCCCGAACCTGGATATTCTCTATGCGACCTCGGCGAACGCCGTTTACAAACGCCGGCTCAACACCAGGGGCGTCCTCGCGTTTGAGGAGCCCATCAAGCCGCCCAAGCCTCGCCTTTAAGAACTTGATTGGATTCCATGACCTTCCGTGATCACGTCAAGCAGCTCCAACTCGACCGTAATGCCGTCGCAGCCCAGTTACTGAGTGGCGAGCTTTCGCCGTAGCCTGATACCCCTCGCGACACGGCGCAGCCTCATCAATGAAACGGCGGCACAAAATCGGACTGACTGTTCTGGCGATCGCGATCGCCGCGGCGGCGGTCGTCATCCTGTCTCCAAGCGAACCGGTTTATGAGGGCAAGACGCTGACTGAGTGGCTGAGTGATATCGAGGCGCTTTCATTTCCGGATAATTACCGGACAAATCGCACCAGAGTTGCAGCGATCGAACATATGAGCGCCGACGCCGTCCCGTTTCTTCTCGAGCAGATCCGCTTCCAACCGCACGCGTCTCAATTTTAAAAAAAGTTGTTTGCAGCGTTGTCGAAGATTCCGTTTGTTGAATTGAAAATCTCCCGACCGCCCTGGGAACGAGGGTATCAAGCGGCGATCGCGTTTCATTTGCTCGATCCGGCCCCCAGTTCGGCGATGCCAGAGCTTGCAATAATGCTCAAGGATCCCGGCTCGGACCAGCAGTCCGCATACGCGCTGGCAGCAATCGGATACGACGGCGCCGATGTCTTGATTACAAATATCACCAACCAGAGCGCGCGCGGCCGGCTCATCGTCCTCTCCGGACTTGGCCATTGTCAAAGCCGGGGAAACCGCCACATCTCGGTCATCATCGCGCACCTGGACGATCCGGAGTGGTCCGTTCGGCAAGCCGCTATTCTAGCCCTGGGTTTTGCGCGACAGGAACCCGACCTCGCCGTTCCCGCCTTGATTAAGGCTCTGGAAGACCCGAGACCCGGCGGCCGATATTCCTCGGTGGTCTCTCTCGACCGATATGGTGTTGAAGCCCGAGCCGCATTACCTGCCCTGCTGTCGCTCCTCAACGGCGGCAAACCAACGAATCTTCGTCAGGCGATCATGCAAATCGATTCCAACGCGCTGACCAACGCGAGCGTCTCTTCGAAGTAATAGGGTTGCAGGTTTGCATGACACTGTTCTGCGCCCGTTGACACGGCTCCGGGCGCTTGTTACGTTCCGCGCCAATTCTTTCGGTTCCATCCCGAATATGACTGGATGCCTCAACAAACAGGTGCTGGTGCTGAATCGCCTTTGGCAGGCGGTCAATGTCTGCACTGTCCGCCGCGCGCTGACGCTGCTGTTTCAAGGTCAGGCCCAGGTGGTTCTGGGCGATGACGACGGCGCCTTCGAGACCTTTGACTTCAACGAATGGCGCTTCTTTTCCGAGGAGGAACCGCACGAGGAGTCCATCGCCGGCATCTCTTTTCGCATTCGCATTCCGCGTGTGATCGTGCTGGCGGTCTTCGACCGCGTGCCGCGGAAGGAAGTCAAATTCACACGCCACAATATTTTTGAACGCGACAAAAATACCTGCCAATACTGCGGCCAGATTTTTGAACGCAAGGACCTGAATCTCGATCACGTGATCCCGCGCGATCGTGGCGGACCCACCACCTGGGAAAACATCGTCTGCTCCTGCATCCGTTGTAATACGAGCAAGGCGAACCACATGCCGGCACAGTCGGGGATGAAACTCATTCGCAAGCCAAAGAAGCCCAAGTGGCGCCCCTTCGTGCAGTTCAACCTCGGCAAGGAATACCACGACAGCTGGAAGCACTTCCTCGACATCGCCTACTGGAATGTCGAGCTGGGTGAGTAGATGCGTCGAACGGGATTTATCCCGTTCGACACTCCCGCACGCCATCCAGGATCCGGAACCGGATTGAATGCCCCAACGGGATTCAGATCGACTCTTCGAAGAATCGCTGAGACGCACGCGCACCGATGTCGATCGAGGAAGCCGGAACTAATCCAACAATTCGACCTTCAAGTCCTTGAAGCGCACTTCGGTCGGCCCGCCGGAGTGCAACTGGAAGGCGATGATGCCTCGTTTCGCGCCTTTCGGATCGTCCAGGTCGACACAGAGGTTGCCGTTGATGAAGGTCTGCACCTTGGCGCCCTTCGCCACGACTTCGTAGCGATTCCACTCGCCGAGCTTTACGTGCTTTTCCCCGGATTCCTTCCAAAGCAGCGCGCGGCCGTGCTCCTCGTAAAGTTTACCCCACCAGCCTTTGCCGACGTCCGCTTGATAGCCGTCGACCATGCCGTTGGGCCGCGCCTTGCTGCGAAACTGAATGCCGCTGTTACCCTTGTTCTCCACGAGCTTCACCTGCAGAGACAATTTGAAATCAGCCAGATCCAACGGGCCGACCAGCCACTCGTTCTTCTTCAGGCCCGCGCTCTTGCCGACGATTTCGCCGTTCTCGACGCTCCACAAATCCGGATTGCCGCTCCAGCCGCTCAGGTCCTTGCCGTTGAAAAAAGAATCGAGATTCTCCGGCAGCGCCAGCATGGGCGCCTGCGAGGGATGGCGAAGGTAGGCGACCAGATCGCGAACGTCGTTGGGCTTGAATGTCGCGAGCAAACCCTCCGGCATCATCGACAGTTGACTCAGCTGGATATCTGCCACGTCGCCGCGCGCAAGGGTGAGCGTTTCATTCTGCGTCACAATCGTCACGGTCTGGCTGTCCTGGCGAGTGACGATGCCGGTGATGGTGCGGTCGTCGGTCGTGTCGATGCTGGAGGTCCGATAGTCGTTGGGAATCTCCGCGTTGGGATCGAGAATGTTGTGCAGGGTGTAGCCCAGGTCGTTGCGGTTGGAGCCGGTGATGTCCGGCCCGACCTTGCCGCCAACTCCGTAAAGCGTGTGGCATTGCTGGCAGGTCCGGGCAAAGAGCGCGCGGCCGTGAGCCAGATCCGGCTGCCGCTTCGTCTTCGTCGTGATCAGCTTCGTGTATTTCTCAATCTCCTTGAGCTTGTCTCCCGGGCTTTCGCGCACGACGCCCCAGACCTTCGCGACCGTCGCATTGATGTCGTCCTGCTTTAGATCTCGCAGCTGCCGCACAATGTCCGCCGACAAATCGCGAGTTGGGATTTGCTTTGCGGCGACGGCGTTCAACAGGACCCGGGCAAACGCCGCGCGCGACGCCAGGGTGGAAAGCGCCGCGCGTTTCTCGGACGTGTTGAGCGAGGCATAGACCTTGAGGATGGCGGGGGGAATACCCTTGTCCGCGTAACTCGCCAGGCCGCTGAGAGCTTTGCCGCGCAGGGCGCGATCGTTGAGCAGGGGCAACAACGCCGCGACCAGCTCGGGGTCTTTCGCGCTGACCAGCGAAGCCAGCGCGGACTGGCGTTCGGCCAGCGGCGCGGCGCCGTCGGCGAGCCTTTGCCGCAGGCCCGCGAGCGCGCGTTTGCTGCCGAAGATCAGCGCCAAAGACTGCGCCAAGCGGCGGACCTCGGCGTTTTCGCTCTTGGCGAGTTTGGCTTCCAAAGCGTCCCAGCCTTTTGGCATGGGAACGTTGCGCCGCCCCTTGAGGCCGTCGCCCATCCCTTTGAGAATATCCAGTTGAAAAGCCGGATCGTCGATCTCGCCCAGCACCTGCGTCAGCGCGTCCAGAGCCTCATCGCCGCCCTGCGCGGAAACCGATGCAGGGGCAGAGAGAAATGACGCGAGAAGCAGCGTCGCTAAGGGAAGAAGAAAGAGTCGTTTCATGATTCGTGAGTTGGGGAGCATTAAACGCGGCCCAGTGGAAATCAATTCAACAAACAGGGGAGAATGGGACACCGAGGACGGCGTCCGTCTCCAACCATGAGAGGGATGCCGTCCTCGGCGTCCCATTTCCGTTTCCCGCGCACAACATTCAATCGCATAACGCGCTGTGAATACCTCCGCTCACCGCCTCAGATTCCACGCATCCAACGAATATTTCTCACGGACGAGCCGCTCCACTTCGGCGGCCGGCATCTCATCACTCGTCTCCAACGCGCCCCAAGTCTCGCGCAGCGCCTCGGCGACCTTGGCCGCTGGAAGATTCAAATTCGTCACAAAGTCCGAATGGCCGCGCCCGTCGCGATAGTCCGGCTGTTTCGAGGGCATGCGCAAATACGTCTCGATGAGCCCGAGTTCAAAATCCAGCAGCAGCGTGCCGTGAAACAGCAGCGCGTGGCGTTTGCGCTTTTGCGCGTTGCCGGAAAACTTGCGGCCGTCAATCGTCAGGTCCGTTTGCCCGCGCATTTCGATTTCGCCTTCGACCAGCGGATTCAACGCGTCGCGAACTCGCCCGAGGATGAACTCATTCGCCCCGCTGACCGACGCCAGCGGACCGCCCTCTTCAATTCGCAACACAACCGAATAATTCAAGCACCCCGGCCCTTGAAGCACCGTCCCGCCCCCAGACACGCGCCGGTAAATCGGAACGCCGGAGTCGGCGCAAACTGGGACGTTCACCTCTGTTCCCACGCTGTTTGCGAAACCGACCACGACGAACAACTCGCCTGGTTCCCAAACACGCAAGGTTTCCATTCCTGTTCCGGCATCGAGCGCGTCGAGAAAAGCTTCATCGAGCGCCAGACTTTCGGCGGCGTTCAGTGAGGATGGATTGAGAAACCGCATTGAAGAAAATGAAGGTCTCGAACGGCGGCGACAAATACGCCTCAGGCCTGAGCCGGCCGAGTCAGCCGTCCGGCGATGAACGACTCGAGGATCAGGACAAGCAACGCCGCGACCACCAACCAGCGCCAGAGTTTCTGCTCTTTCTCGAGTTGCGACTTGAGCATCAGCCGCTTCTTGGCCTCCCTGACTTCGGGCGTCAACTCCGGCGCCGAAAGAGTCGCGCCATGAATCGCCAACTCGTCCAACGGAATCGGCTCAGTCTTGCTCTCGCCAGCGACCAGATTAACCGCGAATTTCTGCGAAAAGGTTCCCGCCGTCGCCGTGTAAACGCCGGGCTGCAAGGTTTCCGTAAATTTCGAGCCGCCCTCGACCGTCGCGGTTTTTCCATCGGGCATCACGATCGAGACCGTTTCGCCGCTCTTGATCGTGTCGAAGGCGACCTCGTCTCCGATGTAGATCTGCGACACCACCGACCTGAGCGCGCCACTGTTCTCCAAAATTGCGTAGAGCAGGGGCACGAATTTCGAGGAGCGCGCCAGCAGGCTGTCGCCCGGCTGCCAGCCCGAGGCCAACACGAGCAGCGAGCCTTTGCCCACTGGAATTTCCGTCAGGGCCGGATCGCCGTTGTCGAATCGGGCGATCGAGCGGGCGCCGGGTATCCCGTCGAGCTCAAGCTTGCGATACTTCCAGAATCGGATCTTCGTGAAATCACTGAACCGCGGATCGGCGAAGGGCGCAAATAGCGGGTGCTCAAAATCGATCTCGCCCAGCATCGCGTATTGCTTCACCCGCGCCTCCGTCGCCTCGGGGAATCCCTCCCCGGTCAACTGGCCGATCGTTTTCGCATCTCCCGCTTTCTTCAGCACGAGCGCGACGGTGGCGCCGGCCTCCATGAAAGCCTTGAGCGAAGCAGCCTCATTGCCGACCAGTTCGCGAGTGACGATGACCAATTGCGAGCGATCCAGGTCCGTCTGCATAACGGGCGTCCCCGACGGACGCGCGGCAATTTCGATCTTCTCCAGCTTCGTCTCCTGAAAGGCGCGCTTCAGGTAGAAAAGCGGCTCCAGCAAATCCGATTCCGCCTCGCCGCCGAGATAAATCACGGGAATGTCCTGGGCCTTGGCCGCCACTCGCCAGGCGGTGTTGTCGAACTCCTCTTCGTCACCGGTAAGCCAAAGCCTCGCGTCGTTCATGCCTTCCGGCTGTTTAGGCAGCCGCGCGACTCGGCTTTGCCCCGGCGGCACGTAGGCCTCGACCACGCCGCCAATAAATTCCTTTTCCTGACCGCGGATCCAGCCCACCTGAAACTGCTCGTTCTCGGACGCCGCCGAATTGCTGATGCGCACACGCGGCCCCTGATCCTCCTTCTCCCTCGGACTGTCGCGGCGTTCCGCCACCAGCTGGATTCCGGCGTTGCTCGGCTTCACTGCCTTGATCGGCTCGATCTTCAGCTCCACACCCTCCGGCCATTCGTAGGCCTGCAAGGAGTCCACGTCCGCGCCCCGCTGAAGATCGCTGACCAGAACGATCTCGCGCTTTCCGCCCCACTGTTCCTGTGAATCGTCGCTGTCCGCCTCCTCCAACGCCTCGACTGCCGTGATCAGAGCATTCCCCAACCGCGTCCCCGACCAGCCGGGCTTCACGGCGGCCAGTCGCAGCGTCGCCAGCTCCGCGCGCTCGGCTTCGGCCATCTGCGTCCATTGTTCGAAACTCACCAACCGCTTGGCGACTCGGTCAAAAGTATAGAGCGAAACCCGATCGGCCCGCGCCGCCTCTTTCAGTATCTCCTCCGCCTTCATGACCGCCCCCGACCAGGCGCCTTCGCGCCGCATGCTGGCGCTCGTGTCGACCATCACGACGATCTTCCTGCCCGCGCCGGAGTTGTGGTTCACATCGACGGGACGCGAGATAAAGGGCCGGGCAAAGGCAAGCGCGAGGAGCAACAACACAAGGCAACGAAGCAGTAAGAGCAGCCAGTTCTCCAGCCGGCTGCGGCGCGTCACCCGCGGCGGCGAGGGCTGAAGAAACATCAGCGAACTGAACGGCTGCTTCTCCTTCGACGTCCGGCGAATCAGATGAAAAAGAATCGGCCCGACAATCGCGGCGGCGCCGAGGATAAAGAAGGGAGCAAGAAAACTCATGCGCGGCGCTCTCGCTGAATGCCCAAAACCCGAATTCCGATGGAACCTCCAATGAACACGAATCGACACGAATGAGATCCGGATTCACCTCCGCAAATCGAAGCGCTGTTCCTCATCGCAGGGTCGACGCAATAACGCCGGAAGGGCGATTCTGTTTCGTGTTCATTCGCGTTCATTCGTGGTTGAAAACTTAGTTCCGGCTGCCTCGGCCGCCCTTGGCCTTCTTGCCGCGCTCCATTCGGTCGCGCATGAAATCGAACAAGGCCAACTCCAACGACAGGTCGGTCAGGTAGCGATGAAACCCCACGCCCAACTTGCGGCAGATCGCCTCAACGGCCTCATTATGCTCGTTGAATTTCTTGAGGTAGCTCTTCCGCGCAAATTCCGGATCGATGTAAAGCTCCTGATTGGTCTCCACATCCAGATAAATCGCGCTGTGTTCCAGCTTCAGCGTCATCTCGGACGGATCGAAAACCTGGAAGATCATCACCTCATGACCACAGGCGGTGAGCGCGACCAGGTCCCGCTCGAGATCCTCCAGCGGCGCCAGCAAATCGGAGACGATCACGACCAGCCCGCGCTTGCGGACAATCTGCGCGATGCGTTGCAGCGGCAGCCGCAGATTGGTCGCCTTTCCGTCGGCGGGGCTTTCCAGCGCCAGCATGAGATGACGCAAATGCCCCGTGCGATTGCGAGCGGGCAGATATTCGCGAATTTCGTCGTCAAAGGTCAACAGCCCGACGCCGTCGCCCTGTTGAAAAAGAAATTGCGCCAACGTGGCCGCGAGCGTGTTGGCGTACTCCGCCTTCGTGTAGCCGGTCGATCCGTAGTCCATCGAACGGCTGTTATCCACGATCAGATGGCAGCGCAGATTCGTCTCGTCCTCAAACTTCTTGATGTAGTAACGATCCGAGCGGGCGTAGAGGCGCCAGTCTAGATAACGCGGATCGTCGCCGGGCGTGTATTGCCGATACTCGGTGAACTCAACTGAAAAGCCGTGGTAGGGGCTGCGATGAATGCCGTTCCAGAATCCCTGCACGACGATCTTCGCGCGCATCTCCAGATTCTTGATCGCCATCAGGGTCTGCGGATCAATCAGGGAGCCGGAATTGGCAAGCGTCGCGGGCGCGGAATCAGGTGTGTGGGTAGTGGCGGCCATGGAATCGTCCGGTCTGACGGCAAGTTAAACGCGCGCCGCCCCAAGATGGCTACAAAAAAGCGGCGTGACCTTCGTTCGCGACGCAGGGATGCTCCCGCCGCCGTCATGAAAAACCTAGCCGATTGCCGACTCTACACCTTTGTCGACTCCGCCTACCTCCACGGGAAGGAACCGGCCGAGATCGCTCGCCAACTCTGCGCCGGCGGCTCCGACTTGATCCAACTGCGCGCCAAGAACGCCACCGTCGATGACATCGAACGCATGGCCGAAGCGGTCTTGCCGATCACTCGCGCCGCCCACGTCGGCCTCGTCATCAACGACCATTGGGATCTCACGATGCGCCTCGGCGCGGACATCTGCCACCTCGGCCAGGAAGACTTCTTCGACGCCGGCCTAAAACACAAAGCCGATCTCTCAACTCATACAAACTCTCAACTCTCAACTCCCCTCCTGGGCCTAAGCACCCACGCGCCGGAGCAGGCCGGGCGCGCCATCGCGACCGACGCGGACTACATCGCCATCGGCCCCATCTACGCCACTGGCACGAAACCAACGGCAAAGCCCGTGACGCTCGATTACGTCCGCTGGGCTTCGGAAAACGTGAAGGTTCCCTGGTTCGCCATCGGCGGCGTCAACCTCTCCAATCTGGACGACGTGATGGCCGCTGGCGCGCGTCGCATCTGCGTCGTCTCGGCGATTCTCAATGCGCCCGATATCGCGCGCGCTTGTCAGGCATTCAAGAATCGCCTACTTTCCGCGCCTTTGTGATCCGATCCAGCACGGTCGACTCGCAAAATCTAAAATCTCAAACTTTAAATTCTAAATCGTAATATGAGCGTTCTCGTAGTCGGCACCACAGCGTTGGATTCCATCCGAACCCCGAAGGCAGAAAACCCGCGACTGCTTGGCGGCTCCGCCAGTCACGCCTCCGTCGCGGCCAGCTTCTTCGCCCCGGTTAAACTTGTCGGCGTCGTGGGCGGCGATTTTCCAAAACGGTATGTTTCCCTTTACGAACGCCATGGCATCGATCTTGAGGGCCTGCAACACGTCAAGGACGGCAAGACCTTTCACTGGTCGGGCGAATACGAGGTCAACATGAACAACCGCCAGACGCTCAACACCGAGCTGGGCGTCATCGAACATTACAAACCAACCCTGCCCAAAGGCTACGAGCGCTCGCCCTACGTCCTGCTGGCCAACATCAGCCCCGACCTGCAGTTGCACGTTCTCGACCAGATGAAGAAGCCGAAGTTTATCGCGGCGGACTCCATGGATCTCTGGCTGAACATTGCCCTCGACGACGTGATGAAGCTGCTCAAGCGAGTCGATCTCTTTGTCCTCAACGACAGCGAAGCGCACCAACTCACCGAGACGGACAATGTCATGAAGGCGATTAAGCGCATTCACAAAATGGGCCCGCGTTTTGTGATTGTGAAGAAGGGCGAACATGGCGCGGTCTATTCCGGACCCGACGGCATGTTCATCACCCCGGCCTTCCCATTGGCCAACGTCGTCGATCCCACCGGCGCGGGCGACAGCTTCGTCGGCGGATTGATGGGCTACCTCGCCTCGTGCAAAGGCCCCTTTCATCGACACCTGCGGCGCGCGATCGTGCACGGCACGGTCACGGGCTCCTTTTGTTGCGAAGGGTTCGGCCTTAAACGCACAACCAAGATCACGCGCGGCGACATCGACCGCCGGGTCAAGGAATTCGACGCGATGGTCAAGTGCTGATCGGGAGGCGGTTCCAGGGCGGCGAAGCTCGCCGACAAGTCGATCGGAAAAGTACAAAAAAGAAGGGGGCCTCCGCCCCCTGTCCGGCGCCGCGGGAAACCT
>Ga0302117_10000339_pt1 | contig 19646 bp, 20 predicted proteins | sample AG5_322_MG_FD_203112 | JGI IMG/M metagenome (GOLD analysis project Ga0302117, IMG submission 203112) | Marine microbial communities from Western Arctic Ocean, Canada - AG5_32.2 | ecosystem: Environmental > Aquatic > Marine > Oceanic | place: Canada: Western Arctic Ocean | collected 2017-10-01 | reverse complement strand
GTCTCTAGTGTTTGGAAGCCGACTGTCGAGAGGCCAATTATCTTCAATCTTCCTTCCACGGTTGAAGTATCTACACCGAACGTCTATGCGGACCAGATCGAATGGTTCTGCCGCAATATTCAAAACAGAGATGCGATTGTCGTTAGTCTGCACACGCACAATGACCGCGGTTGTGCTGTTGCCTCCGCCGAGTTGGCCGTCATGGGTGGCGCGCAGAGAGTGGAGGGAACTCTACTTGGAAACGGCGAGCGCACCGGCAACATGGACATCGTCGTGATGGCGATGAATCTATACAGCCAAGGTGTCGATCCTCAATTGGATCTGCATAACATGGACAAGATCGTTTCCGTCGTACGCGAGTGCACACAGATCGATGTACACCCACGCCAGCCTTATTCCGGTGACCTAGTGTTTACCGCTTTCTCAGGATCACACCAGGATGCGATTAAAAAATGCCTCGATATCTATAAAGAGGGCGAGACCTGGGAAATTGCCTACCTACCAATTGATCCGCGCGATTTAGGTCGGACCTATCAAGATGTAATTCGCGTGAACAGCCAGTCTGGGAAGGGAGGCATCGCCTACGTGCTCGCTAATAAGTTTGGATTCGAACTGCCGCGTTGGTTGCAGATAGAGTTCAGTCGCGTTGTGCAGCAGGTTACTGAGGTAAGCGGGCAGGAGATAAAGGCAGATGAAATCTGGGACCTGTTCAACCAACATTATTTGAATAGCGACAAGTTGATTAGCCTTGAAGACTTTAGTATTGAGAAAGCGGAAGGACGCGAGACGTTCAATGCCAAGATCGAATACTTCGGCAAGGAGCTCTCGATTAGTGGCGAAGGCGATGGCGTACTTAATGCTTTCGTGACCGGCCTGCAAGAAGCCATCAAGATCGATTTTGAAATCATGCAATATGGTGAGCACGCACTCGGTCAAGGTGCCGATGCAGAGGCAGTGACTTACATTCAATTGAAGTGTGATGGCCGACGTTACAGCGGCGTCGCGATTAGCAAAGACATCATAGCCTCTTCACTCAACGCCTTTATGGGCGCGGCTAGCCAAATGCTCAGTGAGCAACGCGTCGCCGCCTAAGGGTCTCTATTCGAGGCCAACTCTAACGCAGAACAAGCAGCCGGCTTTTCTAACCTGGAATTCGCTCACAAGGCGATACCTCCCTAGGCGAGGCTGGGTTGGATAAGCTGGCTGCCTGGGTATTGCCGCTCTGCTCATTTGCCTCGTTTTGCGCTACTGTATTAAACTACCTTTTTTGCCTGTCCTAAGCTGTAGATTCAAATAAAAATCACAGCATCATCTACGCGGAAATAATTAGTGTTTAATCTTATTGCTGGAGCCTCAGTCTCTTCATTTTTCTTCGGTCTATTCGGGGTCAGTTGGGAGTCTGTGGACGAAAAAATTGAACGTGAATTTCCGGCCGTGCAAGCGATTTCAACCCAGACACTGTTAACGCGCTATGAGTTATCAGACGGTACTCTGCCGGTTATCATCGATGTGCGTGAAAGTGATGAGTTTCGAGTCAGTCGCCTCGATGATGCGCTTAACTTGGAAAGTGCCGATGCCATATCCGATTTAATCGCGCAAAGGGGGCTCAGCAAAGACACTGAAATCATCGTTTACTGTTCCGTAGGCTACCGATCGGCCTCTGTCGCTGCAGACCTTCAGGCGCGTGGCTTCACCAAGGTGCTCAACTTAGAACATTCATTGTTCGAATGGGCCAATAAGGGTTATCCAATGACTAGTGCGAGTGGCAGCACCAACAAAGTTCATCCCTTCAACAAGGCGTGGAGCGTTCTGATTGACGATTCCCTGCATGCCTACCCCGATAAGTAATTTTAACCTCGTGCAAACTATTCTTCCATAGCTTGCGACTTACTCTCTAAAACCAGTATCCTGTTTTCGATGCAAGAATCTGTGGTGCAGCGATCAATGGGGATTTCATGAGCCTGATAGACGAAGACCAAGCGCTAATAGCGGCAGCTCTTAAAGGGTCGGCCTATGCATGGGGAAAATTGGTCAAGCGCTATGAATCGAAGATCTACAACCATGGCTTGCGTCTAACTGGAAATTCCAGTGATGCGATGGACCTGATGCAGGAAGTCTTTCTGGGTGTGTACAGAAACCTACATCGATTCAGAGGCGATGCGAAGTTCAGTAGTTGGATTTTCCGTATAGCGCACAACAAAGCGATAGATATGAATCGCCGTAAACGATTAATGACCTCGTCTCCAAAATTTTCCGCAGAAGATGAGGGAGACGAATTCGAAAAATTTCCCGGCAAGAAGGATTTAGAGCCAGAAAATAGATTAGGCAATACCGAGCAGAACGTTCGCGTTCTCAAAATGTTAAGCGAGTTAAGCTCGGATCAGCGATCGATAGTGGAGTTAAAGATTTTTCAATCTTTAACTTTTGATGAGATCTCTGCGCTTCAAGATATTTCGGCAAATACAGCCAAGACACGTTTCTACAGTGCGCTGAAGAAATTGAAAGTAGTATCGGAGGAACAAAATGTCCTGTCCTAAAACTCACTATTTACTGCAAGAATATTTTTCTGAAGACTTGTCGGCAATCGCCCGCAACGAGTTGGATAGGCATCTAACTGATTGCGCGCATTGCAACGGCGAGCTCGAGTCAGTGTTGCTTGCTCAGCAAAATCTGCAGCAATGGCAGGAACAAAGAGCTCCACATTGGGATCGGCATCTTGAGTTATTCCGGCAGGAGCATCGTATCAATCGCCCCGTTTCGCGATTCTGGTTGAGTTGGCAGTGGTTGCCAACAGCTACATCAATAGCCATGTTGTGTGTGCTTCTACTCAACGTGAGTGTGGTTAGTAATGAATCTGGCTTCTCTATTTCCTTCGCCGGACCTTCCGCCTCAATCGCGAATTCAAATGCGCAACTGGCCGAGTTTGAGCAAGCGCAGCGTTTGGAAATGCAGCAGCTCGCAACAAGAGTAGAGAGCAAGCAGGATAGTAACAATGTGCAATTGTTGCAGGCGGTCATGGAGCAGACTCAGCAATCGACAATAGATACTTTCGATCAGATGTATGCCTATTTCGAGCAGCAACGACTCTTGGATCTACAAGATATGCGAACGGGCTATGAACAATTGGTAGACAGCGACTATGAAACGATTAGGTCTTTGCAACAGTTGGTAAATTATGTGGGTTACCAGAGCGATATTCGATAAGAAGGTTAGGCTATGCGAAAAGTTATAAGACAAACCTTAGTATGTGCCATAGCGGCAGTCAGCGTGGTGTCGGCGACTGCTCAAGTTCCTCAGTTAGAAGAGTTGCAAAGGAACATTGAACTATTTTCTGGTGTGCTGGAAGATGCTCTGGATTTCGAGGAGTCAAAGGGCTTGTTCGGGCTAAGTCTTGGAGGTATCGAGAGTACTTACCTAATAGGCCAGGGTGTGGTTCTGGAAGTGAGAACACCTCTAGCCAATAGCCGTAATCGATTGAGCCTCGCGTCCTTGAATTCTGCAATGCAGACACTACAGGTACGCGGTAATCCATTCGAAACCCTCGCGTTATCTCAATCCCTGCCTTCATCTACATTTGCTTCATCGGCACAGGCATCTCCTGTGATGGCTCTGAGGAGCCAGTCTGCAGACTCCACTAGCCTCTATACCCAAATGATGGAGCGGGTTGCGAATATCGACTACTCGCTCGCTGTAAACAATGCCATTCAACAGGCCACTGAGTCAGCAAGATCTCTACGTTCGCTTGGTTCTGTCGATGATGGCGACTATGAAGAATTGCGTGCTGACATAGAAGGTCTGCGCGCAGAAATGGGAGAAAAGATGCGGGGCCTGCGAGAGATTGAGTCGCAGATCAGAGAATCGACCGCTGGGGCTATCGCAGATTCGAACATCGACGAAGAGATGCGCCGCAAGCTCGATACTTTTATAGCGCAGATAGAGCCATTGCGTGAGCAAGCTGTGGCTAAGGCTGCTGAACTTAGGCTACGTAGTGAGGTGGCTGAGCAAGCCTACATCCAGCAGTGGCAGCAAGACGTGGTGGTGTTTGAGGGCAAGCTCTATAAGGCGATGTGTGACTACGGATCGACGCTGCGTGAACTTCCTACTGATGAGCGCGTCTCAATAATTCTAACAGGGCTTGGTGAGCAGGGCGAAGACCAGCGCCGCACCGATAAGATTCATGTCTTCAACAAAGCAGATCTACAGGAATGCCAATCAGATGACATCTCAGTCGCAACTTTGCGAGAGCGGTCCACTCACTATAGCTACTAGTGTGTGCCTCCCAGTTTGCACCTAGGTATAACTCAGGGCTTAACCTTGAGTTATACCTAGTGACCTAGAACGGTGCGCCAGTGATGTTCACATCGGCCGGCGCGAACTGTTTCGCTGAATCCGACGCCTTATACAGACGCGTAATTAGCAAGAGCACGCCTGGAATATCTAATAGATCGATGTCGTCGAATATCAGCTTTCGACGAATTCTCGCGCGCGCTGTGAATAGACTTCCGCTCGCCGTGAAATTTAAGAACGCAAAATCTTCGTCTTCGACTCCCCAATTGCTGGATATTACCCCTTGGCCAATACCGCCATCCAGACGTTGGAAAGGATAGAACCAGCGTCCTCCGGAATATCCGGCTTCATAGGTAATGATATTGCCGTCGGGGTAATACCAAGTCTCATCGAAGGCGCGGAAGTAATTCGTCGCTAGGCTTCCGTTTGGCCAAAAAAGCGCTTGGTCACCATACATCCAGTGATAGGCCATTTTTCGGCCATTCGGGTAGTAAATCGTCGTATCCAGACCCGGTTCCGCCATAAACAGCTGCCCATTTGGGAAATGTCAGGCTTGATGGTAGAGGTCATTGGGGATTAGCGAGCCATCCATGACGTTAATTTCTCCGACGTCGTCGAAATCAGCGGGTAGCATGGTATCTAGCGCCAGCATCTTGCCCATAAACTCAAGGGTTGCACAGGCGCTACTCACGTTTGCGGAGCCTTCTGACGCTAATACTGCAGGAGGAAAGCTCAGCAATAGCGATAGGGCTAGAGTTCGAGTATGTCTCATGTTTATCTCCTATTTAGGTTCTTGTGTGCTGCTCTTCCGAAGCCAACTGTTTCGAAAGTTCTCAAATAGTACTGGCCCCAATGTGAACACTGACTTAATACTCGATATGCTTCGTAGATTAAGAGCAAAAGAGAATTTTGGCTTTCTCTGAGCTGAAAATTCCTTATAATATGGGCTCTCTACACAGGTGTTGTTTGCTGCGCACCAAAATGACCTAGTGAGCTAGGTGATGAAAAAGAGTGGCCCTAAAAATAAGAAGCTGTATCTGAGGAGAACCAGATGGACTGTCCGAAATGTAATTCCGAGATGCAAGAGCTCAAGATTGAGACGCTGCATGGCAAAGTAGTTATAGACAAGTGCAATAGCTGTAAGGGTCTGTGGTTCGACAACGGCGAAGCAGAGCAGCTGAAGGGCGATTGGATGGCCGACTTTGCCGACAGTGGTGACCGAGAAGTAGGTAAGACTTACAATACCGTGCGGGATATTGTTTGCCCTCGCTGCGGCAAGACGATGGTTAAACTAAATGACCCGAAGCAAACACACTTAGAGTACGAGGCCTGTGAGGAGCACGGTGTGTTCATGGACGCTGGCGAATTCACCGATTTCAAGCACGAAACCTTGATAGATGTTTTTCGTGATGTGGTGGCAAAAATTACGCGAAGACAAAAGTGATTTAGGCCAAACGATGGCTGGGTGGGTAGCTGGATAGGCGAGTAAGTTACTGCCGTTCATCCGCTCGCAAAAGTTAAGATAATTAAGAATGCCATTTGGGGTGCAACCAAATGGCATTTTTTATTGCCTGCTGATCAAGGGCAGGAAACCTCCCGATGTCCGTCCAAGTAGCCGCGGCGTCATGGAAGTCGGAACCTACTGACAAGTACAGTGATTTTTCTTCAGCCAGCTTGCTCAGGTAGGCTTTCGTAGTTGGATCTATATTCGAATAGCTTCCCTCGATAGCTTCTCCACCACATGCTTTGAAATCGTCGAGTAGCGAGCTTAGCTTGGTCTTGCTTAGCGAATAGCGGCCGGGGTGAGCAACTACTGCTATGCCCGAGGCAGCAAGGATCGCAGCTACTCCCTCGTTCAGACTGCAACAGTTTGCCGCGGCATAGACTCTGCCGCGCTTGCCGAGATGCGTCTTAAAGGCCTTCTGTTTGTTTTTGCAGACTTTTTCTTGGACGAGAAAGTCTGCAATGTGACTGCGGGTATAGGCGGTGCAGGGCAGCGATTGTAAGTATGACATGAGTCCATGTATGCCAATTTTCTGTAAATTTCTATCGATGGCTTGCGCACGATTTTCGCGCTGAGCCTGCTGTGCGGCTAACAGCTTTTCTATGTGATTACTCGTGGGGTCGATGAACAGGCCGACGATGTGAATCTCCATGGTGTTCCATAGGCAGGAGAGTTCTACGCCACTGATGATAGTTATGTCGCCGGCATCACGCTGCAGAGATTCTAATCCATCGATACAGTCGTGATCGGTAAGTGCCAGATGGGTAAGCTTATTCTCTGTTGCGCGTTGTAATAGAAAAGAGGGTGATTGCGTACCGTCTGAGAAATGGCTATGGCAGTGTAAATCGACTTTCATTATTGATTACTATGATCTCTGTCAACACATTAGCAGGGAGCTGCTCAGTCTATTCGGAGCAGGCAGCGGTATTCTATAGGAATACCGATAAAGAGATCACGGTAATGCAATAAAAAAGCACTCAACATGGTTTTAAGGGCTGTGATCTAAGGATTCAGACAGGTCGGCATATCCGTCAACTCCATAGTAGCTAATTGGCTGCTATGCCATGTTCACGAAGCTACTCGACCGTGCATGTTTGTTCCGATGCGGCTTTTCGATAAGTGGGAATAGTAAGCTAATGACGTACACCGAAATAGAACAGCGAGTCGCAGTACTCGAAGATTGAGATTCTAAGTCACTGTTGATCGGTGGGTGCACTAACTGCATCGCACAATGCGATCAAATTTTAAGCATCATATCCCAAGATAATTTCACGGATGACTCCAAGGGCAGTTCTTCGATTAGTGCGCATGTTCGACATATCCTCGACAGATTCCATTGCTTCTTTGCAGGACTGGCATGCGCATCAATCGATTGCGATGCGCGTAAGCGCGACCCAAAGATTGAGCAGAACGTGGAGGCGGCAACGTTCGTGCTGGAGTCTGTTGCCCGGAGAATAGAGCAGCTATGGCAGCTGCCATTTTGCAATGAGCTCATCGGCGTCAAGGAATTCGTGCTGCCCTCCGGTCCCGAAGTTGAAATCACCAGCACCCTAGAACGAGAATTGATGGGACTGATCACCCGCAGCATTCATCATCTCGCCATAACTGCCCTTCTCGTGAAGTCCTTCGGTCATCAATTGGGCAGCGATTTCGGCAAGGCACCTTCCACAATCGTCTACGAACGAACCTAGCGCTACATTCACCGCCACCTACTACTCTATGCTCCTCTACCTAGTGCTCTATGAGCCTCAAATTGGCGGGTGTCGGGATAGCATTGAACCCGTTAGTTATAGGTGAATGGAGTCCTAGCGCTGGCTATTCGGCTAGATCAGAAGCATTCCCATATACTTGACTAATTTACTTAGGTATTCGATACTTCTAGGTATTTATTAGGCATCTAAAGGGCTTTCCATGCGCTTGACGACAAAGGGTAGGTACGCGGTAACGGCAATGCTGGACTTGGCTCTGCATAAGGATCAAGGGCCGGTGAGTCTTGCTGATATATCTCAGCGGCAGGCAATTTCTCTGTCTTATTTAGAGCAGTTGTTTGCTAAGTTACGCCGTGGCTCATTAGTGAGCAGTGTGCGTGGCCCAGGTGGAGGCTATGAACTGCAAGGTGGTTCCGAGTCGATCTTCATCGCTCAGATCGTGGATGCCGTGAATGAGTCGATCGATTCGACGAAGTGCCAGGGAGCAGGTGACTGCCAAGGTGGCGAAACCTGTCTTACGCACTACTTGTGGGAGGATCTCAGTGAACAGATTCATACCTTCCTAGAGGGTATCAGCCTTGCGGATCTGGTAGCGAAGAATGAGGTAAAACGAATTTCTCAGAAGCAAGATCGGAAACACCAAATTGTTAGCGAGAATGTCGAAGACAACCGGATTTTGGCCTCAAGCTTATAAACCGGTAGTAGTGGAGCAATTAATGCAATTTCCAATTTATCTAGATTATTCCGCAACTACTCCGGTTGACCCGCGAGTAGCAGCAAAAATGGCCCAGTGCCTAACTCTGGATGCAAACTTCGGTAACCCAGCTTCACGGTCACATATGTTTGGCTGGAAGGCGGAAGAAGCTGTAGAAACGGCACGCGGCCAAGTGGCTGACTTGATCAAGTGTGATCCTCGCGAGATCGTGTGGACTTCGGGCGCAACCGAGGCCGACAATCTAGCTATCAAGGGTGCCGTCCATTTTTATGTGAAGAAGGGCAAGCACATAATCACCTCCAAGATTGAACATAAGGCCGTGCTAGACAGCTGCGGTCAGTTGGAGCGCGAAGGCTTCGAGGTGACCTACTTAGATCCTACAGAAGCAGGAATAATCACGCCCGAAGCGGTCGCAGCCGCAATTCGCCCTGACACCATCCTCGTTTCATTGATGCACGTGAACAATGAAATCGGAGTTATTAACGACATCGCAGCTATTGGCAAAGTAACTCGCGAGAACGAGATTATTTTTCATGTGGATGCAGCGCAGAGCACAGGCAAAATTGACATAGATATGGAAGCGATGCAGGTAGATCTAATGTCTTTAACGGCACACAAGGTGTATGGCCCCAAAGGCATTGGCGCCTTGTATGTTCGCCGCATGCCGCGGGTTCGTATCGAGCCCCAGATCCATGGTGGCGGTCATGAGCAAGGCATGCGCTCGGGCACTTTGGCTACACATCAGATTGTAGGAATGGGTGAGGCTTACCGCCTTGCGAAAGAAGAGATGGCTGATGAAAATACACGCTTGTTGGCACTGCGCGCTCATCTGCTAAATTGCTTCGATGACATGGAAGAAGTGTTCATCAATGGGGATATCGAGCATCGCGTTGTCCATAACCTAAATATTAGTTTCAAATTCGTTGACGGTGAATCGCTGATGATGGCGCTACGAGACCTAGCAGTCTCTTCAGGATCTGCCTGCACCTCTGCGAGCCTCGAGCCGTCCTATGTGCTGCGTGCCATTGGACTAAATGACGAATTAGCGCACAGCTCACTCAGGATTTCTATTGGTCGTTTCACTACGCTAGAAGAAATTGATTACTCGATAGAAAAGATACGCGAAGCTGTAGGTAAGTTAAGAGAATCATCCCCGCTGTGGGATATTTACAAAGATGGTGTCGACTCAAATCAAGTTAAACGGGCAGCTAACTAAACCGAGCAAGTCTGGATTCGGTGAGAGCTTTAGTTTCTGACTCGACTGAATTCGATATAGCCATAGAGTTCACTGATCAATCTCTCGACACCGGCCCTCAATCTGTGCGTTTTACCGCCCTCAGAAAGTGGGTGCTAGCCCTGGATGAGTTCGGCGATGACCCTAGGTGCTGTGGCGAGAAAATCTTAAGGGCAAGACAGGCTCCCGGTGGAAGAAGCGGCTGATTAAGCCACTGAAAAATAGCGTTTTTATTCATTAAAAGCGTACTAATCCCAGATTTACCGCGTATAATGCGCGCTCTCAAGAATTCACCCTACATTGGAGTTAAGATGTCGATCGAACGTACTTTATCCATTATAAAGCCTGATGCCGTAGCGAAGAAAGTTATTGGCGAGATATATACCCGCTTCGAGAAAGCAGGGTTGAAGATTGTTGCTGCGAAGATGCTTCAACTAGATGACGAATCAGCAGGCGGGTTCTATGCTGAGCACAAGGAAAGACTCTTCTACAAAGACCTTATCGAATTCATGACGTCTGGACCGGTCATGGTAACGGTTCTGGAAGGCGAGGGCGCCGTTATGATGAATCGCGACTTGATGGGTGCTACGAACCCTGCAGATGCAGAGGCTGGCACTATCCGCGCCGATTTCGCGGTCTCTATCGATGCCAATGCAGTTCACGGGTCCGATTCAACAACGTCGGCAGCACGTGAAGTCGGTTATTTCTTCAGCGACAGCGAAGTCTAATCCTGAAGTAAAACTCCTGAAGAGGATAAGTTGAGCATGACGGCGATACACAAACCTAATTTGGCTGGCCTAAGTAGGGCAAAGCTGCAGGCGTTGTTCGTCGACATGGACGAGAAGCCCTTTCGCGCTGAGCAAATTCTGAAATGGATTCATCAGCGCGGAGTGCTTGATATCGACCTCATGACTGATATCAGTAAGGACCTTCGCGAGAAGCTCAAGCAAACTACAGAAATGTCTCTCCCTAAAATCCTGGAAGACTTCAAGTCTGAAGACGGCACCCGTAAGTGGATTGTGGAAGTCGCCAGCGGCAGTCATGTCGAAATGGTTTTTATTCCCGAGGCGGGGCGTGGCACTCTCTGCATTTCTTCTCAGGCAGGTTGTTCATTGGATTGTTCATTCTGTGCGACGGGCAAGCAAGGCTTCAACAGCAATCTGACAGTGGCGGAAATTGCTGGTCAGCTTTGGTGGGCAAATTACCACCTAGGCGTTTTCGAGGACAAAGCGGAACGGCGAGTAAGCAACGTGGTGATGATGGGTATGGGCGAGCCACTGCTGAACTTCGACAACGTTATGGACGCGCTAAGTATCATGATGGAAGATTGCGCCTACGGCTTATCGAAACGCAAGGTGACAATCAGCACATCAGGTGTTGTCCCAGCGATTGATAGATTGAAGGACTACACGGAGGCATCGCTGGCCATCTCCTTGCATGCGCCTAATGATGAGCTGCGCAGTCAAATCATGCCGATCAACAACAAGTACCCGATCAAGGAAGTGCTTCGGTCTGTGCAGGGCTATATGGATAGCCTGTCGGATAAGCGAGTTCCGGTAATCGAATATACAATGATAGCGGGTGTGAACGATCATCGTCAGCATGCTCGTGACCTCGCGGTATTGTTGGAACAACTTCCCTGCAAGATAAACATAATACCTTTCAACCCTTTTTCGCTCAGCGATTATCGTCGTCCTAGCTCATCTTCGGTTACTAATTTTAGGCAGATATTGCAAAAAGCTGGATACACGGTGACTGTGCGCACTACGCGTGGGGATGATATTGGGGCGGCCTGCGGCCAGCTAGTAGGTGATGTAGAGGATCAGACCCGTCGTAGTGAGAGGCACAAGCGTCGCCACGCGGAGAGTGAATTAGCCAAAAAAGATGGATCTAAAGTGTTCGGTATCACTGATAATCTAGCGGTAACTGCCGACAGAATATAAAGCCTTGAATAAACTAGATGGTCCTGGACAACTAGGTATTGGTTACAAATCATGTTATTTCTCGAATTTGGATTTGAAAAATTACCCAGCAAAAAGCTAGCCTCAGTGCTCGCCATATTGCTGGTATCAAGCATGCTGTCTTCCTGCGTGACTACGACGACTGGGGGCTTCATGGCGGTTGCTTCCGAAGAGCGAGCGGCTACTGACTATATCCAACTTGAAGGCTACTTCCAGAACGAAGAGTTTGTCGAGAATTTTTCTTTAGTTCTTGCTACCCTTCATTCGACTTCACAGGGATTTCAGACGTTTCAAAGGCTGAGCGATGCCAGCTGAGCCCTTGATGGATTCGGCCGCTGAGCTTGAGGCCGGCGAGCAGTCGATTGACACCCTGACAGCAGGAAATATCCTCCAGCAAGAGCGGCAGCGTCTGGGTCTGAATGAGAGAGAAGTCGCCGATCAACTGCACATCACAATTCACTATGTTAGGGCATTGGAATCTAATAGCTATGAAAAGTTACCTGGCGCTATTTTTGCTAAGGGATATCTGAAGAGCTACGCCTTATTGTTGGGTCTGGATGTTGAAGACCTAATGTCCCGCTATGATGAGATTACACATCAGCAAAGTGCCGACAGCGAACAAGAGAGACGACTGCTAAGAGCACGCAAGGGAAAAGATAGTAATAAGCCTTTAGTAATTGTTTCCTTGATAGTTTTTGTCGTCGTTTTTTTGGGATTGTGGCTTGCGAATAGCTATTTTTCTCAGGAGTCAGTTTCTGATTTGACTAGTACCGTTGAATCTGCCGAAGGTGCTGAGAACATTAGTCCCGCTTTGTCTCGTGTGGCGGAGCCGCAGGTAACCACACAACTGCAACTTACCTTGGAAGTCGAACCTGAGGAGATTTCAGCGCCAACTCGGCAGTCAACAATTACTCCATCGTTGGAAGAGTTGCCAGTAATTGCCTCTGAACAGTTGGTCGAAGTAAATTTGGACTCTACTGTGGATTTTGAGAGTGTTGAGAGTAGCGGGAGCGAGGGGAGCTCTAGCTTGGAGGATCTAACGTCCGTCTTACAGGCATTGAGAGCAGAGCAAAAAGTCGGCGCCGAGACGACAGGCCAGCCACGGGTTATCACCATTGAAGCGATCGGAAACGATGTGCTGCGAATTAGCTTTATTGGGGAGAGTTGGATCGAGGTGAATGACAGCGAATCCCAGCAGATCTATCGCGATATTCGCGAAGCGGGCGATGTTCTAGAAATTACTGGTAGTGCGCCATTTAATATCCTGCTCGGCGATGCTCCTCTTATTAGTATGAGCTTCAACGGCGATGAAATTGACCTCTCTGCTGATATTCGAATCGACAACTCGGCACGCCTCACTGTAGGCTTGTAAGCTATGAAGACTGATCCTTTGATAATTCGTCGCAAGACACGCCAGATTATGGTCGGTAATATTGCTGTGGGTGGCGATGCACCAATTTCCGTGCAGACGATGACCAACACTGAGACCTGCGATGTGGATGCGACACTAGGCCAGATCAAGCGCATGGTAAATGCGGGCGTTGATATTGTTCGCGTCTCCGTTCCGAGCATGGACGCGGCAGAGGCCTTCAGGAAGATTCGCGCACAGGTGGAAGTACCGCTAATCGCCGACATACATTTCGATTATCGCATTGCCTTGAAAGTATTAGACAATGGGGTTGACTGCCTACGCATTAATCCGGGTAATATCGGCAGCGAGGAGCGTATCCGCGCAGTCGTAGGTAGTGCCAAAGACAAGAATATACCGCTTCGAATCGGCGTAAATGCAGGCTCTCTCGGGAAGAGCTTGTTGCGAAAATACAAGGAGCCGAATTCTGAGGCGATGGTAGAATCTGCGCTTACGCAAATAGATATACTCGATAAGCTCGACTTTCAAAATTTTAAAATCAGCCTGAAAGCCTCCGAGATATTTATGACCCTGGCGGCCTATCGCTCTCTAGCGACGCAGATCGATCAGCCATTCCATCTCGGCATCACCGAGGCAGGCGGCCTTCGATCTGGCACGGTTAAATCTGCTATAGGGCTGGGAGCAATGCTGATGGATGGGATTGGCGATACGATCCGAGTCTCCCTCGCAGCTGACCCAGTCGAAGAGGTCAAAGTTGGATTCGATATACTGAAGAGCCTGGGCCTTCGCCATAAGGGCGTCAATTTAGTCGCTTGTCCTAGTTGTAGCCGGCAGAATTTTGACGTGATCTCCGTGGTTAATGAATTAGAGTCCCGATTAGAAGACATAACGACACCGATTGATGTCGCAGTTATCGGCTGTATTGTGAATGGCCCGGGCGAGGCGAAGGTTGCTGAGATTGGGTTGACCGGTGCGAGTCCAAGTAACCTCGTCTATAAAGAAGGCGTTCCCGATCACAAGATTAATAACGAAAATCTTGTGGATGAATTAGAGGCGATGGTGCGTCAGCGCGTTGCCGATAAGAAGCAGATGGAAGAAAATCTAATCGCCTCAAGCTAGCGATCAGTCACAAACCTATGGCGAAACTACAAGCAATTCGAGGTATGAATGACATACTTCCCGACCAAACTCCTAACTGGCAATATGTTGAGAAATGTTTTCAAGCGGTAGTGCATCGTTATGGCTATCGGGAAATTCGTTTCCCTATTCTCGAGCAGACACAACTGTTCAAACGGTCAATCGGTGAGGTCACTGACATCGTCGAGAAGGAGATGTACAGTTTCGACGATCGCAATGGCGATAACTTAAGTTTGCGTCCAGAAGGCACGGCTGGTTGCGTTCGTGCTGCCGATCAGCACGGTTTACTATTCAATCAGCAGCAACGACTCTGGTATCAGGGCCCAATGTTTCGCCATGAAAGGCCACAGAAGGGCCGCTACCGACAGTTTCAACAGTTCGGTGTCGAGGCCTTTGGCATGGCTGGACCGGACATCGATGCAGAGGTAATTCAGGTCTCGGCCTCTCTTTGGCAAGACCTAGGCTTAGAAAATTTCCTTACCCTAGAGATTAATAACATCGGCTCCGCGGAAGATAGAAAACGCTATGCCGCGGCCTTATCAGCATTTCTAGCTTTCCATGCAGACGAGCTCGATGATGATGCGCGCAATCGAATGCACAGCAACCCGATGCGGGTGCTTGATAGTAAGAATCCTGCAGTTCAGGAAGCTCTAAAGGGTGCGCCTGTCTTAGTGGATTATGTCAGCGACGAGAGTATTGCACACTACAGCGAGCTGAAGAGCCTGCTGAGCCAAGTTGGGATTGAGTTCACCGAGAGTCCTCGCCTGGTAAGGGGTTTGGATTACTACAATAATTGTGTGTTCGAGTGGACTACCGATTCTTTGGGGGCACAGGGCACAGTCTGTGGCGGAGGTCGCTACGATGGTCTCGTTGAGCAGCTCGGGGGCAAAGCCACGGTTGCTGCAGGTTTTGCGATGGGTGTCGAAAGGCTTGTTCTGATGCTCGATTCGCTTGGTAAGATTCCCGAAGCTACTTCAAAGGTGATCGATGTGTATATGGTGGTTGTCGGTGGCCAACTGGCCGGACCTGCGGCGTTACTTGCCAAGCAGCTGCGTCAGAGATTTCCCGAGATCGGCCTTATTAATCACTGCGGTGGGGGGAAATACAGTAATCAGATGAAGCGTGCGTTCAACAGCGGCGCGCGGCTGGCTATTGTGTTGGAAACAGAGCCGGAACAGCTTCTCGAAACAGTCAAAATCCGCCATTTAGATGATTCCGGCGACTCTGTCAGTATCGAGATAGCCAATTGTGGCGATAAACTTGCCGAATTTCTTAGTATTTCAGAGTGATAGCAGCATTGATTCGTGTCAGTCGTGCCTTAAACAGGTAGAATTAGCGGTTGGTCAGGGATAGTTTGCCGAATGTGGTGGTCTGATAATCCGGGCAGCTTGAAACTGTTCGAATAATTAAATGTATTGAGGAGTAAGTCGTGGCGATTAACGCGGCAGAAGAAGAAACAGTAGAATCACTTAAACAGTGGTGGGAAGAAAACGGCAAGCAGCTAATCATCCTCGTTGTTGTAGGTTTCGCAGCCTTCACTGGATGGTTGGTTTGGACTACTTCACAAAATGCTAGCGTGGACAGTGCCTCCGATATGTACGAGGAGATCCTAGCGTTAGCGATAAGTGACGCCGGGCAGCCGGGAACGCTACTTATACCGCAAGATTCGGAACGAATAGTCGAGTTAGGTGCGCAGCTGCGCAGTGAGCATGGCGGTTCTACCTACGCTAAACTGGGCTCTCTATTCGCTGCGCAACAGTCTGTGCGCAACGATGACTTGGATGCGGCGGAAACCTCTCTGCAGTGGATTATAGATAACGAGCAGGGCGGGTTATTGAGTGAGGCCAATGAAGGCCTGGTACTGACTACGAATTTGCGGCTCGGTCGTATTATTTTGGCGAAGGGCGACGCGGAACGTGCGCTCGCACTCGTGAACAATCTAGACCCTAAAACTTTTGAAGCGGGCTATTCGGAATTGCGCGGTGATATATACCTAGCGATGGGTCGAGAAGTTGACGCGCGTGATGCGTACATTGCCGCTCAGCAGGCAGGATCTAGTAGCAATGGTCTGCGAATGAAACTGGACGATTTGTCCAGCGAAAGCTAGCCCGTACCGCTAGCCAACAGATAGGCAGATGAGTTACAAGATGAATCCTACGAGCACCGGACCAATACAAAATTGCGTGACCTCTGGGATTCGCCTGCTAGTGCTGCTTGCATTAGCTTCTGCGTTAACTACTTGTGCTAGCGCCCCCAGCATTAATGACCTGAATCCACTGAATTGGTTTTCTGATGATGAAGTCGACCCACCTACACCTCTGGTCAGTATTCCTGTTGAGGCTACACTGACTCCTCAGTGGAGCGTGAATGTTGGAAATGGGCAGGGCAAAAACTACACAGAGATAACCCCTGCTATAGACAGCGGCGTAATCTATGCCGCTAGCGAGAATGGTGCTGTAGTCGCAATAGAAATTAGTACAGGAAACACGTTGTGGGGAACACGAGTCGAGGGAGTGATCACTGGCGGAGTTGGATCTGGCGACGGTATGGTTATGGTTGCTACAGAGAGTGCCGAACTCGTAGTACTCGATCAAGCTGATGGCGCTATCAAATGGAGGCGCGCGGTCTCCAGCGAAGTTTTGTCTGCACCACAAACGAATGGCGATGTCATTGTAGCGCAGACTGTAGACGACAAACTGGTAGCACTCGATGCTGAGGACGGTGAGCTGCGCTGGACTTACGAGACCACACAGCCAGCACTCACACTGCGCGGCAGTAGTAAGCCTGTTATTGCCGCAGGTGCTGTGATTGCTGGGTTTAGCAATGGCACGCTCGTCGCAGTTTCGGCAGAAGATGGGGTCTATCTTTGGGAGGAACGGGTAGCCGTCCCTGAAGGCGAGTACGATATCGACCGTGTGATCGATGTGGATGGCGATTTATTGTTAGACGGTGGCCGAATCCTAGCTGCAAGCTATCAGGGAAACTTGATGGCGTTCGAAGTCACTTCTGGGCGAATCGTCTGGGGCATGGAGGCTTCTAGCTATCATGGTATGGAGCAAGGCTTCGGTAACATCTACTACTGCGATGACAAGAGTCAAATATTTGCGATTAGAGACAATAGTGAAGATATCGTTTGGGATAACTCTGATCTGATTAATAGACAAATCACGGCACCAACCGCAGTCGGCAACTATATCGCAGTAGCTGACTATGATGGCTATGTTCACTTACTATCGCAGATTGATGGGCGCATAGTAGGTCGAATTCAGGCTGATAAAGATGGGGTCAGGGCTAATCTTTTAGCTGATAATGGTCGTCTTTATGTTTTCGGCAATAGCGGTCGGCTGACTGCTTATCAACTGCAATAGCATTCGCAACAAACCGTTTGCACACTTATCTAGGTTACTACCATGAGGCCAGTCATAGCCCTTGTTGGCCGTCCCAACGTAGGAAAATCTACTCTCTTCAATCGGCTCACGCGATCGCGCGAGGCGCTGGTCGCAAATATCCCCGGTCTCACTCGTGATAGGAAATATGGCGACGGGGAGATAGAGGGGCAGTCGTTCATTGCCATCGATACTGGCGGTATTAGTGGCGATGAAGAGGGCATCGATCTAGAGATGGCCTCACAATCACTCCAAGCTATCGAAGAAGCCAACATCTGCCTGTTTATGGTGGATGCGAAGGACGGCCTTCTGCCCGATGACAATCGCATCCTCGATCATCTGCGCAAGCGCAGCAAGAACACCTATCTAGTCGTAAACAAGATCGATGGTCGTGATCCCGATGCGGCGTTAGCAGATTTTTATAGCCTAGGACTGTCGGAAATTTTTCCCATCACTGCGACTCAGGGTCGTGGCGTGAAGAGCATGTTGGTTAAGGTGTTAGCCGACTTTGAGCAGGCGGCCATCGATGCGGGTGAAGACGAAGTACCTTCTCAGGATGTTGAAGCAACAGGTATAAAGATTGCGATTGCCGGCAGACCAAATGTCGGTAAGTCGACGCTGGTCAATAGAATGCTAGGTGAAGAGAGAGTGGTCGTGTTCGATCAACCCGGCACCACTAGAGATAGTATTTATATCCCCTACGAAAGGCGCGGAAGGCGCTATACGCTTATCGATACAGCTGGGATAAAGAAGAGAGGCCAGACTAAACAAACGGTCGAAAAGTTTTCGGTGGTTAAGTCGTTACAGGCCATTCAAGACGCGCATGTGGTGGTGTTGATCGTCGATGCTCGGACCGGAATCGTAGAGCAAGATTTACATCTGCTTGGCTATGTTATCGAAACGGGGCGTGCGCTCGTCATCGCCATCAACAAATGGGATGGCATGCACTCTGAAGACAAGGATCAGGTTAAAGATGATATTCGCCGCCGGTTTGTCTTTGTGGATTTTGCTAAAATTCATTTCATCTCCGCTCTCTATGGTACCGGCGTGGGTGATCTCTATAAGTCTATACACACGGCGTACGAGTCGGCGACTAAGGTTCTGACAACGCATCGGCTTACCGAGCTACTTCAAGATGCGGTTACCGATCACGCGCCACCTATGGTGAATGGTCGGCGCATCAAACTGCGTTACGCCCACGCCGGCGGACATAATCCGCCTATAATTGTTATACACGGTAAGCAGACTGACAAACTTCCGGGAAACTACAGTCGCTATCTGGAAAAAACTTTTCGAAAGGTGCTGAAGCTCGAAGGTACTCCAGTGAGAATCGAATTGCGTAGTGGCGATAATCCTTTCGTTAAGGGCGAGGAGGGATTGACGCAGCAACAAATTTCACAGAAGAGGCGAATCAAGAAGAATAAAGATTTGGGTAAGAAGCTCGGTAAGAAAAGAGTATGACAGTTCACCTCGAAGATATTAAAAAAGCTGCAGATCGACTTCGAGGCATAGCAATCGAGACGCCAATTCACACATCCGCAGTACTAAATGAAAGATTAAGCGCTAGAGTCTTTATCAAGCCAGAATGTTTGCAACATATCGGCGCGTTCAAGTTCCGTGGTGCCTATAATCGTTTATGCCAAATGAGTGATGCTGAGCGGGCGAAGGGCGCCGTTGCATTCTCCTCAGGAAACCATGCGCAGGGAATGGCCTATGCTGCCAAGTTACTCGGCATGAGCGCGACTATCGTCATGCCGTCAGATGCTCCATCGATCAAAAAAGAAGGCACAGAGCGACTCGGAGCAAGCATCCGCCTATATGATCGTGCTACTGAGTCCCGCGAAGATATCGCTGCAGAAATTGCGGCGTCCAGTGGTGCGACTCTTGTACCTGCATTTGATGATGTAGATGTGATTGCAGGCCAGGGCACTTGTGGCCTCGAGATAATGCAGCAGTTGGCGGCAAGAGATTGTGTGCCCGATGCCGTGTTGAGCCCCTGCGGAGGGGGCGGACTATTGGCTGGCCTTTCAACGGCGATCAAAGAAACGAATAGTGTGACGAGAGTCTATGGTGTAGAGCCCCAGAACTACGACGATCACAGTATTTCGAAGGCTGCAGGCTTGCGCACCAAAATTGTTCCACAGTACGGCACTAGCTGCGATGCACTCATGGCTACACAACCGGGCGAGATTACTTGGTCAATCAATAAAAAAACAGTGGATGATTTTTTGGTAGTTAGTGAGGATGAGGTTGCTCACGCGATTAGTTTTGCGTTTCGCTACCTTAAGCTTGTAGTTGAACCTGGTGGTGCAGTCGCCTTAGCAGCCTTGCTGCATAATAAATT
>Ga0302117_10000334_pt1 | contig 19810 bp, 18 predicted proteins | sample AG5_322_MG_FD_203112 | JGI IMG/M metagenome (GOLD analysis project Ga0302117, IMG submission 203112) | Marine microbial communities from Western Arctic Ocean, Canada - AG5_32.2 | ecosystem: Environmental > Aquatic > Marine > Oceanic | place: Canada: Western Arctic Ocean | collected 2017-10-01 | reverse complement strand
CTTAACAAGCCACTTTTTGGCTGGCTTACAAGCCTTTATCCCGTTTGGGCAGGGTTAGAACCAGATATGCTGTACCAAGCCACACGCTTAGCTTTAGCAGAACTATTGTTGTCTGGCTGCACCACAGCTGCAGACCACCACTACTTGTTTCCTGAAGCACTAACAGATGCCATGGATATACAAGCAGAAGCGGCTGCAAGCATTGGTATACGTATGACCATGACCCGAGGTTCCATGAGTTTAGGGGTAGATGATGGTGGCTTACCTCCACAAAGCACCGTACAGCAAGAAGATACGATTCTGGCCGATAGCGAGCGCGTAATTAAGCGTTATCACGACGCCAGGGAAGGCAGCATGTTGCAAGTGGCCTTAGCACCTTGTTCACCTTTTTCTGTAACCCCGGAATTAATGCGTAATTCTGCAACCCTTGCCGCACAACACAAGGTTATGCTTCACACTCACCTAGCTGAAACCATTGACGAAGAGAACTTTTGTTTACAACGCTTTGGTTTACGCACAGTTGATTACCTTGACAGCGTAGGTTGGCTTGGCCCACAAACATGGCTAGCCCATGGCATTCACTTTAACTCTGATGAAATTCAACGCTTAGGTGCGGCGGGTACGGGCATATGCCACTGCCCCACTTCCAACATGATGTTAGCCTCAGGCATGGCGCCAGTACTAGAACTAGAAGCTGCAGGCTGTCCTGTGGGGTTAGGTGTGGATGGATCAGCTTCTAACGATGGGTCTAATATGATTCAAGAAGTGCGCCAAGCTTTATATTTGCAACGATTAAAATACGGTGCACACGTCAGTCACTTTGATGCCTATCGTTGGGCCACAGAAGGCAGCGCAAAGATGTTAGGGCGCTCTGACATTGGGTCGTTAGAAGTGGGCAAACAAGCAGACATTGCTTTCTTCAAACTTAGTGAAATGCGTTTTAGTGGCAGCCACGACCCGTTAGCCGCCCTGTTACTATGTGGTGCCCACAAAGCAGAACACGTGATGGTTGCTGGCCAATGGCGAGTAAAATATGGCGTTATTGAAGGTTTAGATGTAGGCCCATTATTGCTACACCATGGCGCTGCAGCTCGGGCTTTAGTTGCAAAATTTTACAACCCTAAGGCAGTTTTTTGATCATCTTGGCTGTTCAGATAAAAATATATCGTCTGATGTTAGTAATTCATGGAGTTATTGGCAGACATAAAAAAGCCAGCCTGATGCAAACACCGGGCTGGCTTTTTTGAACTAAGATAGGTCGAACCAACATTAACCCTTAATGATATTGTGCTCTGGGCCGAATGGGAACTTAGTGATGTTTTCTGCACCTTCTTCGCCAACCACTAGGATGTCATGCTCACGGTAACCACCAGCGCCTGCCATGCCTTCTGGCAACATGATCATTGGTTCAATAGAAACCACCATACCTGGCTCTAATACCGTGTCTACATCTTCACGGAACTCAAGGCCCGCTTCACGACCGTAGTAATGGCTTAAGGTGCCAAACGAGTGGCCATAGCCAAAGGTGCGATGTTGTAGCACATCGTGCTCAGCAAAGATTTCGTTAAGTTCGTGAGCCACATCACTGCACTTCACGCCTGGCTTAACTAACTCTAAGCCACGACGGTGTACCTTACAGTTGATTTCCCACAGCTCTAAATGACGGTCGCTGGCATGCTCAGAGAACAAAGTACGCTCAAGTGCAGTGTAATAACCAGCAATCATTGGGAAACAGTTAAGGCTAAGAATGTCACCAGCTTCAATCTTGCGGCTGGTAACTGGATTATGAGCACCATCGGTATTCATACCCGATTGGAACCAAACCCATGTGTCCATCAACTCTCCGTCTGGAAAAGTCTTAGCAATTTCACGGATCATAGCTTGAGTACCTGCCAAAGCCACTTCGTACTCTGGCACACCTACGGCAATGGCATCACGAATAGCTGCACCGCCGATATCACCAATACGGGAACCGTGCTTAATCACTTCAATTTCTTCAGCAGACTTGATCATGCGCATTTGCATAGTTGGTACGCCGATATCAGTAAACTCAGAGGTTGGGAAAGTAGATTTAACAATGTCCATAGTCGCCAAAGGCATGTGGTCATATTCTACGCCAATACGGCTGCCTGACTTAATTAGGTTCTTCAGAGCAACAAAGAAATTACCTTTTTGCCAATCGGTATAAACCACATTATCGCCCAACTGGTTACGACGGAATGGCTGACCACCATCAATGTTAGCAGTTACGGTAGTGTAGTTGTCTTGTGTTACCACCAAACCGTAGTCCCGGCCAAAACGACAGTAAACGAAGTCTGAGAAGTAATTAATGTTGTGATACGAGGTCAATACCACAGCATCCACATTAGCTGCAGCCATGTGAGTACGTAATTTAGCAAGACGATTACTGAGTTCTTGCTTAGAAAAAGTGGCAACCACTTTTTGGCCATTTAGGATTTCGATGGTACGAGGCATGTTTTGTGGATTCATGGCATTCACCTATTTGTTACACTGATAGAGATTAATATATTGGCCTACTAGAAAATAAACTAGAGGTACAAAGGATGGATGCATTCTAGTTTTTATATAAGCATTAGTAAAATAAATAAATTAAATTACACCATTAATTAAATTTATACATTAATGACCATTATCAAGCTCACTAACTTATGCGGTACCGTGCCCCTCACCTGTTTAAACAAGTGTCATAAAGCTACTATTTTTATAAATGCTTATGTTGCGATCCACTCCATAAACCACACAAAGCTCTCCTATCGAATCAAAATCTTGCAATATGCACCTAGATTGGCGATATTGTGCGTTATTCTGAACACAGTTAAAGAGAGCGTTTTTTACATGGCCAAGAACAAGCTTATCGGCGATCCTACTATCATCTCTATGTACGCTAACCAGTTTAGCTTTTTAGCACGCCCCCTTACGCGAGACATGACACAAGGTTTTGATGCTGCCATCGTTGGTTTGCCATTTGACTTGGCTACTACAGGCCGCGCAGGCACGCGTTCTGGCCCTAATGCAGTGCGGCAGGCAAGTGGCAACCTAGGCTGGGAAGGCAGGCGCTGGCCATGGCCATTTGATGCCTTCAAATACCTTAAGGTGGCAGACTATGGTGATTTGGACTTTATTCCTGGTAACCCAGATGACCTTAATCGTGAGATAGAACACCACGCTGAGAAGATTATTACTTCAGGCACACGGATGCTGAGTATTGGTGGTGACCATTATGTGGCCTTGCCGTTAATTCGGGCTCACTTTAAACATTATGGCAAGATGGCCTTAGTTCATTTTGACGCTCATACAGACACTTATCCTAACGATACAGAAATTGACCATGGGAGTATGTTTTACCATGCCCCTAAGCAAGGGTTAATAGACCCTGAGCATTCGATACAAGTGGGTATTCGTACAGAATACAGACCAGAAGACCATGCATTTGAAGTGATTGATGCAGCACAAGCTAATGACATCAGTGCTGATGATATTGTCGCGTCGATTATAAAAAGAGTGGGCGACCTTCCAGTTTATTTATCCTTCGATATCGACTGTTTAGACCCTGCGTATGCACCAGGTACTGGCACCCCTGTAGTCGGTGGGTTAACTACGGATAAAGCCTTGAAAATTATTCGTGGCTTAAAAGACGTTAACATCGTTGGATTTGACTTAGTGGAGGTAAACCCTGCTTATGATCATGCCGACATTACGGCCTTAGCAGGTGCTACAATAGTACTTGAATTCTTGTATTTGTTGGCTCACCAAAAACATCAATTAAGCCTATAGAAAACGACATTTAGGTTAGTCTTTCAACCAAGGGTTATGGCCTTTAGGCTCTACTTTTTCGACCCTTGGTTCAACCGCTGTGGATACGGGAGCTGGTTCAACTGCAGGCGCTAGCCCTAGTTCAGATGCTGTATCGACTAGGGCGGCCTCAGTGTGCAATATCAACAGAGCTTCTAAACGCAGTTTTTCTTCATGAATGGCATCTAATTGGTCTTGTTCAGCCAAGCTAATGGAATCCATGTCATACACAAAAGAACCCACGTATTGCACGTATTCATCTTCATGGATTTTGGTGATTTTATTACGATATTCAAAATCAAATAACAAAATAATCCAGCTTACTTGCTGGTGACCCATCTTATTGATTTTATGAACGACACCTTCGCCGTAAGCACTAGAATAAGAACAATCTTCGATAATATTTTTAACTAACGCCGTGCCGCTTGCCACACCATTAGTTTCCATGTTTTCATGGTCGTATTCATTGATAATAAAATTTCGAGCCCACGCATCTACACCTTGATCATCTTCTTCAAAATAACTATCTGGAATAGTGTCGTAACTGACAGTAGAACACCAAACAGACACTTTGCCGCCTTTTTCAAAACTGGGTAGTGTAGTGTTATCAGTTGACGTTATTGATGAAGCCATTAAGAAAGCCTAAATATTGGTGCTTGCGCGGATGGCGGAAAAGTAACACAAACACCCTAATCCTACAATCACATTTGCCTTTTTAAGGGACTTACAGTGCAACCATACCTGGACATATTTCAGCAACTCGCCTCACAATATTTTCGTCAAGATCGCCCAGTCAGCAAGCCTATTAGCGCCACAGAACTTGAACAAATTATAGATTTTAGCCTAGGCGTGGAAGGAGCCGAGTTAGGGGCTTTAAAACAGGCAGCTGGCGACTACTTGAACTATCAACCCGCTAGTGCTCAAGTCGATTTTTTTAAATTGCTCTATTCCGGACACAACAATCCTGCACTATTAGGTGATTGGGTCACTAGCCTTAGTAACGCCAACATGCACACATACCAAATGAGCCCAGTGGCCACTTTGATGGAACAGGAGCTAATCAACCAATGGAATCGTTTAGTTGGTTTTACCACCGCCTCACAAACAGGTGATGGCGTTATGGTTTCTGGTGGCAGTCAAGCTAACCTCATCGCCATGATGATCGCTCGCCATCAAGCGTGTCCCGACATTAAAGTCAAAGGTTTTAGTGACCAAGCCTTGGTGGCCTTTGTTTCAGATCAAGCTCATTATTCAGGTCAGAAGGCTGCTAATGTATTAGGTATTGGCACAGATAATTTAATTGCAGTAGCATCGGACAACCAAGGTAGGTTGTGCCCATCTGCACTCAAAGAAGCTATAGAGTACAGTATTAAACAGGGCCATAAACCGTTTTACATAGGCCTCACTGCAGGCACAACAGTACTTGGCGCCTTTGATCCAGTACCAGAGTGCAGAGCCATTGCCGACCAATATAACCTATGGTTACATATTGACGGCGCTTGGGGGGCCCCAGTGTTATTTTCACAACAACATAAACATCTATTAAAAGGATGTGAGTTGGCCGATTCCTTTGCATGGGATGCCCATAAGCTGATGAACGTTCCTATTACGGCGGCGGTTATTTTAACGCGTCACCAAGGCATGTTAGAGCAGACCTGCGGCGGAGGTGGAGCTGATTATTTATTCCATAGCGATGAAAATTCAGCCTATAATTTAGGTCAGAAATCCATCCAGTGCGGCCGACGAGCTGATGCCTTGAAGGTATGGCTAAGTTGGAAAGCACTTGGAAACAATGGCTTTTCAGATAAGGTGGACCAATTACAAGTTCTAAAGCAAGGCTGCGTTGAAGCCATCGGAATATCTACCGAGCTACACATGATTGGCCCTGCCCCATACCTCAATGTGCTGTTTCAATACCGCCCATCAACTGACTTGAACGAAGAACAGCTTCGAGTATTAAATATTGCCATATGCAAAAGCATGCAAACTGAAGGTGGCGCCTTTGTGGATTATGCTAAATATCAAGGTAAAACAGGTATTCGCCTTATACTGGCAAACAGTGATACGCAAGCAAGTGACATCAGTAGGTTACTCACTAACTGCATTAAAACGGGTCAATCCCTGGTTACCACAAGTTAACTAGGGGTTTTCCAGATATTGCTATTGGTCGCCGCTGACTTTGGTGCAGGCTTAGCTTTAGCTTGGTATTCATTTTGAGGTTTGAGTGGTTTACCACGCACAATAGCATAAACATATAGAGACTCTACTTTATCGCGAGCCCATTGAGTTTTACGTAAAAATTTAAGGCTAGATTTAATACTAGGATTAGCCCTAAAACAGTTTACATTCACCTGCTCAGCCAATGCTTCCCAACCAAACTCATCAACTAGATCGGTGACAATTTGTTCGAGCTTGACACCGTGAAGTGGATTGCGAGGTTGTTCAGTGTTCATAGTGCCCTAACCTGACAAAATTTGGCAGCTGCTGGGTTTGTTTGTCGACTTTCATAATTCACTTCACATAACAAAATATTGGGCCTATTATCACCAACATGAAGTGACTAAACAACTGGTATTGATATGACCGACCAACAAGCTGCAGCTATGCAACGCGCTAGGACCGAACTTGCGGCATGTTTTCGCTGGACGGCAAAGATGGATATGCATGAATCCATCGCCAATCATTTTAGTGTCGCTGTATCTGATGATGGCCAACAGTTTTTATGCAACCCCCAAGGCCGACACTTTAGTACTATTAAAGCTAGCGAATTACTGCTACTGGACGCTAACAACCCCAGCACCATGAAACAAGCTAATGCTCCAGACCCAACGACTTGGGCCATCCATGGCGCATTACATCGAAACTTGCCTGATGCAGGCTGCATCATGCATCTGCACAGTCGATACGCCACTGCACTGGCCTGTCTAAAAGATAAAACTATGTATCCCATAGACCAGAATACCATGCGCTTTTATCAGCGAGTCGCAATTGATACAGGTTTCGATGGCATGGGGTTAGGTAATGAAGCTGAACGCTTAACCACGGTAATGGGTGACAAACGTATTTTGCTCATGGGCAACCATGGCGTTTTGGTCATTGCCAATAGTATTGCCCAATGTTTTGACGACATGTACTATTTTGAGCGAGCCTGCCGCACCTTACTAGATTGTTATGCAACGGGCCAACCCCTAGATAAGGTAACTCATGAGGTCGCCGAAAAAACTGCTCGTCAGTGGCAGAATTACGGTTTTGACTTTGGCCAACAACACCTAAATGAAATTATGACAATTCTCGATACGCAAAACAACTCATATCGCTTGTAACCGTTGTCCAAAATATACCTAGGGCGACACTCCTTGTCATATTTTTGCCATTGGCATGTATTTTGAGCAACCTCACCTTTTCCTGCCTTTAGTTAGCCCGTATAATTGTGCACATATAAGCCGACCTCTGCGTCGGTTTTGTTACAATTACATATAACTAAAAAATCATCAGCGTTGGTTAAAACAGCTAAACCAACTTTGACGCCTTGAAGACAACAGGATCACCCATGATCAAAGTCGAATCAGTGAGCAAACGTTTTGGCGGTGTGCATGCCGTTAGTAACGCCACCATCGAAATTGCCAAAGGGTCCATTACCGGACTCATCGGCCCTAATGGGGCTGGTAAAACCACATTATTTAACATGATTGCTGGCAACTTAACACCAACCTCAGGCCACATTTACCTAGATGGTGAAGACGTAACTGGCGTGCCCCCCTATGAGTTATTCCATAAAGGCTTGCTACGCACGTTCCAAATCGCCCATGAGTTCGGCACCTTGACGGTACTGGAAAATCTTATGATGGTGCCTTCGCAACAAGCCGGTGAAAAACTCATGGATGCTTGGTTTCGCCCCTCCCTAGTGCGTGAGCAAGAAGCCAAAGTACGTGATAAGGCCATGGAAGTGATCGACTTCCTCAACATGGGCCATGTTGCTCAAGAGTTAGCTGGCAACCTTTCTGGTGGCCAAAAGAAACTCCTAGAACTTGGCCGTACCATGATGGTCGATGCTAAAGTGGTTCTGCTAGACGAGGTAGGCGCTGGTGTAAACCGCTCACTACTGCGAGAAATTGGCGAGGCCATCGTGCGCTTGAACCAAGAAAAAGGTTACACCTTTTGCATGATCGAGCACGATATGGATTTCATTGGTCGTTTGTGTGATCCGGTTATCGTTATGGCTGAAGGTGCCGTGCTAGCCCAAGGCACAGCCAAAGAAGTTATTGCAAACGAGGCAGTGATTGAGGCTTACCTAGGCACTGGCTTAAAGAACAAACGTGAGGTAAGCGCATGAGTTATTTAGTTGCAGATCAATTACGTGGTGGCTATGGCGGTGCAGACATCCTTAATGGCTGCTCATTATCTGTAGACAAAGGCGAAGTTGCTGTTATTGTGGGTCCTAATGGTGCTGGTAAGTCCACCGCCATGAAGGCCTTACTAGGCATGCTTGATCTACGTCAAGGTAGCGTCACTTTAGGTGGTAAAGACATCACCCATATGTCTCCACAAGATCGTGTTGGCGAAGGCATTGCTTTTGTACCTCAAACCCATAATGTATTTGCTGGTATGACAGTAGAAGAAAACCTTGAAATGGGCGCCTTTCTTCGCACTGACGATTACACAGGCACTATGGAACAGGTCTACGATCTGTTCCCTGTTCTTAAGCAAAAACGCCGTCAAAACGCTGGTGAACTTTCTGGTGGTCAACGTCAACAAGTGGCGGTAGGACGGGCCATGATGACGCAACCGAGCGTGCTAATGTTAGATGAACCGACTGCAGGTGTGTCTCCCATCGTCATGGACGAATTGTTTGACCGTATTTTAGAAGTAAAGCAACAAGGTATTGCCGTGTTGATGGTTGAACAAAACGCAGCCCAAGCTTTGAATATTGCTGACAAAGGCTATGTTTTAGTAACGGGCACTAACAAACACACAGGCAGTGGTGATGAACTACTGGCCGATCCTGTGGTGCGTCGCACCTTCTTGGGAGGTTGATCCATGCCAGAATTTACTGATATTTTAAATGCTATCGTGCTTTTCTCTAACTTCGTGTTAGTGCCCGCAGTATCTTACGGCGCCCAGTTAGCTCTTGGCGCATTAGGCATCACCTTAGTTTATGGCATTCTACGCTTTTCTAACTTTGCCCACGGCGACACGATGGCCTTTGGTACTATGGCGGTTATCATAGTGACCTGGGGGTTCCAGTCAATGGGTATTAGTTTTGGTCCCCTACCCACCGCATTGCTGGCCCTGCCCTTTGGTATTTTGGGTGCAGTAGCCTTGACCTTAGTATTTGATAAAACCGTGTATAAGTTTTACCGTGCCAAAAAGAGTGCACCGGTAATTTTTGTCATTGTGTCTACGGGCGTGATGTTTATGACTAACGCCATCGTGCGTTTTATCATTGGCCCCAGCGACCAACGGTTTATGGACGGCACTAAGTTCATTTTCCGTTCTCGTGAATTTAAAGAGTTCACAGGTTTAAGCGAGGGCTTGGCTCTTAAATCTACCCAGGTTCTTACCCTAACAGTGACCATTATTTGCGTAGCTGCTTTGTTCTACTTCTTGCAAAAAACCCGCACTGGTAAAGCCATGCGCGCTTTTTCAGACAACAAAGACTTAGCACTGCTATCAGGCATCAATCCAGATCGCGTGGTGCTAATTACTTGGATTCTTGTTGCAGCTTTAGCAACCACTGCTGGAACTTTGTACGGCTTAGATAAAAGCTTCAAACCCTTTACCTATTTTATGCTCTTATTACCTATGTTTGCTGCTGCCATTGTAGGTGGTATTGGCAGCCCTATCGGTGCTGTAGTGGGTGGTTTTGTCATCGCCTTTTCAGAAGTTATCGTCACTTACGCCTATAAAAAGTTCTTCATCTACCTTATGCCAGAATCCTTAGAGCCTACGGGGCTAATGCAGTTCTTATCCACTGATTATAAGTTTGCTGTGTCCTTTATCATCCTAGTGGTGGTACTGCTAATTCGACCAACAGGTATCTTTAAAGGGCAATCAATCTAATGAAAGCACTATTGAATCAACAAAACCGCGCCCCACTAGCTTTCGCAATTATGGGATTATTACTAGTTGGCGTGGGCATGGGCCAATCTTGGCCTTTCGCTTTGGCCATTTTAAACTTATGCCTTATTTCTGCCGTTATGTCCCTGGGTGTAAACATTCAATGGGGTTACGCTGGTCTACTTAACTTAGGTGTAATGGGCTTTACTGCACTGGGTGGCTTAGCGGCTGTTTTAGTGTCTGAAGCACCAGTACTAGAAGCATGGTCCGTGGGCGGCCAAGGTATGGCTGTAAGCTTTATATTAGTGGTTATTACCATTGTGTTATCCATCCTAGTTTATCGCAATATGGCTGCAAGCTGGCAACGACGCCTTACCTTAGCTGGGTTGTATATTGGTGCATACTTTGTCATCAACAACTTTTATGGGCCTGCCGTTTCTGCCATTGAAAGTGTCAACCCTGCCACCTCTGGATTCCTCGGTGGCATGGGTATGCCAGTTATCTTTTCATGGATTTTAGGTGGTGTTATGGCCGCTGGTGTGGCTTGGGTGGTAGGTAAAATCACCCTAGGTTTACGCTCAGACTACCTCGCTATCGCCACCTTAGGTATTTCTGAAATTATCATCGCAGTATTGAAAAACGAAGATTGGTTAGCCCGTGGTGTAAAGAACGTGGCCGGTTTAGATCGCCCTGTACCCTTTGAACTTGATTTACAAGCCACGCCTTGGTTTGTGGATATGGTGCAATCTTTATTCAGTGGTCGCTTAGCTGAACTTGTAGACACACAACGTGCTGACACTCTGCATCAACTGGTTATTCAAAGCTCAAGTATCTTCGTTAAGCTCTGCTACACTGGCCTATTTAGTGTGGTACTAGTGTCGGTATTGTTGTTAAGCATGAAAGCCTTAAACTCTCCTTGGGGACGCATGATGCGCGCTATTCGTGACAACGAAGAAGCCGCTAATGCTATGGGCAAAAACGTGGTACGGCAGCACCTGCAAGTGTTTGTATTGGGTAGTGCCGTGGTAGGTATTGCAGGAGCCATGCTAGTTACCTTGGACGGTCAATTCACCCCTGCGGCATACCAACCATTACGTTTTACCTTCTTGGTGTGGTTGATGGTGATTATTGGAGGCAGCGGCAATAACCTAGGTGCTGTATTTGGAGGCTTCTTTATTTGGTTCATGTGGATAGAAGCAGAACCTTTATCTATAGCCTTTATGGACCTCATCACTGTGGGTATGGATCAAACCAGTGACTTACGCAAGCATTTACTCAAGAGTGCACCACACTTTCGATTATTCATTATGGGTTTAGTCTTATTATTGACCATGCGGTTTATGCCTAAGGGTATTATTCCTGAAGAGACACGCCTGCACTCTGTGTAGTTTTTAGGTTGGCGGTTAACTGAAAACTGCCAGCTACTCACTGCCAAGTTGTTTTACAACCTGATCAAAATCTTCCTCTAACGGTGCATTAATCACCAGCAAACTGCCATCTCTCCTCTTAAGTACCATTTGAGTGCATGCCAGCCACAAGCGCCCTGCCCCAAAATAACCCTCACAGGCACGATTCAATAACCCCTTGCCATGACGAGAGTCACCTACAATAGGGTGCCCTATGTGCTTTAAATGGCGCCTGATCTGATGTTTGCGCCCCGTTACAGGTTCACACCGCATTAAAGATAACCGAGTGGTCGGATAGCGATCTACCACCAGCGGTATCTCAAACTGGCGCACACACTGGACGTGGGTCAAAGCTTCCTTAGCCTTACCACCCAATTCAATACCTGCGTATTTATCCCCTTCGTCCCTTAGACTATGATCGATGGACATGGTTTCTGGACCATGCCCCCTTACTAAAGCCAAATAGGTTTTTCTTACCTGGTGGTCACGGAACTGCTGACTATAGAAACTAGCGGCCTCGTTAGAGAGTGCAAACATCAATACCCCAGACGTGGGTTTATCGAGGCGATGTAATGGATACACATGTCGGCCTAATTGATTGCGCAGTTCCTGCACTGCAAAACGAGTCTCATGCTTGTCAATGGGGCTGCGGTGTACTAACAAACCGCTGACTTTGTTAATGGCCACAAGATCGTCATCTTGATGAATGATTGATAGTGGTTGAGATGAGTTAATTGACATAAATAAGATGGTTCAGACATTAAAAAACCCAATTTAGATTACGCTAAATTGGGTTTTTTTGTTTAAGGCTTTAAGCTAATGCTTAGTGAACCTTAATAGTAGTGAATGCACCACCTTTTACTTCTTGCTCTTTGTACGATCCAGCAGGATCACCGTTAGCATCAAATTCTACGTTGGTTGCACCTTCGTAGTTAACTTCGCCACCATCTGCCAAGATCTGTAGACCTTTAGCAAGTTCACCGGGAAGGATAATTTCACCAGGAGCGTTAGCAACCTTGGCAATGTGCGCAATAATACCAGCACGGTCAGCAGAACCAGCAGATTGCATGGCTAGGGCGATGAGTGCGCCCGCATCATAGGACTGGGCAGCGTATGGGGCAGAACCATCTAGGTCAACTGCAGCCGCTACGTCGTTAAACATTGCTGCGCCTTTAGACTCAGAACCAGGCAGAGTTCCAAAAGTGCCTTCAATGCCACCATCTACATCTAGTAGAGAGTCACCAATCATGCCATCAGCTAGAATAAAACGTGTAAACGAATCAGAATCCAGAGAAGACTGAATGATGCCACGGCCGCCTTGGTCAACATAACCTAGTACAACTAACTCAGTGGCACCAGACGCAGACAAAGCACCTACTTCAGCAGAATAATCTGCTTTGCCATCTTCGTGAGCAGCTTCAATGGTAATGGTACCACCAGCAGAACGGTATGCCGTAGCAAATGCATCCGCTAGGCCTTTGCCATAATCGTTATTAGTGTAAGTTACAGCTACAGTGTCAATACCACGTGCCATAACAATGTCTGCCAATACAACTCCTTGACGTGCATCAGAAGGAGCCGTACGGAAGAATACACCGTTGTCATCGATGCTGGAAAGTCCAGGTGAAGTAGCAGATGGAGAGACCATAGCAACACCGTTTGGAGCTCCTACATTCTTAGCTATTGCTCCAGTTACACCAGAACAGTCAGCGCCCATGATGGCTACCACGTTGTCGGAGTTAACCAAACGCTCAGCTGCTGCAGTGGCAGCAGAGGAGTCTACACAAGTAGAGTCAGCGCGTAATGACTCAATCGTGCGTCCGCCTAGTAGTTTTCCTGAATCTGACGCTTCAGAAAAAGCAAGTTCAGCAGAAGCTGCCATTGCAGGAGTAAGGGATTCAATAGGACCAGTAAAGCCTAAAATTACTGCTACTTTAATAGTTTCACTCATTGCTGCTGCGTGAGCCTCTTCCTTTTTTTGCTCTGCCATTTTAACATAGACAAAAACTACAATAGCAACTGCGACTAGCGCAATAAGTATCTTTTTAGTCAAATTTTGCATTTAGTATTCCTCAAGGGATTTTATATTTATGATATTGGTATAGGCCACCCACTATATATTTGGGGGGGGTAGCCGCGTAGTCGAAATTTAATTTAAGTATAACGAAACTACTACCATCGTCTCACAGCCAGTATGCTGCAACGAGGGACAGAGTATATCCGCTACTTATGGGGAAGTTCAAACGTTAAATGCGACATTCACTTGCATAAATCCACTTTTTTATTAGATTTTATATGATTTCCCATTTACTAATGGTTTTTATAAGCTCATTAGCAAGGCTTAGGTTTTCTGCTACAATTATGTTTGTTACTGTTTAGTCGATTAATTAAAAGAGCTTTATCATGCCTATCCGTATTCCAGATGCTTTACCTGCCACCAGTGTGCTGCAAAAAGAAAACGTGTTCGTCATGACAGAAACACGCGCCCTCAATCAAGACATTCGCCCACTTAAAGTAATCATTCTCAATTTAATGCCTAAAAAAATTGAGACCGAAAATCAAATTATGCGCTTATTGTCTAATTCTTCTTTGCAGGTGGATATAGAACTATTGCGGGTAGATAACCGCACTAGCAAAAATACACCGCCAGAACATCTGAATAGCTTCTACCGTAATTTCGCTCAGGTCAAAGATCACAATTATGACGGCCTCATTATTACCGGTGCCCCACTAGGTTTGGTGGCCTTTGAAGACGTAATTTATTGGCCTCAGGTAGACGAAATAATTCAATGGTCTCGCACTCACGTTACCTCTACCTTATTTCTGTGTTGGGCGGCCCAAGCCGGCTTAAAGTCCTTATATAATTTACCCAAACAAACACGGGCACAAAAATTATCAGGCGTATATCAACAAACAGTGAACCCTGGGCATGATGCATTAACCCGAGGTTTTGATGACCAATTTTTAGCACCTCAATCTCGTACAGCAGATTTCCCAGTTGACTACATTATTGCCAATACAGATCTAATCATCTTGGCCCAATCTGATGCCTCTGGAGCTTATTTAATGACTAGTGAAGATCGTCGTCAGGTTTACATCACTGGCCACCCCGAGTACAGCTCCCACACCCTAGCAGAAGAGTACCACAGAGATCACGCTGCGGGTTTAAACCCTATGTTGCCAATCAATTACTTCCCTAATGATGATGCTAGCGCCACGCCTAAAGCGTCCTGGCGGAGTCATGGCTATCTGTTCTTTAGCAACTGGTTGAACTACTGCGTTTATCAAGCAACACCTTTTGATTTAGAAGATATGGAACCTACGCTGGATTAGGGTGCGTCTATAGGCCAGCGGTCGACTGCAAACTATCCACCACCCACCATGGTTGCAATCTCTTGCTCGTAAGGTGCTGTATCTCCTAAGTGTTCAGATACCCACTCTGGGTCATGGTAGGTTTGTAAGTAGCGATCACCACCATCACACAAGAGGGTAACAATGGAGCCTTTAATACCTTGCGCTTTCATTTGTTGAGCCACACACATGGCGCCCCATAAATTAGTACCCGTTGAAGGCCCTGCTTTGCGGCCGGTCTGCTGTGCTAGCCAAAGCATCGCTGCAACACTGGCTAAATCTGGCACTTGCATCATTTCATCCACAACATCAGGCATAAAGGAAGCTTCCACCTGCGGTCGCCCAATGCCCTCTATACGACTGCTAATGCCAGTAACGATACTCGGATCTTGGGCCATGTAACTTGGATAAAAGGCTGAGTTTTCAGGATCAACCACCACCAACTTAGTGTCATAGCCCATGTAGCGTATGTAGCGTCCAAGCGTAGCCGAAATGCCACCAGTTCCCGCACTCATGACCATGGCGTGGGGAGTTGGATGAGGTTCGTTAGACATCTGTTTAAAGATACTTTCAGCAATATTGTTATTACCACGCCAGTCTGTTGCCCTCTCCGCATACATAAACTGATCCATAAAATAGCCATTAGACTTCTGAGCTAGCAAAACAGCGGCGTCATGCATTTGAGTGGCGCAATCAACAAAATGGCACCGGCCACCAAAGCGCTCAATCTGCACTATCTTTTGTACTGAGGTAGATTTAGGCATAACCGCAATAAACGGCACACCAATAAGTCTGGCAAAGTAGGCTTCCGATACAGCCGTACTGCCAGAAGATGCTTCCACTACGGTAGTATTAGCATCAATTTTGCCGTTACACAGGGCATATAGAAACAGAGAACGAGCAAGTCGATGTTTTAAACTACCTGTTGGATGGGTACTCTCATCTTTAAGGTATACATCAATACCCTCAAAGCTTGGCAGTGTCAGTTTGATTAAATGGGTATCTGCTGAGCGTTGGTAGTCTGCGTTTATTGCACCAAGTGCGCTGTTAATCCAATGTCTCATTAACTATTTCCTAGGTGTATTTTATGAGTGTTTAAAGTATATCTATACGGCCATCCTGTGCGGCACGGGCTCTTTTGCTCAGCTGTAATTCTCGCCAAGATACATAAGCGCCACTGGCACAAATAATGGCAATACCCAGCCAAACATAAACATCTGGAAAAAAATCAAATGCAAAATAACTAATTCCTGTTGCTGCCACAATTTCAAAATAGTTAAACGGGCTTAGCTGTGATGCCGTGGCATATTCACAGGCCATAATAATTAAGAAGTGTCCCATTGCCGCAAACAGTCCCATACCGGCCATCATTGCTAAACCAGTTAAATCTGGGGTTTTCCATACACTTCCTACCAGCGGAGTAAGGACAAGCACACCACCTACGGCAGTATAAAATAAAGTGAGCAATGGCGGTGATGATGCACTCAACTTTCGGGTAAACATAATATAGAAGGCGTAACCCACACCGGCTACAAGAGCCCATAATATAGTGGGTGAAAAACTGTCTGCCGTAGGTCGCAATACCACCACAACACCCACAAAACCACATACAACAGCAAAGCCCCTTAGGGCGTCAAATGATTCTCCCAGCCATATCGGCGCAACAACAGCGACTATCAAAGGCGAGACAAATAACAGCGTTAATGCGGTAGGTATAGGGTTATCTTTTATGGCGGCAAAGAAGGCCACGGTAGTAACCGTTAGCATCAAGCTACGCAACAACTGGTACACCGGCTGCGTTGGCATACGCCACCAAACAATCCCCTTCCAGGCAAGTAAAGGTAACAACCATAACCCATGAAATACAAACCGTGCCCAAGTAATTTCTATCACTGCATAATCTACCGACAGGAGTTTGGCAAATAGATCGAGTACCGGCACAAATACCATCGCTAGCATCATCAGTCCCATACCGATAAGTGGGTTTTTTTTCTGAATTTTCACTGTCCATCCCTGTAGAAGCTAACAGCGGCCACTTTAGCCCAAGTTTTTTGCCTTGCATAGGACTTTAATGAGGTTATAAAATGAATATTCTGAGTTAACGTTTATACACTTCATGGACCCTCCTATGCCCTTAATTACCGTAGAACTATTTGAAGGCCGTTCGGTCGAACAAAAGCGTCAAATTGTCGAAGGACTCACTAAAACCATGTGCGATATTACAGGTGGTAATCCCAGCTCAGTTCAGGTGATGATCCGTGATGTACCTAAGTCTAACTGGGGTTTTGGCGGCGAATTATGCAGCGACCTATTTCCGGACAGATAAAACTATGAATTTCAAATTAATACTCAGTTTACCAATATTATGCCTAGGGCTCATTTGGCCTTTAACAAGCCATGCTGCCGATAGTTTTAATATCCTGCTCTATCATCACATTAGTTCTACTATGCCGCGCTCTACCTCCCTAACATCAGAGGAGTTTGAAGGGCATTTAGAGTATTTAAAGATCAATGACTACAATGTGATAGATCTAGCATCGGCTATAGCCTCGATACAGCAAGGCAAACCTCTGCCTGACAAAGCCATTGTGATCACGTTTGATGATGCATGGCGCGATATCTATCTACAAGGTCTACCCTTGTTAAAAAAATATGATTACCCCTTTACAGTGTTTGTAAATACTGACCCAGTGGATCAAAACAACCGTCATACCATGACATGGGATATGTTGAGAGATCTTAAACAACAAGGCGTAACGTTAGCTAACCACACGAGAGATCATGACTACCTTGTGCGCAAGCCCCTTTACGATGAGCAATGGTTAGACGCCACCTTAGACAATATTAACTATGCTCAGCAACGCTTAACTGACGAACTTGGCCCAGTACCTAAATGGTTAGCCTACCCCTTTGGTGAATACAACGACCAACTGAAACTTGCTTTAAAAAACCGAGGTTACATTGCCTTTGGACAACAGTCTGGTGGTGTAGCGGAATTTTCTGACTGGCAGGCATTACCTAGGTTTCCTGCCGCAGGCCGTTATAGTAATTTACAATCCCTTAAAACTAAGCTTGCATCTCAACCCTTGCCTGCCAACTACACTGCTTTTACTAACCCTGTAATTCGTACAGATCAAGGAGATCAAAGCCAACCGTTATTAGAAGTTGAGCTAACAAAAGCACAAAAGCTAGGTGTTAGGCAGCAACTTTCTTGTTTCATTGTGGGTGAACGGCAGATGCCAAACTGGCAAGGCAAAATGAACTTTACGGTGCAGGCGAATAAGTCCTTAGTTAAAGGACGTAATCGATACAACTGCACAGCACCGATATGGGGGCAAAAGAACTACTATTGGATGTCCCACCAGTGGTTGGTTTATGGTGGTGAAGCCCCGCCAAAACAATAACATTGCACAAGAGTTACCCTATCTCTGCTAACCTTGCAAAACCTTGTAATCGTGCTGGGCCCGCTTAGCTACATGCCCAGGGCTTGAAAATGGATTAGCTTGTGCGTTGTTGACGATCTTATACCCTTGGGTGCTACTATGGTAGTTTAGCCAAGTATGGGTGGGCAGCAAGACACAATCAGGGTCGGTGGTATCCACTGGGGGTAGTAGCTCATTCAGTTCGTCTAGGGACATCATTTGGCCCAGCATAAGTTTACAGTCTTACACTTATCGACACATAAACATTAAGGTTTAGTTTCGTCCTCTTGAGGGGATAAAATCTGTGGTTCATCAACGTGCTGATGCGCCGCTAAATAAAGCTCTTCAGAACTGTACTGATTTGATGGTACCGCCACAAAAGGCTGCACAGGCTTGACAAAAATAGCTTGGTAAACCCTTCGATATATTGCCAAGGTAGCTAATGAAAAGCTGGTCACCGCGCTGACGATGAATAAGGCTTGTACGCCCAGCAGATCAATTAAAGGTCCAACAACAATGGGCCCAACAATCGCGCCAAAGCCATACAAAATAAGAATAGCACCAGCAACTTTAACCCTTAACTCGGGGCCAATAATATCGTTTATTAATGCCACAGCAATTGAATACAACGTAAACAAAAAAGCACCATAACAAGCCACTGCAAACCAAATCACATTAGGTGCATAGTGGGCAGCCAAAATCACACCAACAGCCGAAAAAGAGATACATATTGGGACAAGCATCATCAGCCAACCACGGCCAACTCTGTCTGATAAGCGCCCCAAAGGCCACTGCAATAGCAAACCACTAATTAACAACGTGGCTGTGAACTGAGGAATCAAACTCGCATCACCAAGCACCGAAAGCGCATAGACTGGCGCAAAAGCATGCACACTGGCATTACTGGCACCGGCAACAAATACTCCTAAAATTGCTAATGGGCCTACTTGCGCCAAGAGCCCAAAAGAAAGTTTACTGTTTGTGCTTATAGTAGGTGCAGATTGTTTGGTCAGTAGCACTGGAATTAATGCTAGCGAAAAAATAATAGAAGCCAAACTGAACAATTCAAACTGACCTACGTCTCCCAAGTTGAGTAAGAATTGGCCGCAGCCTGCAGCCATATAATTAACCATCATATAACTGGACAGCACACTCCCTCTTTGATGGCTGGGTGTCGCTTCATTGAGCCAGCTTTCGGTCACGATAATCAAACCAGCCATACAAAAGCCAGAGATCAAACGCAAAAGCATCCAATGACTCACTTCTAAAAATAAAGGGTGTAATAAAGCTGTAGCAGACATAAGTGATGCGAACACCGCAAAAGCCCGAATATGGCCTACTCTGGATATGATGCGCACGGCAAACAAACCACCCAGCAAGAGGCCTAAAAAGTAGCTCGCCATGATGAATCCGAGCCAACTTGTGGTTACGCCTTCAAGGGTGGCACGCAAACCTAAGAGAGAATTAAAAAGACCATTGGCCAACAGCAAAAAGCCATAGCTCAATAACAAAGAAAATATTGATCGAAAAACAGAAAACACTCGTTTATCCTGTATTACATCCTTGAAGAGTCATATAATCATAGCCTAAGGTGTTCGCTTTAATCCATACGCCTTAAAAAATAATGACTTCGTTATGTAAACGGAAGTCATTATTTTTAACAGTTTGAGTAGAATGGCTCTACCTAAATCGTACTGTTCTATTTTAGTTTTTATCATGATGGTGGAATTGAGGTTCCCCGTTTATATGGATAAAATACTT